>Ga0209296_1002432_pt1 | contig 13404 bp, 16 predicted proteins | sample S_130206_EF_Meta_FD_187319 | JGI IMG/M metagenome (GOLD analysis project Ga0209296, IMG submission 187319) | Freshwater microbial communities from Lake Simoncouche, Canada to study carbon cycling - S_130206_EF_MetaG (SPAdes) (version 2) | ecosystem: Environmental > Aquatic > Freshwater > Lake ...
CACGGATGAGTTCTGCGTCTACGCCTTCCAATGCTCTCTCCAACGATGCCCTTGCTTCCTCCAACTCAGGGCTGTCTGTCAGATTGAACTCTTTGAATGACTCGCACATCTCTTTCGCTTTCAAGATGGTCGTGTCATAGATCTTTCTCTTCTTGGTCTTGGTCTCGCCAGTGTTAGCGTCAACAACGCCTGTCTCGTCAACACCGCAACAATGGCTAATGCTTTTCATAACATCCAAGAACCTTGTTTGCTGTTCCACCATCACATGGGACACTATTTCCTGTGCTTGGTTGGAGTATGTGGTGAACAAGTCATCAGCGATGTCGTTACTGATCGCACAGCGAAAGTCACTCATGGGAACTTCCGACACGAAAAGTCGAACACCGAATTTAGATGCCAGTTCTTCTTGGGCGGGATAGTCATTGCGGTCGAACATGTCGCCTTGCTTGAACGCCATGTCGCTCACGATGCTGTCGTATTCAGTCAGGAACTCGCCTAAGAGTTTATGAAACGATGCTTCATGGTCGTGATACTCTTGCTTGAACTTGGGCATGTCTACGCTAGGCAGATAGTCCTGCGCATTGTTCCAACGATAGGTTCTGCGCTTGACCCAGTTATAGATTGTTTGCCGATAGTTCACGATCGCCTTGTGCTTGGGGTGATCGGCTAGTAAGTTCTTCACATACTTGCCCGCGTGTTGATCGGCTTTCTTTGCCGTAGTAACCTCATTGCTGATGCCACGGTCTTGCTTGGTAGCAGACCACACATTGACATCCACATGCACTAGCATGCCCGATGTCGCAAGACTAATAAGATGCTTTGGTTTCGTTAGTTCCATATTCATGGATACTCTCCCTTTGGTTTGGTTTAAAACAAATCCCACTGATGCGTGGGACACTATCTAGTGGTGTCCTCAAGACCCTCTCCCACTAGCCATAAGTATAACACAACTTGACATATGAGTCAAGGGTTTTACTCAACTTTTTCATCTACCCAATCGCAGATGATCTGTCTCCTGAGACTGACGTAGTCCTCTTCGAGATCACCGAACTCCTTCTTGGTGATGTCATCTTCGTTCTCGCCTGTCTCAATGTATTGCCCCACGATGCATGGGTTGTCCTCGTTGAACTCTCGTGCCAAATCCCACAACGCCATGTGTGCCTTCACCTCGTCATAGTCGGGATACCACTTGATGTCGTGTGGCGTATGAAAGTTAAACTGCAACTTGGTCATGTCGATAGTTAGCCACTCGTTGATCGAGCCCTCTTCACCAGCCCACAACGCAGGGATCTTCGCCTTGGCTTCGCATAAGAATGTATTGAACGATTGCTCGCTCTTCTTATCGTCGTCGCCCACGAACCGTATGGTGTATGCCACCAATGATCTATAGCCCATTGACTCCTCCCTTGTGTGATGAGTTCAATCCCTTGAGCAAAGACATATCTGTTACTAGGATGTAGTTGGACTTGGGCATGGGCACGACTGTGCGCACCACACGCTTGGACTCGGACTCACCGCATGGCATACACATCTTGTAGCCGAGAGCCCATCGTTGGTTGGGGTAGGTTGTGCCACACATACGGCACTCTGCTCTGAATATTAGATCTGTCACTTGAGTTCCTTTCTAAGTTTGTTTATCTCGTCACGACTCATGCCGTTGATCAAGGGTGAGACGAGCATCACCGCTTCGGCAAAGTCTCGTTTGTTTGCCACCTTCACAAAGACCTCGGGTCGGTTCGCCATCATGATGATCAGGCGTGTCAATGAGTTAAGGTTTTCTTTAGTCATACTCTGTTGTCCCTTGTTGCTTGCTCGTATGTGTCACGGTGAAACTCCATCTCTCGCACAAAGAAGTGTGTCTCGAGTTTCTCAGGGTCTTGCTCACACAGCCAAGCATCCCACAGTGCCAGATCTTTGTGTGCATAGATGCCTATGACTTTCTCGACTGTTGCCGTCACCTCGACTAGCGCATAGACTGACTCAGGCAGAAAGGGGTTCGGCATTAAACCCGACTCCACGGCTTCGTGGATTGCTATGCTAAGTTGCTTCATCTGTCCCATAATGATCTCCCTAATGATAAAGTTGGAAAAGGCTTAAGCGGATTTAATTGGTGATGGGTAGCGCAAACCAGTATTGGGGTCGAGCAGGTCTGCAACATCCAAGGCTTTGAGTTCGGCATAGAACTGACCAAAGGTATACGCCATTTCCTTATCAGTTATTAGTTCGCTAACCCACATCTGCGCTATCTCACGCATAGACGCGTGGATGGTATTGAGTTGGTCTTGTGTTGTTGGCATATGAATCTCCCAGTTGATAGATTGATAATGAATCCCACGCATGCGTGGGACACTAAGTAAAGAGGTATGCAAGACACCTCTCGACTTGCTCTCAGTATACCATAACTTTACATATATGTCAAGGGTTTTATACTACTTTTTTATCTAGTATGGTCTGTTCCAAATGTTCCAAATGTTCCGATTTCTTAACTTTACTTTTAGAACTTGGGATTTTGAAATTCCGTAAGGAGAAGTATTAGTTTTGCTTTGTTTTCTATATAAATATATAAATATAAATATTTAATTAATTAAAGATGTTCCAATGTTCCAGTAAATTTGGGGGTGAGTGGTTGGTTGGGTCTATTTTCGGAAATGTTTTTTGCGCTGGCTGGGCAAAGGTCTTGCTCACAGAAGTTGCCAAGTTTCCCCTACCCTGCCCAAAATCACTGGAACATTGGAACAAATGCTGTAAGTCGTTGATTCATAAGGCGAATCTTGTTGCCACTAAGTTGGCTTGTTCCAGTGATTTTTTGGAACAGAGTGGAAAAAGCAATCCCACGTATGCGTGGGACGTTATTTAAGGTTCTCAGAACTGACACCACGCTCACCTCGCGCGCGACGAAATATAACTGGTCTCAATTTTGAGACACAAAAAAAAGCCCGACTGGATATCCAGTCGGGCTTGACTACAATTTATTTGTAGGTAGTCCAAAACGCAGTAACTGCTAATTTGAATTTTGCAGGGTCAGCAGTCGTGTCCCCCTTGGCTTGTTTCACCTTGACAGACTTTTCTTGGGCAGTGAATACATTAGTCATTGACTGACTGAAGTCTAAAGTAGTTCTAGATGATGTCTGACCTTTGTTCAAAATCTTCTTGGCTTTGCTTTTCAGATCACCCAATCGATTAGAACAATAATCACTGACACTTTCCCGCCATGTTTTTACTAAGCCATGCAATGCAGGGTTAGTGCTTGCTAACTTACCATATTCCTGACTTGTGTAGGAGAAAGCATAAGTGACACCCACTTCGATCTTTTCAACCTTCTTGCTTTTCTTATGTTCTTCAGTCGCTAGAACATAGTGTCCGTCAATGACGGCATAGGTGATCGGTGGATTGTTGTCATTGCAACGCATACGATACCCTTCGTATAGTTCAGCCCTTGCTTCAGCGGGAACATCTTCGGGAAACCCTGCGATCTTATCGATTGCATATTGTGCTTGCCCTTCCAATGTATCGGATGTTGATGCGTGTTGATAACCTAGATCTTTCAGTGATGAATAAGTCATGTTGACCCTTTGAAAAGTTGATAAATATCAGTAGATGATCTTCTATCTGATAGGATCATTGTAGCAGATGTAGGGGCTTAAGTAAAGTTCCATGGGGGAGTGGGACACTATTTAAAGATCTTGTGACCCACGCACGCTCATGTCTCACGCGCGACGAAAGTAACTGGTCTCAATTTTCGCGGTTTATTTTCTGTGGGCGAGAATCCATGTGGGACGCTATATACGCACCCATTCCCCCGTGAAACTATACATATAGGGCGATTTGGCATATACTGGTCTTGTCAGTAGGAATTCTCTTACATGACACATTCCTTAATCGTTCATTTCATGGAGATTGAACACTATGGCAAATACGCCTAAAAAGCCTACTAGGGCTCAAACTAGTAACACCCCTGTGGCGGACGCAATTCGTGACGCCTCATTTGCATCATTAAAAGATGGTGCGTTTCAACAGGCGGGGGCGGATTCAACTCTTGAATCGTTCGCCAAATACGCTATCCAACACATTAAGGATTTCCCAAAAGAAATCCCTGTGGAGGCAAAAGACGAACTGTATGAGGGTTATCGCATGCGGTTTGACCAACTAAACCCTAAAAAGGCTTACGCGGTTATCGATGGTCATTATGTTCGTGCCACAGAGGAACACATGATGGCACCAAATGTAGAGAAAATAGAAATAGGCGTGGCATATGCTTATTCCTACACTTCACAGGAATTTGGCAAATTAGCTCAAAACCGCCCCGCTCTACATGCACTAGTCAAACTGGTTCGTGAGAAGTGTGCTACTTATTGTAGTAATCGTTTGGCAGACTTAAAGCGTCGTGCCAATATGATTCTCAACGAGGGTAAGGAAAGAAATAGAACCGCCAATAAGAATTTCTCAGAATTCGTAGAGGAATGGTTCAAGACTACAGCACCTGATCGCGTTAAAAGCGCGGGGGCTCGCGGGGATAGCACCGCAAATAGTAAGAAATTCAACGAGGCAAAAGTAGCCTTTATGGTGAAATGGAACGCTTAATTCCATAGTCACCCGCCCCACATGGTTCGCCCTGTGGGGCTTTTTTTATGTCTCGCGCTTACGCGCGCGTGTCTTTATACAAAACCCAACGAATACAGGACATCACAGGCGGGGCTTAATTCTCGCCAGACCAGCATGACCGCGAACTGGGAAATCCATAAAATCCTCTTAAAAATAAAATTTAGTAAAAATCTCGCGCGCCTTTTTTGCGCCCGACGAAAAGAACTGGTATCACTCGCATGGGTATGCTTAGTGGTGCGCAATCAATAGGCAAAAGAAAAGGGAGACCGAAGTCTCCCTTAGTTCAGCGCACTCTGCTGTAGTCCTCGCCATCTACCTTGGCGCAGAACGTAGCACGTTGCACTTGTTCCTTAGCCTTACGAAAGAACTCGTAGCGACTAGGTAGTTCAGAGAAAGGGCGTCGCTGATACAACGCCTCTCTCGTCGCGTGCCACACATGGGCACGCCAGATGTTACGTTGACCTGTTGTCATCTTTAAAGGATGGATCAAAGAACAACAACAACTCAAACATAACCAATGCACCGCCTGTAACCCATAAGGTCATCCAGTCAACGAACATCGGTCCCGATGTGATACCAAGGTTATAGCAGTAGAGGCGAGCCATTACTACCATACCAACCAACATCCAAACCATGGCGTGGATAAACGCCTTAACAATACGAACTTCCATATCAATCTCCTTAAGTGAGGGGCTTGCGCCCCTCGGTTATTACCAGTGGCGAACTGCCACACGTCTACCGAACAGGTCGGTCACCTTCCCGAAGAACCCTTCGGATGTATCCTTTGGATACATATACAACAAAGTCTTAGCCTCGCTAAGAGTCCATGCAGTGTGGGTGACTGCGTGACTGCCCCACTGAATCTGTACTGTGTACATATCAATCTCCCAAAGAGAGGGGCTTTCGCCCCTCGAGTGTTAGCAGTAATAGCGTACTGCGATGCGCTGACCAAAGAGGTTGGTCACCTTGCTGAACTGCTGTCTTGCAACAGCATCCTTGCGACTGTGAAGCCACATCCAAGACAGCGCCTTGGACTTAGTCCACGTCTTATGCACTGTCGTGCAGTCAGACACGCATACCGAGGCGGTATACAAACCATGGTTGCGAACCCACTTACGCAAACCTAGACGGATCATGTAGATCTCCCTAAGAGTTGAACAAACATACACAACCGATCTGCTGTGTATGACTCTAGTATATAGAAGATGGGGCTATAAGTAAAGTTTGGTAGGGGATTGGGCTCACCCCCGCCCCCCGAATCCTCAATGAGCCTCCCCCGAGCCCCCATACCCCAAAGGTTGCACAAACGATCACATATTTTTTAAAAAGTTTTGAAACCCTATAAGTCTAGTTTACTCACGAACTGCCAGCGCCACGCCGAAGCTCCACATCAATATCCATGCGGGTTGCGGAAGATTTGTTAATTCCCTAACTCTGCACTTATTGCCAATCTGAAGTACCCCCCGTCTCTTTTTATTTGCTAAAGTCAAAAAAATTTTTACAAAAAATTTCCAAAAAGTGGTATATTCGGCGCAACGGAGACACACCCGACATGACGACATTAGTACCGCTTATTGAGGAGAACATTCCTCTACCAGAGAATGCCAAGGATGCATTCCCGGATCTATCTGCAGAGCAAGAACTGCAGATGCGAGCTAACGTCATTAAGCTCATGTCCGACCTGACAGGTCAGGAACTCTCCCCTACCCAAGCAAATGCGGATGAAGCCAAGGCTCTAGCGCGAGAAATGATTAACAATCCCCAGTACCGCCCAGATTACTCTAAGTATCCTAATGAAACACTAGCTATGTTGGCTGGTATGGTGGCTCAGATGAACGTCTCCATCGTAGAGGAGCTGTCCGATCTGAAGATGTATGTGGTAAATAAGCTTGTTGCAGAGATAGAAGCAGCCAAAGATCCAAAAGTTCGCGTTGCTGCCCTAGGAAAACTAGGAGAAGTTGACGGTGTGGACGCATTTAAGAAGCGCACTGAGGTAACACATAAGATTCTCTCTATCCAAGAGGTAGAAGCTGAGCTTCTTGAAACCCTTGGTAATTTAGAAAACAAAGTAATTGACGTCGAAGCTCGAGAAATAGTAAAAAATGAGCAGCCTGACGCCTGAACAACTATTTAAGTTGCGGGAAGCTCTCCCAACAATGCCTGACAAGCAGAAGAGGCGTGTTCTTGAGCTATTAAAGACCTACGATGCCAAAATAACCCAGAATTTGGGTAAGGAGAACTTTCTTGATTTCGTTAAACATGTCTACGCGGGATACAAAGTCGGTCCCCACCATCTCAAGTTGGCTCAAATTTTTGAAGATATTGCTAACGGTAAGAAAAAACGAGTCATTGTTAATATCGCTCCGAGGCATGGTAAGTCAGAACTTATATCCTATCTCGCTCCTGCATGGTTCTTGGGTAAGTATCCTCAGAAAAAGATCATCATGGCTTCCCACACAGCGGATCTGGCTGTTAACTTTGGACGCCGTGTACGTAACCTCGTTGGTTCAGACTCGTATAGAGACATTTTTCCGCAAATAGAACTGCAGGCTGACTCAAAGTCGGCGTCACGGTGGGGGACTAACTTTAATGGTGAGTACTTTGCAATTGGTGTTGGCGGCGCTCTTGCTGGTAGGGGGGCTGACCTCTTTATTATCGATGATCCGCATTCAGAACAAGATGCTAAAACTGGTCGCCCTGATGTCTTTCTTCCTGCTTGGGAGTGGTTTCAGTCTGGTCCTCTACAGCGTCTTATGCCGGGAGGCGCGATTATTGTAGTGATGACAAGATGGTCCAAATTGGACTTAACGGGTCAAATTGTGACTCAAATGGATCGAAATGACGACGTAGATCCGTGGGAAGTGGTCCAGTTTCCAGCAATTAAAGATGACGGAGAGGCTCTCTGGCCTGAGTTTTGGCCTGTAGAGGAACTACTAGCTAAAAAAGCTGGATTAGATGTGCGGTATTGGAATGCCCAGTACATGCAAAACCCTGTATCAGAGGAAGGCGCTCTAATTAAGAGGGAATGGTGGAAAATTTGGGAAAAAGAAGACCCTCCTCAATGCGAGTTCACCATTATGTCGCTTGATGCTGCACAAGAAGCTAATAATAGGGCTGACTATAACGCTTTGACGACGTGGGGAGTGTTTTTTAACGAAGACACTAATAATTACGCCATCATTTTGTTAAATGCTGTTAAGAAACGTATGGAATACCCTGATCTGAAGGCTATGGTCATAGAACAGTACAAAGAATGGCAACCAGATGCGTTCATGGTTGAGAAGAAGTCCAACGGATCTGTGCTATATCAAGAGTTTCGCAGGATGGGCATACCTGTTGGTGAGTTCACCCCCGGAAAAGGTCAAGACAAGATAGCGCGTGTGAACGCTGTATCGGCACTATTCCAAGGGGGAGTTGTGTACGCTCCGGATAGGCGTTGGGCGAAAGAAGTGATCGAAGAATGTAACGACTTTCCCTCTGGCGCTAACGACGACTTAGTGGACTCCACAACGCTTGCACTGTTAAGATTCAGGCAGGGTGGGTTTATCCGACTAGACACTGATGAGCCAGACGAACCTAACATGCTAAATATGTACCGCAAAAAAGCGGCTTACTACTAAGGATACACCATGGCAATAGACAAGGCTTTATATCAGGCTCCTCAAGGTATCGACCAGATCGCTGCAGAAGAAGAACCAATCGAGATTTTGATTGAGGATCCGGAGGCTGTGAATATCAAAGGGCCGGGTTTTGAGATTGATATGGAGAAGTCTGATGAGGAAGATGACTTTGGTCGCAACCTCGCAGAAGAGATGGACGAGTCGATTCTTGTGAGATTGGCGGGGGACTTAGTAGGAGACTTTGAGACTGATATCGCTAGTCGCAAAGACTGGATACAGACTTATGTTGATGGACTTGAGTTGTTGGGTATGAAGATAGAAGAACGCATGGAGCCTTGGCCCGGTGCGTGTGGTGTCTATCACCCCATACTTGCAGAGTCACTTGTGAAGTTCCAAGCTGAAACAATGATGTCAACCTTCCCAGCCGCAGGCCCGGTCAAGACACAGGTAATTGGTAAAGAAACGCCTGAGACAAAAGCGTCGGCTGAACGAGTTCAGAATGACATGAACTATCAGTTGACTGAAGTTATGAAAGAGTACCGTCCCGAGCATGAACGTATGTTGTGGGGCTTGGGTCTTTCAGGTAACGCGTTTAAGAAAGTTTATGAAGACTCTAGCTTGCAACGGCAAGTCTCGATGTTCTGTCCTGCGGAAGATGTAGTTGTACCTTATGGCGCATCTAGTTTAGAAGCAGCGGAGCGTGTTACTCATGTGATGCGCAAGACTCCTAATGAAGTTAGGAAGTTGCAGTATGAAGGTTTTTATCGTGAAGTTGATCTCGGTGACCCCACAGGGACAATGGATGAAGTAGAGAAGAAGATTGCTGAGAAGTTAGGTTTTAGAGCTACCCAAGACGACCGCTTCAAACTGTTGGAAATGCACGTAGAGCTTGATCTTGAAGGCTTTGAGCATGAGACAGAAAAAGGTGAGCAGACAGGCATTGCACTACCTTATGTAGTGACGATGGAGAAGTCATCTGGAGAAATTTTAGCTATTCGTAGAAACTGGAAACCCGATGATGAGACATACCAGAAACGTGCGCACTTCGTTCATTACCCCTACATACCGGGTTTTGGATTTTATGCTTTCGGTCTCATTCATCTTATTGGTGCTTTTGCCAAGTCTGGTACTTCTATTCTTCGCCAGCTTGTTGATGCTGGTACCCTTTCTAATCTGCCGGGTGGCTTTAAAACTCGCGGGCTTAGATCTAAAGGTGACGATACACCAATAGCACCGGGAGAGTTCAGGGACATGGATGTCCCAAGTGGAACTATCAAAGACAACATCATGACCTTGCCATACAAGGAACCATCACAGGTTCTGTTGGCGTTGTTAAATCAAATCATAGATGATGGTCGTCGTTTTGCTGGCACTGCTGACTTGCAAGCATCAGACATGTCTGCTAACTCTCCAGTTGGTACTACTCTAGCAATCCTTGAACGTACATTGAAATCGATGAGTGCTATTCAGGCGCGCGTGCATTACGCGATGCGTCAAGAGTTTGCGTTGCTAAAAGAAATCATTGCAGACAACGCTCCAGAAGACTATGACTACGAGCCAATAGAAGGTTCACGTACAGCTAAGAAGTCTGACTACGCAGCAGTTAACGTGATCCCTGTATCTGACCCTAACGCAGCTACTATGGCTCAGAAGGTTGTTCAGTATCAGGCAGCTCTACAGCTAGCGAGTACCGCACCACAGTTGTATGACCTTCCCCAATTACATCGTCAGATGTTGGAAGTGATTGGTATTAAGAACTACCAGAAACTTGTGCCAGTTGCAGAAGACATGAAACCTCGTGACCCAGTCACAGAGAACATGAACATTTTACGTAGTAAACCTGCTAAAGCGTTTCTGTATCAAGATCATCAAGCCCATATCGCAGTACACATGTCTGCTATGCAAGATCCAAAAGTGCAAGCAATTGTTGGTATGAATCCACAAATGGCTCAGACACTACAAGCAACAATGATGGCTCATATACACGAGCATTTAGGTATGGAGTATCGCAAACAAGTTGAGCAAGCGATGGGTCAAACTCTTCCTCCGTATAACGAAGAGCAAGATGAAGTTGAAATGGCTCCTGATATGGAAGTTCGCATATCTCAAATGGCAGCGCAAGCTTCTCAACAGTTATTACAACAACATCAACAAGAAGCCCAACAACAAAAAGCTCAACAACAGGCTCAAGATCCGCTCATTCAGTTACAACAACAAGAGCTTCAAATCAAAGGACAAGACTTACAGCGTAAGACTACTAAAGACCAAGCTGATGCGGCTCTCAAGGCAGCTCAACTACAAGTTGAACGCGATCGTATTGAAGCACAGCAAGAAACTGAAGGAGCAAAACTTGCCGCCAAAATACATGGAGAAGCTCGGCAAGCACAGGCACAGGCCCAGAAGCCTACAAAGAAAGGTGACTAATGTACGAAGTACTTAAAGTAGCGGAACGCGTCGCTACACAGATTGACGAGGACATAAAACGACTTGAAGAAGATCTTGGTGCTAGCAGCGCTAAGACCTTTGAAGAGTATCGCTATATGTGTGGGGTTATTACAGGTCTACTCACTGCTCGGAGATTTCTCTCAGACCTGACAAAAAACATGGAGTCCCATGACGACTAACATTGATATTTTAAAAGCAGTAGACCTGACGCAGGTGCTGCACAAGAGTATAGAAGAGAAAGCCAAGCAACTCCCTAAACCTACTGGTTATCGCATTCTTTGCGCTATTCCAGAAGCAGACGCGGAGTTTGAAAGTAGCGAAATTGGTTTGATAAAAGCTGATGAGACTAGACGCATCGAAGAATTGTTAACAACAGTTTTATTCGTTGTGGATATGGGTCCAGACTGCTACATAGACAAAGCTAAGTTTCCTAACGGAGCTTGGTGCAAAAAAGGTGACTTTATTTTGGTTCGCCCAAATGCTGGTACACGCCTACTGATCCACGACCGCGAATTTCGCATTATTTACGACGACAACGTCGAAGGTGTTGTAGAAGATCCACGCGGTATTAAACGTAAATAAGGAACGCACATGCCTAAATTTGATGATGACTTTAAGTTTCCAGATGAAAATAAGTCTGAAGAAAAACTGGAAATTACGGTAGAAGGTGATGAAGACATAGAAATTAAAATTGTTGACGACACCCCTCAAGAAGACAGGTTTGCTGAACCTCTTCCCGAAGAGATTACACAAGAACTTGAAAAAGCTGATGAGTCTGAAGAATATTCTAAAAACGTAAAGACTAAGTTTACTCAGTACAAGAAGGCTTGGCATGATGAACGTAGGGCAAAAGAGGCTGTACTACGTGAACAACAAGAGGCTTTAGAAGCCACTCAACGGATCTTAGATGAGAACCGAAGACTTAAATCTATGTTGCATAGTGGTGAAAAAGAATTAATTTCTAATTATCAGACATCCGCTGAGCTAGAAATAGATAAAGCAGAACGCAACTATAAAGAAGCGTATGACTCTGGGGACTCCGATAAGCTTTTAGAAGCTCAAAAAGAGCTTATGCGGGCTGAAATGAAGCTTGATAAAGCAAAAAATTACAAACCTGCTGTACAAATACAAGAAAATGAGGTACAAACTACCTCACAACCGCCGCAAACGCAGCAAATGGACCCAAAGGTCGCAAGCTGGGTGTCCAGAAACCCTTGGTTTGTTGATCCTAGTAAATTAGCAATGCGCAAGCTAGCTGAAGGTGTCCATGAAGAGTTAGCGGTAAGGTACGGTAAGGCATATATTGGTACTGATGAATATTTCAAAAGTATCGACAAAGAAGTTGTACGTAGATTCCCAGAAGAATTTGCATCAACACCTAAAAACGATGAGGAAAAACCTCAGCGTACAAAACCAAGCACGGTGGTCGCATCTGCGAAGCGTAGTACTTCTTCCAAACAAGTAGTGCTATCAAAAACGCAAGCTGCCTTGGCTAAAAAACTCGGGCTAACCAACGAGCAATATGCTCGTGAAGCGACAAAATTGGAGGCTTAAATGGCTACAGAAAACAGATTACAACGCGAGATGACTAGTAGAGCAGTGCAAGAGCGCCCTAAGCAGTGGCAACAAGCAGATCTACTGCCGGAACCTGATAAGGAACCGGGCTATGCGTACAGATGGGTTCGTGTTTCTACTTTGAATGATTACGATCAGCGCAACATTACGGGTAAATACCGTGAAGGTTGGGAGCCCGTTTCTTCAGAAGAACAACCGAAATTTAAACTGCTAGTTGATCCCAATAGCCGCTTTAGCGGTCAAATTGAGATTGGCGGGTTGCTATTATGCAAATGTCCGACAGAGTTTATGGATCAACGTAACACCCACTTTGATAAATTGACTAAATCACAGACAGAAGCAGTTGATAGTAGCTTAATGCGTCAAAGCGACGCGAGGATGCCTATCTTTAAAGAGAGTAAATCTTCGACAAGCTTTGGTAAAGGTTCTTAATTTTTAAAGGAGTCTTAAATGGCTTATCCCGCTGTATCAGCTCCGTACGGGCTGTTGCCGCAAAACCTAATTGGTGGTCAAGTATTTGCGGGTTCTACTCGTATGTACCCAATCCAGTACGGTTATGCGACCGACATCTTCTACGGTGATTTCGTCGTACTATCGCGTGGTTCTGTAACTCGTGCCTCAGTTTCTACTGGCACTGGTTTAAACCAAACGGTTGGTATTTTCTTGGGGTGTACTTTCACTAACCCTTTAACTAAGCAAAAGCAATTCAACCAATACTGGCCCGCAAGCACCCTCGCAGGTGACTGTGAAGCCTATGTATTGGACGACCCTGATGCTGTGTTTAAGGCTGTTGTATGTTCCGCTACTACTGCTGTTGCTTCCGCTGCAATTGCTATGATTGGCACTAACCTGTCAGCCATTAACAATACGGGTAGCACATCTACTGGTAACTCTGCTAACGCAGTTTTAGCTCCTTCAGCAACTCCTGTAACAACAACCTTACCTTTGCGTTTGATTGATGTTGTTACTGACAGTGCTATTACTACGAGCGCAACTGGCTCTTCATCTTCTACAACTATTACCTTAACTGGTTCTGGCTTGCCTATTGCAATCCCTGTTGGAACAGATGTAGCCTACGTTGCAGCAAATGGGCAAATCATTCAAACAGGTTCTTTTGTAACTACCGCTGCGGCAGCCGCTGCAACGTCAGTTACGATTAACG
>Ga0209296_1002435_pt1 | contig 13391 bp, 15 predicted proteins | sample S_130206_EF_Meta_FD_187319 | JGI IMG/M metagenome (GOLD analysis project Ga0209296, IMG submission 187319) | Freshwater microbial communities from Lake Simoncouche, Canada to study carbon cycling - S_130206_EF_MetaG (SPAdes) (version 2) | ecosystem: Environmental > Aquatic > Freshwater > Lake ...
TGATGTTCATATGCACATGTGCGCCAACATCAATCGGCAATCGCTTCCGAGATTTCCACACAGTAAGGGAATCCAAAAATCTCAGGCGATAAAACTTTCGACTACGTGCAGTTAATCGGAAGGTCAGAAGTCGGGCGAACACACGACGCGTCAGTTTCTTAGCGACCTTTGCAAGCCACTCGTCATATTCCTCCGGGTCTGTGCAAACCAATGCATACCCAACTACTTCGTTATCTCGTATGGCCACCGCACCCAACTGAGGAGCATTCGTGAGGTACCAAGCAAGGCTTAGTTCCTCATATAAGCCGACTTCATCAAGCGCAAAGCCCAATGGCTTTCCCATAAGAAAAGTCTCATGAAAGAGGTGCCGAACCTCTGATTCATATTGGTCGAGGGGTTCTAACCGAATCTGGTTCTCAAGAATGATTGACATACTTAGAAATTCCGATACTTGATGTGAATAGTTCAACCATTCGTTCACCAGTGGCAGTCCAACTGAAATTGCTTGCACGAAGTTCACATTGAATACGTAGGTCTTCGCGTGAAAGTTCGCGAAGTTGCTGAATCGCAGCGACAATCTTCTCAGGTTGCAGATCAACTACTAGCCCACACGTAGTGTCAACCACTTCGCTTGAGGCACCAGCCGATGCAACAATGACAGGGGTTCCAGATGCAAGAGCCTCCAGAGAAACGAGACCAAAGGTTTCGACATGACCAAGATTCAGTACCACGTCAGCAAAGGTAAGAAGATTTGCAAGCGTGTCACGATCATTGACATGACCCATGAAATGAATTGGTAAACCAATTGCTTGTTCTTGAAGCTTGTTCATCAAGGGGCCATCACCCAAGACCAACATCTGACAAATCTGACTTCGGCAAAGAATTCGAAGAGCCTCAATTGCCACATCAACGTTCTTTTCAGGAGACAGCCGAGCACACACAACAAGGGTGAATGGTGTTCCCCACTCTGGAGATTTCTGACTGCTAATAAAATGCGAAGAATCAACGCCCAGAGGAACGATCTGAACCGTGTCTGACTGACCAGCAAACTCTGCCGCAGCGAAGCGAGATGCACACACAATGGCATCTGCGGAACGGGCAATAACCCGTCGGAAATAGCTCACAATAGGAACCAAGGGGAATCGCTTCCACCCCAATGAGTTGATGACCAAATCTGTGCGTTCATGAGAAATGACAACACATGCAATGCCGTTCTTCTTGCACCATTTTGGTACCCAGTACAGAGTCGACTTATCAGAGAGCTCTACGACATCAGTTCGAAGACTGAGCAGAATGTGTTTCAATTCTCGCCGGCCAGCAATGACGCGATACCCGCCAGTCATTGGGAGAATTGGGCCGCGAATCGTGAAGTCTTTTACCGCATTGGTTTCGTCTGAACATGAATCGATACCAGGGCGAATAAGCACTACTTCGTGCCCTAGGGCAAGATACTGAGTCTGCAGTGCACCTAACGCAGTTCGCATTCCCCCCGAAGTTTCGTGGACAAAGTTTGCGACCTGGACAATTTTCATGTCAGTTGGTTCTTCTTTGAAACTGGTGATGTTGGTTTTGCAGAGGATGAGAATTCGTAGGTACACAATTCGTCATAGGTCATCGAGACATAACCCCGTGAGAGAAACTGAGTGATCAACTTCAAATTCGCTTCACGTAACCGTGGAGACATCAAGTCAGCTGGATGAATTGCAATACGAAGTGGTTTGCCCTGGGATTCCACATATTTTGCGATGCCATTAGTAACCGCGACACCCGGAAGACTTAAGAGACTCCGTGGGCGCTGTGAAGTAACCACGACAAACTTCTTCGCCCCGGTTTGGGTATTGATCAGGTGCGTATGGTTGTTCGTGTATTGAAAACCTGTGTCACGAAGTGCATCAAGCGTTCCTTCAGACATCATCCAGGCTGGTGCAACGAAACCCGTAGCGTGAAACCCACATTTCGCCATGATGGACTTACCGTGAATCAGGCGCTTGAATGCTTCCTCATAGGGAAGTTCCCAAAATTCCTGACAGCCTCTGCCCAACAATTGACCGACTCGTGATCGTTTAGATGTAGACGCAAAATTTTTGTCTCGTGTGTGCAACATGCCGTGTTGAACAATTTCATGTCCACGAGACTCCGCAGCATGAAGCCAATCAACAAATGCTGGTGACTGGCTGAGTTCCTGCCCATTCCAACGCCCAGGGATTACTAAGAGAGATGCTCGAACTCCTAGAGTTTCCAGCAATTCCAGCCAGCGGCGTGACAATTCAGCCGTTGCTGGAGCAACATCATGAAGAGAAACAACAATCTGGCTCATGCTGCGACTCCGCGATAGGCGAAGCTGAGTCCGCCAATGACTGAACGATAATGGCCTTCCAATTCATCCATCACGCCACACCATGGTCGCACTTCAACTGATGGCCGTGCATTGGCAGCGAGACGTTCCCTTTTCACTGGGTATTTAGCCAATTCTGCAACTGCACCTACTAGTGAATAACGAGATGTTTCGGTCCAAAGGAAACCATTGTGGCCGTGTTGAACCAAATCAAGTGGACCACCAGACGCAGGTGCGACAACAGGAACACCAGAAGCAAGCGCTTCTTGTACGGCTTGACAGAACGTTTCATCTTGTCCTGTGTGTACGAATACATCAAATGATGCGTACAACTTGCTGAGTTCTTCGCCAGATTTGAAGCCCATAAAAATTGCACCTTTTAGTTCTTTTTCCAATTTGGCTCGCACTGGCCCGTCTCCCACAATCACAACTTTGATGTGTGGCATTCGACAAAGACCCTTGAGGCGTTCAATCTGTTTTTCGCGAGCCAATCGGCCAACGAAACCGATAATCAATTGGCCATCTGGGGCAATGGATCTACGCAACTCTTCATCCCGAAATGAAGGATTGAACCGCTCTAAATCGACACCACGCATCCATCTCACAACATTGTTCACACCGCGCTCACGCAAGTCCCAAACAGCTGCTGTCGATGGTGCCAGAGTGAGATCTGCGCGACGGTGAATATTTGCGATGTACCGCCAAATTGAACGACCAGCTAAGCCCATGTGGTATCGAGATGCAAAACCGGCGAGGTCTGTTTGATAAATCGCGACAGATGGAATTCCAAGTTCTTGTGCAGCACTCAGACTTGCTGCGCCCAGTACGGCCGGAGAACCGAGGTGCACAACATCAGGCTTGATCTCGCGTAGTACTTCGCGAACGAAGTCTCGTGAATGGCCAATACGTAATTCTGGATACCGAGGGAACCCGAAAGAAGGCACTCGAATGATTCGAGCCTTTCCGTATGCAGTAACACCCGGTGAAGGTGCAATCACTGTTACCTCATGACCTCGAGCAGTCATGTGTTCAATCACACGAAGGATGGAGTTTGTTACACCATTGATGGCCGGGAGAAAACTCTCTGCAACAATGGCGATTCTCATAGGCCCAAGAGAGCCATAATCAAAGTCTTGATCCCCTCCCATATTTAGTTCCGATACTTCATGCATGAGAGTTCCCCTCTAGTAAGTTTCTGCGCATTGGCAGAACTTTCTTGTCTCGTTGTTTGATAAATCCAATTGCTGCAGCCACGCCGCCCATCACCATTAATTTGATAATGAGACGCAATCCGGCAGATTCACCGCCCTTTGACATGTAAAAAGCAACGGCTGCTGTTACGCAAGAAATCGCAACACTTGATGTCCATGCTGACCATGGAAAGACATGTCGCATCGAGACGTCAAAAACATTCTTCAATCGACTGAGAATCCATACCCACGCCACCGAGAAGGCAAGAACGGACCCCATTGTCAGTCCGACTAGGCCGTGCATTTGAAGTCCGATGTATCCGAATACAAGATTAGAACCCAACAATATGAGACTCGAATAGACAATTTCTACGCTTCGACCTGCAGCTCGCAACACGGCTCCGTACTCGGTAACCCGATGCAAGCCGATCAAAGTAAAAATCTGAAATGGCAATACTGAAGTTCTATACGAACGAGAAAACAGGATTTCAAATAGTTCGGGTGCAATCACCACGAGTCCGACCGTTAGTGGAACTACTACCAACGACATCATCCGCGCCTGATGCCACCACACAGAATGTGCGTCTGATACTTCATTGTTATGAAACATCGTCACCATGGACACCGCAATAGCCGCACCGCCTGCATACGGAAGCACCGCAAGAATTGGTACTTCAAATGCTGCGATGGAATAAATGCCAACCTTCAATGGCTCATGCCATGCGACCAGCCATTTATCTATCGAGCGTGTCAGCACTCCGGCAGCTAGGGCAACGCCAAGCGGGGCACAAAAGAAGATCTGGCGCTTCAAAAGGCCAGGAGTGTGCACATGTTCACCGTTTATATAGCGACGAAACACAATGGTGAAGGTTGCCCCCCGGATGAATCCGGATACAGCCAATCCAGACGCGATTCCCATCGCACCAAATCCGCACAATGTTGGAATCATCAATGCTAAAAACTGAATGAGGGCATGACTAGAACCCCACATACTTGCGTACCGTTCTTCACCGCGTGCAATGAAGATTGGAGTCATCACAACAGTGGGAAGTTCACAGGCAACTGCACATGCAAGACACAATGCAATCGCCATTGTTCCCAATACCCCTGTACCGACTTGGACGAGAACAATTATTGCACCACACACAAGCCCTGATATCCGCAACAAATTGACTGTCTGATACAGCAGGCGATTTGTTTGATGCTGTGTCAGTTGCGGGAGAAAGAAGAGAATGCTGTGTTCAAGGTTTAGAGAACCAATAGTTACTGCGACCAAATACACCGACAAGCCGAGAGCAATCACATTCCATGCAGAAGGTGCCAAGAACCTGACCAACAAAATGGCGCTCAGTACTTGTCCGGTTCGGGCAACGCCTTCTCCCAGGGTTAACCAACCAATGCGCCGCCACAATGGCACTGTATTTTCGGTCTGCATAACTGCAACGCTCATATGGAGACCAATTCGTTACCGCGATCAAAGCTGAGGGTCATCTGTTGAAGCGAATCCTTCTCACGGCTGCTCAATTTGAATGCTCGATGCCTAGTGACATCACTCACGATCCAGCGTGACCACACCCACGACGGCCAGTCAACTGCTCTACGGTGAAGCCGCGCAAGGAAATGATCTTTTTCCCACGTGTTGGAACCATGGAACACTCTGATGAAGAGGTGTGAATAGTTCTCATCAAGAACCACAAGACCATGATTGTCCTTCACATCTCTGAGAAATATTCCGTCTTCATTGCGGGCTAGGTGTGGATACCGCACATCACCCTTACGGAACATCAGAGTTCCAGGAGTTGCAATTCCACTGTCTCCTCGAAACGTTAAAGACTCGTCAGAATTTTCCTTCACATGCATCAAGGTCCACTTCAGAGCTGAAGCACCGACATCTGCTTGTGCCGCTGCATTCAATTGAATAGCAAGTCTCTCGGGGTGATACCACTCGTCATCATCCCACTGCACGCACCATTCACCACGCGCTTCTTCAATGGAAAGGTTTCGTAGTTCTCCTAGAGATAAACGCGGATTGGCTGGCTGCAATTTGATGTAACGCACACGATCTGCGCAATCAAACGATGAAATTAAGTCGCTGTAATCTTCCGTACCGTCATCAATGATGACTAATTCCTTATTTGGCCATGTCTGCTCGCTGAAGCATTCAATAGCCACACGCGCTATATCTGCCCGATTTGCGGTCACCATCAAACAACTGATGAGTGGTCGTTCATCAATAGACGAAACAAAGTCTTCGTTCTTCTCGTCGGAATACCGGCTCTCAACATCTGCAATTAATCCAGCCATAACGGTGTGTGAGCTACGTGTCCATGAGCAAGTCGCGTCAATAGCTGGAATTAGCTTTTTATGATTTGAGGCTGCAAAGTGAATGAGATATGCCTCAGAGGGCAGTTCCAATGTCCGATCCGCGAAAAACCGAAAACTTTCTCCTGGCGCTACTGAGTAGAAGTAGTTGACCGGAAGGGTCGACACTAAATGTGGGAAGTTTGCTGCAACGTGCGATACAAGTGTTGGCCCGGTTGCATATCTCACAGTGAAATCTGTATCGAGGCATGCAAGCAGAAGCTCGCGAATAAATGGTGACCGCGCAACAGCACCCATCACGGCATTATTTGGCTGTTTCTTCGACCAAATGGCATCAGTCTTTTCAAGAGCACGCGCTACTTGCAATTTTCCACTGAACCACGCGCTATCGGCGCGGCGTAATAGCCAGCTTGTCAACCAGAACAGATTCCTTGGGTACAGACATACCCACCATTTGCCGGCTACGCGGTCTTCGTCGCCGACCCATACGTTTTCTTCACCAATAAAACTCTGATGACCCGCAAGATCAGACAGTGACCGTGTCACCACCGTGTCAAAATCCAGATACACCCCGCCGTTCAGATACAGCAGTGCGTACCGCAAAATGTTGCTCCGAGCTGAAGCAGATGACTCTGGCATCTTGTGAAAAATTGTCCCGACACTCTTGACGTCAGTTGGAAGCTGGGAAAATACGTCGTCGGGTTCAATTCCTACAACGCTGACCCGCTCTAGAGCACGGAGATTCTCAAAATTGTCGTTCTGGGGCTCAGGTCCGACTATGTAGACCACCGCGGTGGCGCTGTCATCGGCAAGTAGCAGGCTCTTGACCGCCAGAAGATTGAGGTACGGAAAGGAACTACCTGTCCAGATGTAGAAATACTGGTTTGGTATTAATACGCCCACTCAGTAATCATCTATTACCGAGTTGTACGGACGGCTTACTTTACATGAACGCAGTTTTACAATTGCGGGGAACTATTTGGTGCCGAGGGCACGCAAAAAGTCTGGTGGAATCACAATGTCATCGCGAGTGAGTTCCGAAATATTCGCTATTCCAAGTCCCAACATTGCAGAGTCAATACCACCACGCAACACATCGAGAACGTTCTCGACTCCGGCCTGACCGTTGGCAGCCAATCCCCACAAGTACGCGCGGCCAATCATGACTGCGCGAGCACCAAGAGCAACTGCCTTCACCACGTCGCTTCCGCGACGTACTCCACCATCAAGAACAATTTCAATCTGGCTTCCCACGGCATCAGCGATTGCTGGCAATGCGCGAATTGGTGCTGGAGTGCCGTCCAAGTTGTTTCCACCATGGTTTGAAACAGACAATGTTGTTGCACCAAGGTCTACGACGCGCTTTGCATCATCAACGCGACTGATGCCCTTCACCATGAAAGGTCCGCCCCACTGGGCACGAAGCCATGCGATGTCTTCCCATGTAGGAAGCGGTGTCTGCATCCATTCGTAATACGCACCAAAGAATGTCGGTGCCTTTTCGCCAGGCTTTGCCATGTTCGGCGCACTGAGATCTGGAATACGGCCAGTCTTTGCAAACGCCCACAACCATGCTGGTTTCTGAAGAACTTCAGGAGCCAACTTAATGATGGCTTTCAAGTCAATTTTTTCGGGAATCCAAGGGCTACCCCAGTCACGTCCATTGCTGAATGACCAGTCGAGTGTGACGATGAGGCCTTTTGCGCCGGCAGCGCGGGCACGTTCCATGCGTTGTTCCAATGTGGCGCGATCGCCACACCAATACATCTGGAACAGAGTTGAATCATTTACTGCTGCAACTTCTTCAACAGACTTACTTGCAAATGAACTAAGACCCATCGGAATACCGCGGTTAGCAGCGGCACGTGCAATTGCTACTTCGCCTTGTGGGTGCACAGCCTGCACGCCAGTAGGAGAAATGATGACGGGCATCGACAACGACTGACCCATAACGGTGGTGCTCATGTCGCGCGAATTTGAATTACCTGCAACGTGTGGCGCAAATCCGAGTTGATCAAACGAGGTCAAGTTGTCTGAGGAGGAAAGCCCTTTTTCTGAACCAGCAATAAGTGCGCCATAGACAGACTTCGGCAGGCGCGCCTTTGCGCGACGTTGTGCTTCTGCAACTGTTTCAAACCAGTCATTCGCCATTGGGGGTTCCTCTCGTGGACGAGTGTTTCAAGGTTACTTGGGGAAGATGTATTCGATGTCGGTGAATGAGTCCGCAGCAAAGAAGTACAACAATCGCAATGGCTCTGTGCCCGTATTCACGGCAACATGTTCAGAATTTCCAGGGATAAAAACAGCATCACCAGTGCGTACGTCACGTCGCGATCCATTCACCACCACATGGCCAGTGCCAGACAAGAAGTAGTACACCTCTGATTGAGCATGCATATGGCCACGCTCTGGCTCAACGGCCCCCACAGGTATTTCAGCCACACCGACGGTGAGGCCATTGGTGTCCGTGCGGTCGCTACTAAACAGAGTCCACCAATCGACAATCCCTGGCCACGATTCGGTCTCGCAGTCGTCTTCGCGCCGAAATATTGCATCACCTGTCGCCATACGCCCCCCGTGTGTTCTTCTGACCTTATTACTGATGTCTTTCCCAGTGATTCTCATTATTGGGAATGGTTCTCATTATAGATACCATCGTTCTCGTGAACCGTTTCCTTGTTGTGGCATCTTGTGTGCTTGCGCTGTCAGCCTGCGGCAGCTCATCGTCACAACCAGACACAGACAATTCCAGGATCACTGTTGCGGCGTCCTTCTACCCCATCGAGGAAATCCTGCGCCAGGTTGGTGGCAATCATGTCGACGTTGTTGAACTCACTCCGGCTGGTCAAGGCGCCCATGATGTGCAGTTAACTGCAAAACAACTCACCGTTCTGTCGTCAGCATCAGCAGTGTTCTACATCAGTGATGGTTTTCAACCAGATGTTGAAAAAGCTGTTGCATCATTACAGAGCACAGTAGTTCCAGTAGATCTTTTGCAATCAGTCTCTCTTCTTAATGTTGTCGCACAACTTGATGGCACTGAAGGCGAAACTGACGGTGAAGTACTGGCATCAGGCAAAGACCCACACGTGTGGCTTGACCCAGCAAACATGATTGCAATGACCACAGCAGTTGCAGATGCGCTGTCTCAATTGCGCCCAAACATTGCACCACAATTCAGTACAGCCGCCAAGTCATACATAGCCGAACTCCAAGCTTTAGGCACTGAGATTGACACCAAGCTTGCTACGTGTGGATCACGCGCCCTTGTGACTTCTCATCGAGCCTTCGCCTACTTGGCGAAACGTGCCGACATTCGACAAGTAGCAATTGCTGGTGTTAACCCAGAAGAGGAACCTTCTGCAAAAAGCTTGGAAGCGATTGCCGCTTTTGCTAGAGCCAATAAAGTCAGCACCATCTTCTTCGAAACTCTTCTTCCTGCTGATCTCGCCAAGACATTGGCTGACAAAGTTGGTGCAACTGCAGACCTTCTTGACCCAGTCGAAGGAATTAGTAGCGCAGACGTAGAAGCCGGCGCTTCATACATCTCCATTCAACGAGACAACTTGTCACGAATCGCGAAGGGCTTGCGATGCTCATGACCACTCACACTGATTCCACTGTTCTTGCAGCTGTCGATGTCGCCGTTTCATACGATGATTACGAAGCACTGACCGCAAGTAGTTTCTCGGTTAACGCTGGCGAACTAATTGCAGTGGTCGGCCCAAACGGAGCGGGGAAATCAACCCTGTTTAAGGCTCTTGCCGGGTTCATTGATCATGACGGCGACGTTGTTGTGCATGGTGAACAGTGCCATCACCTCGAGCGTCAAGCCATTGCGTATATTCCGCAACAAACTGATGTTGACTTGCGCTTCCCCATCACCGTTGCCGAAGTCGTGATGGCAGGACGACGACGTTTTCATGGAGCGCGCATGCGCCCGTCTCGCGGCGACCACGAACATGTTGCCGATTGTTTGAAGCAAGTAGATCTTGCCGACATGGGTTCACGTTCACTTGCAACATTGTCTGGCGGTCAAGTACAGCGCGTACTGCTTGCACGTGCGTTAGCCCAAGAAGCTGATGTGTTGTTGCTAGATGAAGCCCTCTCCGGCGTTGACGTGCGCCACACAGCCGACCTCATTGGCTTGTTCGCTCAGTTGTGTGCTCGAGGAACGTCAGTTCTGGTATCCACCCATGACCTCGGTCTTGTTCGCACCCACTTCTCGCGCTGTCTCACACTAAATGGGCACATCATTGGTGATGGGAGCCCAGCTGTGGAATTGGCTGGCGACAAGTTGGAAGCAGTCTTTAGTCGCACGTCCTCACAGGGGCGTTCATAATGCATTGGCTGCTTGACCCCTTCCAATCTGATTTCTCACAACGTGCTGGCATTGTGTGCCTCATGGTTGGGGTGCTCGCCCCCGTGGTTGGCACATGGATCTCATTGCGCCGACTTGCCTACATGGGCGACGCCATGTCTCATTCACTTCTTGGTGGCGTTGCATTGGCCTTTGCATGGTTCGGCACAGCAGCAGTACTTCCTGGCGCTTTAGTTGCCGGAATCTTTATGGCAATCGTGATTCACTTGCTCTCGCAGAACCGTCGCATCGCACACGATTCAATTATCGCGGTAGTTGGCAGTGGCATGTTTGCCTTCGGTGTTCTCGCACTTGGCAAAGTTGATACATCGGTCTCGCTAACGCATTTCCTGTTTGGACAGTTACTCACCGTGAACACACTCGACATGTGGATCACCTTTGCTCTCACCATCGGCAGCTTGTTCTTCGTATGGTTCCGTTTCGAAGACCTGAAGATTGCAACCTTCGATCGCGATCACGCCACCCAAGTAGGCGTTCGTGCCCAACGGCTTGATGCAGCAATGCTGATTCTTCTAGCAATTTGCGTCGTGGTGTGTTTGTCCACCGTCGGCACCGTACTCACCGTGTCACTGCTGATCACGCCCACATCTACTGCTCGGTTGTTCTTTAATCGAGTCAGTTCCATTACGCGAGCAGCAGTTGCTATTGGGCTAACGGAAGTGCTCGCCGGTTTCATTGTGTCGTATCACGCCAACCTTGCCCCCGGGCCCACAATCACACTCATCACCACAGTTGTGTTCATCATTGTTTATGTCACTCGATTCGCAACGTCTGATCGCGCATATGTTCATCACACACATGAGCATGAACATCACTAAATAGTTTGTAATAGTTATACCTAACATTAGTTTTACCTAACACCACTTGATTTTTTCAGTGAGAATTTTCTTCTGCAGTGTGACCTAACATGAATGTATGAGTAATCACACACCACAAAAACGTCAGATCATTGTCGGAGTTGATGGTTCGCCCAACTCAGAAAAAGCAGTCGACTGGGCGGTTGCATACGCACACGCAGGCGACACTGTCACACTCGTATCTGCATGGAGCCCGGTCATTGTTCCTGCCGAGATGGCAGTGTCTTACACGTTTGACGACACCGGTGCTCGCACAATTCTTGATACTGAACACAAGCGCATTGCAAAAGCTGCAGCTGGTCGTGACATCACCATCAATACGCATTTCGAAAACAACGACCCACGAAACGCTCTTCTTGGTTTGAAGTCTGACCTCATCGTCGTTGGCGCTCGCGGCCATGGCGCAATCATGGGGCTTTTACTCGGTTCTGTTGCTGATTATGTCTCGCGCCATGCCAAAGTGCCTGTCGTGATTGTCCCTGCTAACTAGTCGATACCGTACGGGGCATGAATCCCGACCCACTTGCAGACTCAGGACTTGATCTCACCACGTTGACATTGTGCGACTACGCCAATGTTCGTGAAGGAATGCTGAACATTGTCAGCAGTGGCGTGACACGCATCGCTCTGCACTCAGGATTTCCATCAGAAGTTGATTCATACATTGCAATGTCGGTGTATGTGCAACCACACCGAGTTGGCACTGCTCACCATGGTCGCGTCATCATTCGTTTTCCTGATACCGCTGAAGAAATCGCTCGTATCGACTTTGAATTCAATGTGGATGCAGAACGTCACCCAGGCGAAGGTTTGTTCTTTCCATTTGCCTTACCGCTACGCGGCATCGGTTTCCCTCACGCCGGGCAAGTTGATATCTCAGTGAGTTTGAATGACCAGCCGGCCGGCCTCGTCAGCTTTTGGCTGATCGACAACTCTGTTTCCCAGTAACTCATTTCTGGTCTACTCTTCGGCTATGGAAAGCCTTGCACTTCTTGCAGCAGTCATCATGCTGGTGATTGTCGTGTTAGGTGTCATTTCGTTGTTTGCAGTTTTCCGCAAACCAAAAAGCTCTGGCTCACGGGGCATTTTTACTGTGCTGCACATCGCTTCAGTTTTTGCCGGCGGATGGCTGATGGCGTTACCCGTCGGAATCGGTGCCCGCTTTCTGGGGCTCATAGTCTTTGCAGCTGGCTGCATCGGATTACTGCGAATCTTCCGCGGCACGTCTCGGTTCTAAACCCAGAAATGCAAACGGGCCGCCGGTTCGAATGAACCGACAGCCCGCAGCTGAAATTTGTGATTAACGATTAAGCGCGAAGGCCCTTGTTCACCATGTTGATAACTGCATCTTTCAACGGAATCATTCCGAGAATTATGGCGCCATTGGCGACGTAGGTCATCCATTCATCTGAGAATGAGACTCCCCAACCTGCGATCGGATTCATCTTCAACAACCACACCATGCCGATGGCAATGATGAGTGAAAGATGCGCTCCAATTAGTGGCAACTTGCTGATGGCGCCATGAGCGCCGACAAGCTGTAATACCGACTCGATGACCGAAATGACGGCACCGAGAAGGAGGGCTGATAGGAGCAAGGCTCCGAGTGTGTACATAAGGTTTCCCCAATTCTGCGGCACTTGGTCCGCATTGCGAACATTAAAGGTGCGTTTGTGAAAATTGGGGGATATCCACAGGCTTCAACACCCGTAAGGGTTTGCTGAGGTGTTTTTCCACAGCTGGACACAGTAGCGTGACGGTCGTCACAAAAAAGTTGCCGAAACGGCGAGCCGGTTAATGCTCGAGATGAGCCAGTCGTTCGATGGCGGCAAGGATCTCGGTCTCAGCAGCCTGACGGCCTTCCCAGCCCTTCACGGTGGTGTCTTTGTTCGGCTCAAGAAGCTTGTAGACCTCAAAGAAGTTGCCGACTTCGTCGAGCAAGTGCTCGGGCAAATCTCCAATGTCCACGTACTGATTCATACGTGAGTCGTGCGACGACACGCACAACACTTTTGCGTCTGGCCCTTTTTCGTCCGTCATCCAGAACACTGCAACTGGGCGCACCCACACATGGCAGCCAGGAAAAGTTGGTTGGCTCAGCCATACCAATGCATCGAGTGGGTCGCCATCTTCACCGTGGGTGCCAGGAAAGAAACCATAATCAAGCGGATACTGCGTCGCTGTGAACAATGTGCGATCAAGCCAGATGTCTCCGGTCACGTGATCCATTTCGTATTTGTTACGAGACCCTTGCGGAATCTCAACAATCATTTCAACTTCCATATGGAGAGTCTACGACGACTTTT
>Ga0209296_1002440_pt1 | contig 13376 bp, 12 predicted proteins | sample S_130206_EF_Meta_FD_187319 | JGI IMG/M metagenome (GOLD analysis project Ga0209296, IMG submission 187319) | Freshwater microbial communities from Lake Simoncouche, Canada to study carbon cycling - S_130206_EF_MetaG (SPAdes) (version 2) | ecosystem: Environmental > Aquatic > Freshwater > Lake ...
AGTAATGAGATGCTTGCACATCGGATAGGTCTTCTGCCTATCCACATAGAAGCACCTCTCCTCTGGAAGCCGGAAGAGTATACCTTTGAAATCAGTGCAAAAAATGAAACAAATGACTCTATGGATATTACGGCTGATAACATTATTGTAAAAAAAGTGGGTGGTATTGCACAAGGCGATGAGCCTCAGGCAGTTCCATCTCGTCAGTTCTTTCATCCTCATCGTCTTACGGGTGATACACCTCTTCTCACAGTGCTCAAAGGTCGTGTAGGTGCTCAGGCTCCTGAAGAGCTTGAGTGTAAGATGATTGCAAGAATGGGCACGGGTCGCCAGAATGCTCGCTACACACCTGTGAGCCAGTGCTCGTATAAATATACAGTGGATCCTGATGAAGCCAAAAGGAAGGAAGTCTTCACAAACTGGCTCACATCAAGCAAAAAGGTGAATCTTGCTGAGCTGGAGACGAACTCTAGTCGCAAGGGAGAGTTGGAGAGGGAGTTTGCAACTATGGAGGCTGCGCGCTGTTTCTTGGAGAAGGATGGCGAGCCTTATAGTTTCGATTTCACCATTGAGAGCATTGGTGTTTTGAGCCCTGAGACGATTGTTGCGCGTGCTCTTGTTGTACTCCAGAGTCGGTGTATGCGATATGCAACCATTAATGTTGGCGACCTTCCTGATAATCTAAAAATTGTTCCTGCGGATGGAGCGCTTCAGGGATTTGATTTCCTCTTTACACAGGAAGACCATACGCTTGGCAATCTCTTCCAGACATGGATTGAGCAGAATGCTATGGTTGCGGCGGATGGTGCTGAGACGGATATTAGTTTCGTTGGTTATAAGGTGCCTCACCCTCTGAGAGATGAGATGCTTCTACGCATAGGTGTTGAGAGGGATGGTCAGCAAGTTACGGCTCGTTCTGCGGTGGCTCGTGCTGCAAAGGGTTGCGCTGATATGTTTGCTAGTTGGCGAGCAGCTCTGGAACCATTTGTGGGGGCTGCATAAGCAGCGATTCATCCTGCTGCTGGCTCGTAGGCTGCGATTCATCCTTCTTGAGAAGAAGCGCCTGCTCCCAAAGAGGAAATGAGTTAACAAGATCAATCACATCCTGCATTTTAATCGTCTTACTCTGAGAACGAAGTGAGCTGAGGAAATGCGAATGTAGCTTGAATACAACCGTCTTATCTGGCTGTTGCAGATCAGACAACTTTTTCTCATGCGACTTATGTACAGCAACATATGAATCATAAATCTCCTTTGTGCGTTTTCGCAACATGGTCTCAAATTCCCAGAATATCTGACGCTCCTCTCCATAATGCTTCAGATACTCTGTAAGTTCCTTAGTTGAACGAAGACGCAAGAAGCGGTCAAGAGGTTTGGCCTCATTACCTCGCATATTACGGAGATAAGTGTATGTTGAACTCCGAATACGCCAGCGATTTCCAGCCATATCACGGAACACAAAACCCTGCCACCGCCAACCACGATTAATAGACTCGGCACGCACGAACTCATTAATCTTATACTCATCTGGGAAAGTACGAGATGTAGTACACTTAGTCAATTCAGGATAGATAACTGTTCCATCAGCTGCGATTTTTCCATGCTCAACCTCCACCAACTTAGGCAAAGAGGCTACGAACACCACACGGTGCTCAGGATGTTGAAGAACATAGCTGGTAAAGGTTGCTGGAAACTCAGCTGTAGGAAGGTCTTTAGAGGTAGGTTTGGGTATAACCTCATTAAAGAGTTCCTTGAACGTCTTCTTACTATAGAATGTGCCGCCTGCATCATAAGATGATCGGGTCGTAATATGCTCCTCATCGCTACCTAGCACCCTAAATACGTTTATCATAACACCATCGTGAAACTCCTCTAGATAAAGCGGTGTGTTAGGAGGAGGAGAGCCTTCATTTGCCTTCCTAGGAGAAACACAAACAGGCATATGAGTCTCCTTATTCCAGACCACAGAACGGAGCCAGTGACCCTGATCACCTAGAACAGTCTCACCCCTCTTATAACGAATGATTGCAAATGGCGTGTTTCCACAGTCCCGGATGATGAACTTCCCACCTTCCTCTGACGTAAGATGGGTCTTGAGCTGCTCCCATGAAGGATACGTCTCACGCAGATTCTTGAAGAGTGAAACTTCAAATGACATTTTGAACTAAGGAATAAAAGTATGTCTAGACTCTTCAATTTTAATGCCATAGTAGAATAGGGTCACAATATGACAGAGGATGCGCCTGTAATAGAAGAAGAGCCTGGATTTCAACTGGGTGATCGTGTGTATATAACTGCAACAGGTCCTCTAGATGGAGTCCGTGGACGGATTTATTATCTCGATGAAAACCTAATACGCATTCTTCCAGATGGAACCTTTCACAGACTAGAAAATATACCAATCGTGGATGGTGATTTTGATCCCAGTCTAGGAATTACTAATGCATACATTCTGAAGAAGAGGGTATCAGACGCTTTTGTTGTACAACACGATTTCCAAGTCGGCTACTTAGCGGAAACTATCAAAGAGAGTGGTGAAATGGGCGCAACCTACCGAATCAAATCTATTGATGAAGAAAACGACGCAGTTGTCTTAGAGGATCAGACTGGTGCCGAGAAACGTGTTGTTTTTGACTTCAAAGGTATCCCTGAAGATGAGGAGTTCATTATTGTTCGCGTGCGTGAACCGCCCGAGACTGTAGAGGAGGGGGCCGAAGCTCCTGCACCATCTGTATCAGAAGAGGAAGCAGCTGGCCTTGAGTTGCTAGAGACACTGGAAGTACCTGAGGTCATGGAAATCCGTGAAATCCAGGCAACCCAGCGATTCTATCCAGACGTTGTCCAGCGTAACGATATGCTCCAAGATCTCCTCTCGGCACTTAGCATTAAACAACAGAAGAATCCCCAGAGACAGTCTGAGATTCGAAAACTCGTTGAGCAAATGATTCTTCTTAGAAACCAGCTCGTTTTTTATAACAAGGCAGGAGAGCCACTTGGAAAGAACAATACCTTTTACGGAACTCTCAATGAACTTCTGGAAAAGGGGAATGTCCCTCTTTCAAGACCTGTTGTAGATGCAAAACGTGTAGTGTATTTTGACCATTCTACTGATCACATTATGGGAAAGGGAGTAGATCCTGCGGCCAGTTCAAGTGATTCCATCAAGCTTGAATATTTGTCAGATGTAGTTTCAGCCGCGAACGAATATTATAATACGCAGATTGGTGGTATTTCAGGCCAGCCCATCGTTGGAAATGCACTCCCCAACTGGCATCTCAGCTGGGAAGGCTATCTTTCACGATTCCTCCAGAGCTGGGAATCGGCGGGTCAAAATCGCAAGCCATTAACTGTAGATACAGAGTTCTTTCGCGGAGCAGTTCCAGAGCCTGATGAGAATGTTGTGGATGGATTGAGTAAGTATAATGATGATCAGGAAGAAAACGTTATTACAAAAATAAGCATGAGTCTTCTAAAAGGTGTTGGCCCTCGTATGGGACGCTTACGTGATAAGGAGGCTCCAAGAGTAGTTGAGTCTGGTGAAACAATCTCTGTAGACAGTTATGTGCTTTTCCCTATGAAGTATGATAGAGACATTGGCCACATCCGCTCTGGAAAACTCGCATTAGACATGGGTAAAGCACTCATGACTCCTATGTCGATGAAGCAGATTCTCTACAAGCAGCCTGTATCAGACGTGCCATCTGCTGGCGCAATCTTCAATGTCAGCGGCTCATCTCTTGGAAATATAAGTATAGAGGATTGGCTTCAAGGCCAACCTCTGGAAAGCAGAGGTATGGCGGATGTTCTCAACAAACTCGCCTCATTTGGATTGGCAGAGAAGGAACTCAGTCTAGACCAAATGATTGTAGTTGTGGATAAGTTGGACAAATATCGTGCTCTTGTCAAGGCCAGTATTCTAGAAATAAACACAAAATCTAAGAGTGAACTCGAGGCTATTACACTGCAAAATAACCCTCTTCTGCTTCCTGAAGTTGTAAAACAGCGTGTGGATCAGCTCTTAGCAGAGCCCACCTTTCAGAAGGCCATTCTAGACTTCCAGTCAAAGTATCCCAGCTATCGCGAGAATGATATTGCCATGTTTGCTTATCTCTTTGTGCATATGTATGATTTCACTTTCGCAGTCCTCTCAGGCGCAGCAGCACCTCTTCAGATGGAAATCCGCAGAAAGGCGAGAGGTGATTTCTTGAGGCGTCTCTATGAATCTGCCCGTCTTATTGAGAAGAATGAGAAGAGGGTTGGTTTTCTCATAGAAAAACCCACTATCCCTCGCTCCAACATAAGAGAGTATATGGATATGGATGTACGCGAAGTAAATCCATGCCCTCACGTTCCATCACTCACAATGATTCACAAAATCAAGGATGAAAGCTTGCGAATGAAATCTCTCTTGGAGTTTCTTACACGATTTGGCGGTGAAAAGAAGGATAACTGGATTCACTGCAAGGTTTGCAGCAATCAGTGCGTCTGTGTGCACGAACGACTCCTTCTGCAAGAGTATCTGAAGCCGCGTGAAAAAGAGGCGCTGCACAAAGAACTCCTTCTTGCGTTCAGTCACGACCAGTTTCATGGGCGCTTCTGCTGTAGCAACTGCGGACAATCCATCTCAGAGATAGAATATGACACGAGTCTGGAATATGACGATGAAGGCCGTCCAATGTCAGGCCGCGCAGTTCTTGTTGATAAGGATGCGATACTCCAGGACCAGATTGATATTGCGCTAGGTGTTCCCATATCAGTTGTAGAGGATATCGCTTTTCCTACTGAAATACAGACGGATGCATATAAGACGGCAAAGACAATAGCGGGGCGTGTCGGTGTTGTCATCACGGATGGAGGATACAGAAAGATTGCACAGCGCGTAGAACTGGATCTCTCTAAACAGCCTTCCAGAGAGGACTATTCTAAGTTCCAGAAGGCGCAGAAGGCGAAGGGTATTGGATCAGTGGATTATGATGTTCTTCGCAGTAAAGTGCTTGTATCGTCCGTTGCTGCATACTTGCTAGTTGAGATTCAGACTGGTATTCCCAGCTACACAACACGCTACAGACTACCTGGATGCAGTAAACCAGGATTTACTGGATATCCTAGCGCAGACAAGGAGCAGACGACTGGCGTTGACTATATTGCTTGTGCCATTGCTGGAATCACTGATAGTTCACCGCCATGGAATATGACTGGATTTCTAAGAGAGAAGAGTATTCCTAAGAGACAGGCCGAAATCGCCAAGTTGCTGATGGCAACCTGTGGAAATGCTCTGAAAAGCTCGGATGTTCAGCAGGATATTGCTTTGCGGAGGGAGTATGTGGAGTCCAAGAAGGAGAGGGTTGCGGAGGATGAAATGCTGGTTGAATCTGTTCCAGCTGGATTCTCTCCTGAACAGCGGACTGGTTCGCTGGAGGGTCCAGTTGTAGTTGCAGATGCAGCTGGACCAAGGGAGCGAGGTCGTGGCTGGATTTTGCTGGCGCATGAAATCGCTAAACAGACGACAGCACTAGGGACTGGCTCTCCTTATGCTGAGACGGCATGCTGCTACCGGCCCCTTCAAACACCCAGCTCTTTCTGGGATGAAAAAGCGGCGGAGCTTCCAACCTTTTCAAAGAATAGACCTTTGGCGGGTACAAGAGGAAGTCAACTGGCCGTTCATTATGACACTCGCAAACAAGAGCGTTTGAATGTGGTTGCGCCAGACTCCATTCTCTATCGCGTCTTTCTCCAAGTATGTTTTGATGGGCCCAGGCGCGGTTTACCACATGAGCCTGGATATGACTTCCTCTGTCCCCACTGTGGATTCAAGTTCCCTAGAAGCTCAGATATATTGACACCTGAAGAGGGTCGTGTAGCACTTGAATCCCAGCAAGTGGATACCTCTAGAAAGAGATTCCAGGAACTCCTAGATGAGTCTCATGAGCGATATTCAGTTCCACCGATTGGGCAGAGGAGTTTGAAGACGGGTCTGCAGTTATTGGAGACGTTGCGTGATCTGAATCCCGCCCCCTTTGCTGGATGGAGTGAGGCCATTTCAAACACGATTCTTGCTGTTCAAACCTTCTCTCAGGATAAGGCGCCAGAGGAGACGGATATTGCAACTGCATATGGACCACTTTCAAACATGGCCGAGGAGTTCAAGCAGTCATTGGCTGAGCGCTTGGGTGGTGAGACAGGGCGTACAATTGAACGGCTCATTCTACAGAGCCCTGTTGCTCTTGTTCAAAGCCTGCAATCCTATTTTCTCATACCTTTCCAGCGTCTCAAGACAAACTACAATACGAACTCTCTGAAAGTGCAAAAATCATATGAACTTGGTAGTGCTGCGGATGAAGATATGGAAGAGCTCTTGACTACGCACCTCTCCTATTTGGCCGAGGCACGTAAGAAGTATGCTGGTCTGGCCAAGGCGAAGATTGAGGCAGCCCGCAAAAAGCTGATTGTTTGTCTCCCCATTCTCCAGAACGAGATTCGCACACCTCTTGTTCCTGGAGGCTCGATTGGACTTCCATATCTTCTCCAGGCGATGATTCTCGGAATCTTCGCAGAATGTGCAGATCCAAATCTGGTTCCTTCTGGAGAGAGTGTTGAGGCTGGGCCAATAGAGCCAAAGGGGGCAATGCAGATTCTCTCCATCTGTTTGGGACGCTTCAAGGCGGAAGGTCTCAACTTCACAAATGATGAAATCCGCAATATGATTGCTCGCCGCGATGAGGTTGAGAAAATGCGCATTATCAGCAAGTTGGATCGCATGAGCCCTGAGGAGAAGGCTGTGGAACTGACAAATAAGCGGCTTGGATTAGGAGACTGGGCGATTGGCGGTTCTAAGGCTCTTCGTGTACATAATGAGCAACAGTATGAGCGTGAGCGCAGGGAACGTGGTGAGATGGTAGGTCTTGTGGAAGGTGCTCCTGTTGCAGATGAGACAGATGGATATGATAACGCGCAAACTGTAGAGGAAGATTATTAAGGTATATTATAAAATTGAAGTTTACTACGGCGAAGAGCTTGGTAAAATGTCATTTACTCATGAATTCTTTGAAGAGGCATCCAAAGAATTTATGAGAGGAAAGATTCGGCATGGACATATGATTTACTATGTATGTGAGGCCACGCTCAAATCAGGTAAGCCTTGTGGACGCCGCGCTGTACAGGATCCATTTGAAGACCGTTTGTGTAGCCAGCATCTTCGATGCCAGTCTAAGCCCGAAGAACCTCAAAAGATAGATGAGCCTAAGCGAAGAAGTTGCCGCATTGCATCCAACGGTGGTCCCGAAGGACGCTATAGTCGCTTCGGTCGTCGCCTCATTTCAACAAAGATCTGAACGTGGTATCAAGAAATACGGCGTCACTCTTGATCGCACTGACCTCAGCCTGGCAGATTGGCTTCAACATACCCAAGAGGAGTTAATGGACGCAGTTTTGTATCTTGAAAAACTGAAGAAAACTCTGTCACTATCACAGAATGAGAGTACTTCTCTTCAGTGCCATACTATACCTAGTGGGGGTTGTAGTTGTGCTGTATCTAAAACCGAAAATAATGTTCAATGAAGACGGAAGCTGGAAAGAGTTTGGAATCTACAACTCAGAAAAACATACCTGGTTTCCGGTCTGGCTTTTTTGCATTGTCTGGGCAATCCTGAGTTATGCGATTATGAAGTTCGGTCTTGAATATGCTGGTGCAACTAAGAGCGATGCTAAGGAAGTTTCTAGCCGCAGCACTGGGAAGAAAAACTTGAAGCCAGGATATTACGTGTTGAACCAGAACACATTGGAATCAGAAGGGGTTCCACGTTACGTATACATCGGTGAAGAACCTCCTTCATAATAAGATGGAAGAGGTAAAGGTTATTCAAAAGGCTGCACAGCCACCTACAGAGGTAGCAGCGCAACCTACTCTAAAGCCCGAGGTTCCACCGGCAGTTCCTTATGATGCGAAAGTAGCAACACAAATCCAGTCATTCTACAAGCTTAAATCCAGGAAACCCGACCAATACCGTGTTGGAGATGATGGCTCGCTGAATATTTATACGAAGACAGGTGAGCTTGAGTCATCAATCAAGCTGAAATCCTATAGACCGATAACTACGGACGAGCGTAGTGCCATGGAGACCTATAGGTTAGATAAACTCGCAGGACTTGACCTTATTTACGAACAAGAGCGACGTAACCTAATCGCAGCCTATGCCGAGTTTAAGACTACAGGTAATGCTACATCTGTACTCTTAGCAAACAAGCGTGTTATGGATATAGAACTTCAGCGTGTCAATACTCGCTCGGCTATCAGAAGTGTTAAAACGATACCAGTTCCCAAAGTCAATGAGGTTATCTTTGATCAGCCTAATGAGTCACGAAAACTCTTTGGATATCACAATTCTCTAGGCGGTAAAGATATAATACTTGAAGGTATCTTTGTTCTGGAGCGCCGTAACTTTCCAGCATCTCTCTTTTATGGACGATATGAAGATACTCCTGAAGCAGCGGCAGCGGCAAAGGAGGTTGCAGTTGAAAGCGATGGAGGCGCAGAAGGAGCTCAGTCTGTACGCCTGAAAACAGGTCTCATGGCACGCCTCTTCTTCCGCCCTGAAGACCCATATAACGGTATTCTCAGTCCTCTCTGGCCAGTTAACTTTATCCATAAAGAGACCCAGTATGCATGTGCTTACCAGGCATTTGAGGCTGAGAGAATGGCAGAGCAAGGACAAATGGAGGTTCGTGCCAAGATTCTGAAAACACGTTCAGCCCGCACAGTTGGAATCCAGACAGTAAAGTTTACTGTACCGGCGAAAAATCCAACTGCCCTCTGGACTGGCATTCTCACAGATATGTATACACAACATCCAGAGCTTCTAGAGAAACTACTGGCAACGGGTCAAGACTCCCTCGTCTATGCGGATCCTCGCGCAGGCGGTGGAGGTGTAGGTATTGGCGCCGATAATAAGAAGGTTCTAGACCCTAGCAACTGGAAATCCGAAAATGTAGTGGGCAAAGTTCTAGAGAGTTTGCGCGCCACTTTCCGCGAACAAGGAAAGGTTGAAGCCGCGCCACCTCCTGAAGCAAAAGAGTCCGTCATTAGCGAAGAAGAACAGGAGGCTGCTAAAAAGGGTGCTATTATACGAAATCAGATGCGCCGTTCATAAATCTATTGTAGAGGATAAGGCTTGAGTGTCCCCTCATTATCATCACAGTTGACTTCTTTACTCGTATAACGATAACATACGTCATTTTTATCTTTATACGTACGACCATCAACATTTGTAGGATGGGGATACTTTGTTAAGGTAGCTGGTTCAGGCTTGAAGAAGACAAGTATAACTACACCGCATGCAATACCCACAAGAAAGGGAACTATGCTAAAATGATTAATCATCTCTTCAATACATATATTTAAATAGAGCTAAACAACAGGATGTTTGAGTTCTTGCGAAGCAAACACTTTAACACAATATTTAGTTTCGTGATTGGTTTGGGCCTTATGGCGCTTCTACGGCCTCTATGTCATGGACCTGAATGTATAGTTCAGAAAGCCCCTCCTCTTGAAGAAGTAAATAAGTCAACCTATCAACTCGGCTCAAAATGCTATCAGTTCCGAAGTCTTCCCGTGGACTGTCCAAAAGAGGGGGTTATTGAACCTTTTTCTGTGCGCATTCGTCTGGATTAGAAAATCGTTTGATAGGTGAGAACTATGAGTTCAGCGGGAACACTGATCAGCGATCTTGAATCTGCGCCACAGCTTGACGGTGATGGCGATCTTATTAGCAAGATAATGGCGGATATGAACGTTGAACCTCCGGCACCGACTCCCTCGGGAGGAGTGATTTCATCACCGAATCCTAATTCCACACTGCAACATACAATGGATAATGGTCCAGCAACCGCACATGTGATTGGACATTCCCATCCGACACAGGCAGATTTTCAGGCAGCTCTTCAGCCACAAGGCCTCCCATCAGCATCATCATTAGGTGGATCTGCCGCCTGGACACCAGATGCTCCTAAACCTCTTCCTAGACACATCCCGAAGAAGTCGTGGTGGAATAAGATCTTCGATGAAATGAAGGTTCCCATTCTTGTGAGTCTAATCGTGTTCTTATTCAGTCTTCCAATCATAAATATAATCATTGGTACATACATTCCTTCTTTTGTTAAGGGAACAGGTGAACTCACTGTATTGGGTCTTCTTGTAAAATCATTTTCAGCAGGTGGAACATTTTGGATTTTACAACGAGTTGTTGTTCCGCTTCTTTCATTATAATTTACTATCTAAGTAGATGACTCAAGGTGTTATTCTTCCGATAGTGGTTGCTTTACTTGTTGTCCACGATTTTTATCATTTGCCTATTATCGCCTTTATAATAACACTTATCATTGCGGCTACGTTATACGGCATGACTGATAGTTTGCTTCTTCCCGCAGCAGTTCTCTTTATTGCACCCATCATTAAAATGCTATTTGAAATAATGAAAAGGACTGAGAAGTTCCAGGATGCTCTAGCCATTTCTGATCGTGTAAAGGAGATAAAGGCCGCGAAACTTGTATCTAAGCCTCCCTCTACTACAGGAGTTCTCGCGTCTGCAAATATTGAAAACTTCCAAAGTGTGGATGCAAGCGGCTCTGAGGCACCTACTGGACTATCTGGCGTGAGTGTTCCAGCATATGTGCGTGAGAAGGGTCGTATGATTGTTATCCCTGAGCACAGCATGGCTCGCTTAGAGTCATTTGATAATAATCCTAGGCCCAGCCCTGCGCTAATATTGGGAGAAGATGATGATTCAGTTACTACAGCTCTTAAACAGGATGCTACACAACTATCTGCCGCTGACCAGAAGGCTTCAGCACCATCTATGTCTGCTGGCCCTAGCAACCTGTCTAAATAAAAGACCATAGTAGATGGTTTTACGCTCTAGAAATATATGTCCACCAGGTGTATTTTGTCTTACACCCGGTATACTTATCTTAGTTGGTGTTATTTTTGTAGGGGTATTTATGTATCTCTATAACCCTCTTCACCTTACATTACATTCACACGTCCCTTCAATGCATATACAGCAAGCACCACCTGTCCATGTAAATATAGTTGCAGAGGGTGGAGGAGATGATCGCTATTCACGTCCACCCCGTCCTCAGAGGCGATGGGATAATGGACCTGAATTTCCTCCTCGTGGAATGCTGCCACCTCCCGACGGCGGTTATATTATGAATACACCCACACGTGGTCTACCCGAGTCATATCAATCCATGGGTCTTCTAAAAACAGCAGATGGACAGCTTCTTCCTCTCTTCGGTCGCCGCGTGGCCTCTCGCTCTGACCGCTTCAACTACTATACGAGAACTGACACAAATAACCCTGTTCCTCTACCCATCCATTATAAGAGGCGAGATTGTCAAGACGATGTAGGGTGTGATGAGTTGATGTCTGGAGAGGAAATCAAAATCATTCCCACAGGACAAACCGCCCAAGCCACGCTTTATCGCTTTGATGGCCCCACATATGTTCCTGGTCTCATTTAGATATGCCAGCGTGTACTTCAGGAAATATATCTTTTCCAGTCAATCCCCCAACTGTGGTTGACCAGGCACTATATGATAGTGTAAGAGACACGATTCCTATTGAGTTCAAGTTAGGACCTAGGGCTACTGCACCGATTTTTGTAAATACATCTGAGGCTAGAATTGACGAAGGAGGTGGTGAAAATCCTCCCACAATACGCTACAATAATGTTACATATACGATTGTTCAGGCGCAGATTACCAAACCGATGACCAAGAGTTGGATGCTATCCACTGTCAAACGAGAGAAGAATGTTGCCGATCTCACGCTCATTTTTCAAAGCTCTAATGCAACTGCAGACCCCAAATATATTTTTATCACAGTACCACTTCTTCGCGAATCTTCAACTGTCATTGACCCCCTCTATCTTGCCGCACTCGCTGGGCAGAATGTGAAGGGTCCATTTTCGCTGAGCCAGTGTATTCAAACTTCGGCCGATTACGCTGTTTATACAACATGTCTAGAACCAAAAGGTATCAAGGCATTCTGTATTCTTTTCTATCAAGGACTTTCTGTGAATGGAGCAACTTTAGATTCTTTGGCAAAATCCGCAGGAAATAGTGGAAGCTGGCCTGTATTCAAGGCACCCACAGATGTTATGCTTCAGACAAGAGATCCTATAACACCCGATGCATTTCGTGTAGCTGTTAGAGTGAGCACGATTGGTGCTGCTCAGTCAACAGGAATGGCAGTAACTCGTGTGGATGATACGAGTGCCTATCAGTGTGTTCCTCTTGACCCTGATCGGGATATAGCGAATGGAAAACTTACAATCGATACATCTACAGGAATACCCAAGCCTATGAATAAGTTGCTGGGAGAGAGAGACTCTTTAAGGAAAAATGTAGGTGGTAAGCCGCCGCTTGCACCAGGAGAAATGGAATCGATTATTGCTATTTTCCTAGGAATCATTCTTTCTCTAGGGGTTGTTCTTGGAGGCGTCTATGGATATTTATGGTATAGAGATGGAAATCTGAATATAATGGATTCATGGCCTGTGTGGGTTCGCGAGTTTCCCTGGCTAGTTTTTACAGGTGTTATTTTCTGTTTTATAGGGTTCCTAATTGGAGCTCTTACCCGTTAGTCCATGCTCAATTAAATACTTGTTTGTCTCTTCGGGAAGACTCAGACTAGGAAGAGCCTTTTTTGAATTAACTGAGATTCCAACTGAATCAAACTCATTTGTTGCATCTTCAGATGGCTTGTAGATTATCTTATTATCATTGGGTCGTTTAGGTTCAGGGTGGACCTCATCAGGCATAATAGGAGGAGCAGACATTAGCTGTTTCTCATAGTCGGGTATAACCTCAGCTTCACGTGGAACACTTGTTGAGAGTACGCGATATCTATATTCAATGAAGAGTGACATGATTGCCAAGAGGATTGTTACAGCACCAATAGGGCTCGTCTTCAAGAGGACCAGCACAAGAACCATAAATAAGAAGGGAATAATCACATTCGTGAATGACATCTTGTAGAGGGTTGTAGGTAGAAATGGCGCAGTTAGGAATATAATTAAAGACACGCAAACTAAAATCGTATCTGTCCTATTCATCTAACGATAGGTTCTAATAAAAAGAGGCACCCAAAGTTTCATCTCGTTATCTTAACAGAATGGAGCTGGCAAAAGTTCTTACATCAAAAGGATATTCTGTTCGCAAAGCTACGCTAACCGATGCCGAAAAGAGGCGTATAGAAACGGAACTCAAAGTCGCACCTATTGTTCATCGCAGTTATAAAGGTGCGGAGGATCTCTCTTTTCGTATTTATCGTGAATCACCGCAGCGCTATTATCTACCTCGGCGATGGGGTCAAGATG
>Ga0209296_1002441_pt1 | contig 13373 bp, 13 predicted proteins | sample S_130206_EF_Meta_FD_187319 | JGI IMG/M metagenome (GOLD analysis project Ga0209296, IMG submission 187319) | Freshwater microbial communities from Lake Simoncouche, Canada to study carbon cycling - S_130206_EF_MetaG (SPAdes) (version 2) | ecosystem: Environmental > Aquatic > Freshwater > Lake ...
CCATGATTCGTCGATGACCACCATTCTATTTGTTTTCTTTAATGATTTTACAAGCGTATGATAATCTAGAGGACGAATAGTTCTAAGATCAATGACTTCAGCTGAAATTCCTTCTTTTGCTAATTCGTCAGCAGCAATATGAGCTTCTTTGATAATTTTTCCAAAAGAAACAATCGTAACATCAGTACCTTCTCTTTTAATATCGGCAACTCCAAGTGGAATAATATAATCACCTTCAGGAACTTCTCCTTTGTCACCATACATTTGTTCCGATTCCATGAAAATTACTGGATCATTATCACGAATAGCCGCTTTCAATAATCCTTTGGCATCATAAACTGTTGATGGAACTACCACTTTCAATCCTGGTGTATTGGCGAACCAACTTTCAAAAGCCTGTGAGTGTGTTGCTCCAAGTTGTCCAGCAGATGCTGTAGGACCTCTAAAAACCATAGGCATTGGGAATTGTCCTGCCGACATTTGACGCATTTTAGCAGCGTTGTTAATAATTTGGTCAATTCCAACTAACGAGAAATTGAATGTCATGTATTCAACAATTGGACGACAACCATTCATTGCAGAACCAACAGCGATTCCAGCAAAACCAAGTTCCGCAATTGGTGTGTCAATAACACGTTTTGCGCCAAATTCCGCTAACATCCCTTTTGAAGCTTTGTAAGCACCGTTATATTCGGCAACCTCTTCACCCATTAAGTACACGGATTCATCACGACGCATTTCTTCACTCATCGCTTCACAAATGGCTTCTCTAAATTGTATAGTTCTCATCTATTTATATGTTTTTCTTAAATTTCTGTTGCAAAAATAATTATTTTATACAAGTAAAAGCATAAAAAACTTTAAAATTATTTGGATTTATCTCCCTGCTTTTTTTGGAGCTATTTCCTGCTTTCCACTATATCCACGCCCAAAAGCGTGGGATGCCGTTGCAATCAGGGCTACGAAATCGATATAGTATTGGCATTTTTAGAAAAAATTATATGCATGCATAGTATTTTGTGAAATTAAATTACTAATTTAGTAGCCAGAAAAAACACCATTTAAAACATACAAAAAATGAAAATATTAGTTTGCATCAGTCACGTTCCTGATACTACTTCAAAAATTAATTTTGCCAATGGCGATACCGAATTTGACACAAACGGTGTTCAGTTTGTAATCAATCCAAACGACGAATTTGGTTTGACGCGCGCTATTTGGTTTCAAGAACAGCAAGGAGCAACCGTTACCGTTGTAAATGTAGGCGGACCAGAAACAGAACCAACTTTAAGAAAAGCACTCGCAATTGGAGCAAACGAAGCAATTCGCATCAATGCAAATCCAACCGATGGTTTTTTTGTTGCAAAACAATTGGCCGAAGTTATAAAAAATGGAGGTTACGACTTAATTATCGCAGGAAAAGAATCCCTAGATTATAACGGCGGAATGGTTCCAGGAATGGTAGCGGGATTATTGGGATATAACTTCCTAAATTCTTGTGTAAGTCTTACTGTTGAAGGAACTTCTGCAACAGCATCAAGAGAAATTGATGGTGGAAAAGAAACCGTTTCCACTTCATTACCTTTAATAATAGGAGGACAAAAAGGATTGGTTGAAGAAAAAGATTTGCGCATTCCAAACATGAGAGGAATTATGACTGCACGAACTAAAGTACTAACCATTTTAGAACCAGTTGCTGCATCTTCAGAAACAAAAGCTATAAAATTTGAAAAACCCGCACCAAGATCAGCCGTTAAATTAGTTAGTGCAGATAATTTGGATGAATTAATTAGTTTATTACACAACGAGGCCAAAGTGATTTAAGAAGCAAAAAAATAATTATAAATTTTAAATTATAAATGTTGAATTGGCTCATCAAAAACATTTAAAATTCAAAATTCAAAATTTAAAATAAAAAAAATGTCAATATTAATATACGCAGAATCTGCAGAAGGAAAATTTAAAAAAGTAGCATTCGAATTGGCTTCTTATGCAAAAAAAATAGCGGAATCATTAGGAACAACTGTAACGGCAATTACCATAAATGCTGGTGATGTTTCTGAATTATCTAATTACGGAGTCGATAAAGTATTGAAGGTAAACAACGATAAATTATCAGCTTTTACAGCAAAAGCCTATGCAGACGCAATCAAACAAGCGGCTCAAAAGGAAAATGCCCAAGTAATTGTATTATCATCAACCACCGATAGTTTGTATTTGGCACCCTTAGTTTCTGTAGCATTAGACGCAGGTTTCGCTTCCAATGTTGTTGGTCTTCCAGTGAACATATCTCCATTTCAAGTAAAAAGAACCGCTTTTTCAAACAAAGCTTTCAACACAACTGAAATTTCAACTGCAATAAAAGTATTGAGTATTTCAAAAAACTCATACGGGATTTTCGAAAATGCTTCTTCACTAACCCAGGAAGATTTCAATCCAAGTATTGACGATGCTGATTTTGGTGTGAAAGTGGTTTCCGTTGAAAAAGCATCAGGAAAAGTTACCATTGCCGATGCTGACATTGTAGTTTCAGCAGGGCGTGGATTAAAAGGTCCTGAAAACTGGGGAATGAAGAATTGGCAACCGTTCTTGGAGCTGCAACAGCTTGTTCAAAACCTGTTTCTGATTTAGGATGGAGACCCCATGGAGAACACGTTGGACAAACTGGAAAACCTGTTGCTGCCAATTTATATATTGCAATTGGAATTTCAGGAGCCATCCAACATATTGCTGGAATTAACTCTTCAAAAGTAAAAGTAGTAATAAATACAGATGCTGAAGCGCCTTTTTTCAAAGTTGCCGATTATGGCATAGTGGGAGATGCTTTCGAAATCCTGCCGAAATTAATCGAAAAATTAAAAGCCTTTAAAGCCAATAATTAATTCGTTTAAAAACACTAAAAATTAAAGCTTGTCTGAATAAATTTATTATTTGGACAAGCTTTTTTGGTTTTATAACCGCATTTTCTTTGTAACTTTATACAATACATTGTACTTTTGCAACTATGAGCTTAGTAAAACTATCAATAAAAGGAATTTCATACAGTCAAACTCAAAATGGCGCTTATGCCTTGATTTTGAATGAAGTAGATGGAGATCGAAAACTACCAATAGTAATTGGCGCTTTCGAAGCACAATCTATTGCTATCGCTTTAGAAAAAGAGATAAAACCTCCTCGCCCACTAACACACGACTTATTTAAAAACTTCGCTGATCGTTTTGACATTATTGTAAAACAAATCATTATTCACAAATTAGTGGACGGTGTATTTTACTCCAGCATTATTTGCGAAAGAGACAAAATTGAAGAAATTATTGATGCAAGAACCTCTGACGCCATTGCTTTGGCATTACGATTTAACGCCCCAATATTTACTTATAAAAACATCCTTGACAAGGCTGGAATTTATTTAAAAACGAACATAGCAGATACAGATAGTGGCGCTCAAGAAATTGACGATGTACTTTCAAATCCTGATACATTTGGAATTGAAGACAATGCGGTTTCTGGCAGCATCTATTCTAAAAACAGCATGTCAGAATTAACAGACTTATTAGATGCCGCTGTAGAAAAAGAAGATTACCGAGAAGCAGCAAAAATTAGAGACGAAATTTCAAAAAGAGAATAGTAACCTATAAAAGGAACAGATTGCTTCGTTCCTCGCAATGACAAATGAAACAATATTTAGACTTAGTACAACACGTTTTAGATAACGGAACACAAAAAGGAGATCGAACCGGCACTGGTACAAAAAGTGTTTTTGGATATCAAATGCGTTTCGATTTAAGCGAAGGTTTCCCAATGGTAACTACAAAAAAACTACATCTAAAATCTATTATTCACGAGTTACTTTGGTTTTTAAAAGGAGAAACAAACATTGAATATCTTCAAGAAAATGGTGTTAAAATTTGGGACGAATGGGCAAATGAAGAAGGAGAATTAGGACCTGTTTATGGGCACCAATGGCGCAATTGGAACAGCGAAGAAATCGACCAAATTACAGAATTAATCGACACCTTAAAAACCAATCCAAACAGCCGTAGAATGTTAGTTTCTGCTTGGAATCCAAGTGTTTTACCAGATACTTCAAAATCTTTTGCCGAAAATGTTGCCAACGGAAAAGTAGCCTTACCACCTTGCCACGCTTTTTTTCAATTTTATGTTTCTGAAGGAAAATTATCATGCCAATTGTATCAAAGAAGTGCTGATATATTCTTGGGAGTTCCTTTTAACATTGCTTCCTATGCTTTATTTACAATGATGATCGCACAAGTTTGTAATTTAGAAGTTGGCGAATTCATCCATACATTTGGAGATGCACACATCTATAACAATCATTTTGAACAAGTAGAATTACAACTTTCTAGAGATTTGAAAGAACTGCCAAAAATGATTTTAAATCCTGAAATAAAAAATATTTTTGATTTCAAATTTGAAGATTTTACTCTTGAAGGCTATGACCCACATCCTGGAATTCGGGGAGCTGTAGCGGTTTAAGTTTAGACAGGTAATCATAATTTATTCTTGTATAAGTTTTTTTAACAAGAATTTCCTATCTTTATTAAAATATTTAATAGCAATGGGAACAACACCGCATGAACTTTATGAGTATGCTCGGCTTAGAATCAAACAAAAGAAACGCCTTTATTTTCACTTTGTATTGTTCTTAATTAGCAGTTTATTCATGCTTGTAACCAATAAAATATTTAAAGTTGGAGAACCAAACAATTGGTTTCTGTGGATTTCTTCAACTTGGTTTTTCCTTTTTATTCTTCACTTTATTAAAGTTTTTATTACCGATCGTTTTATGAATAAAGACTGGGAAAGAACTCAAATTGAACGTTTGGTTGCCCAACAAGAAAAAAAAATCAATGCCTTTCAAACAAGTATTGAAAGTGATTTTTCAAAAAATATAAAAAATTAAAATGAGAATATTAATTGCCGCCACTTCCCAAAACAATGCCCTTGGAAAGGACAATAAAATAATTTGGCATTTGCCTGATGACTTCAAGCGATTCAAAGAACTAACTTCTGGCCATCACATTATCATGGGGAGAAAAACATTTGAAAGTTTTCCGAAACCGTTACCAAACAGGACTCATATTGTAATAACTAGGCAAAAAGAGTATGCCCCAGAAGGATGCATTGTTGTGAATAGTATCGAAGAAGCCTTTGGAATTTGTCCTAAAAATGAAGATATTTTTTTAATTGGTGGTGCCGAAATCTATAAATTGGGACTTCCCTTTACAGATAAAATTGAACTCACATACATAAATGAGACTTTTGAAGCGGATGCCTTTTTTCCGGAAATTGATTTTTCAGAATGGAAATTAACCAATGAAGAATTTCACGCAAAAGACGAAAAACACGCTTACGATTTCAGTTTTCAAACTTTTTTGAGACTTTAATACCTTTTTAAGATTAGTTGTCCTAGAAAGAAATTCCGCAAATAAAATAATCGTTACCTTTGCACAAATTAAAAAAATAATGTCGAAAAATATTACCCCTTATAAAAATTCAGAATTAGGAAAGAAAGAACAAGTGGCTCAAATGTTTGATACTATTTCTGGAAATTATGACGGATTAAACAGAGTTATTTCATTTGGTATTGATATTAAATGGCGCAAAAAAGTACTAAAATTGGTTTCGGATAAAAACCCTAAAACTGTTCTTGATATTGCAACAGGAACTGGAGATTTAGCCATATTAATGACAGCAACAAATGCGGAAAAAATCATTGGGTTAGACATTTCTGCAGGAATGCTTGATGTGGGAAGAAAAAAAATAGAAGCAAAACACCTTTCTGATAAAATTGAAATGATTTTGGCCGATTCAGAAAATATGCCTTTTGAAGACGACACTTTCGATGCCATTACGGTTGCTTTTGGAGTTCGAAATTTTGAAACTTTACAAAAAGGATTGGCTGAGATCCTTCGTGTACTTAAGCCTAACGGAATTTTTGTAATTTTAGAAACTTCGGTTCCAGAAAAAACACCTTATAAACAAGGTTATACCTTTTACTCGAAAAACATCCTTCCGTTAATCGGAAAATTGTTCTCAAAAGACGATTCTGCTTACCAATATTTGTCTGAATCAGCGTCTGTTTTTCCTTATGGTGAAGTTTTAAACAATATTTTGAGAAAAATTGGGTTTATAGATGTTGTAGCATCGCCACAAACTTTTGGTGTCGCCACAATTTATTCTGCTTCAAAAAAATAGTACTGAATCCATTCGGCATCAATATGAAAAAAATAGTTGTTTTACTTTTATTAGCATTTGTTAGTGTTGGCCATTCCCAAACCAAAGGAATGTTCAGTTATGACCCGCTTGTTAATTTAGAAAACTTCGATAAAAGCAACGTTTATTGGGGTTATTTTTTAGGATTTAACTCTTATGGTTTTAAAATTGACTATAAAAATTTACAACCGAAAGAAGTTCAAGTTGAAAATACCACTGGATTTAATGTAGGTTTAGTGGGCGATTTACGTCTTCATGAGTATGTCAATTTGCGCTTTGAACCAGGATTGTATTATACCCAAAGAAACTTAACTTTTCCTAATTTTACTAGCGAGTTAGACGCTTACAGAGAAGTAAAATCAACGTACATCCATTTTCCATTATTGCTGAAATTTTCTGCTTTAAGAACTGGAAACGTACGTCCTTATCTTGAAGGTGGACTTTCTACAACTTTAAATTTAGGAAGCAATGCTAAATCAAAAGATGACAATTTGCAACAACGTTTTAGAATGAAACAATGGTCTACGAATTACGAAATTGGTTTTGGAGTTGATTTGTATTTTGAATATTTCAAATTTTCACCTTCTATCCGAGGAGTTTTTGGAATGAAAGATGAATTAATTCGAGACAATGATCCAAATAGTCCTTGGACTTCTAATATAGAATCGCTAAAAACAAGAGCCATTCTTATCAACTTTACTTTTCACTAAAAAGGGCTTCGCAAAAACTTTTAATTATAGCGTTGCATTAGTTCATTCTACTAAATTCACTCAAAATAATTGCTGTTGCTGTAGCCACATTCAAACTCTCTGTTTGTTGCAAATCGCCAAAACGAGGAATTGTCAATCTGTTTTTTATTATTTTTTCAATGCTTTCAGAAATTCCATTGGCTTCATTTCCCATGACAATTACCGCTTCGTTTGGTAAGATTTCCTTGTAAATAGTGGAACCATTCATAAAAGTTCCAAAAATAGGAAGTGTAGTTTTTTGTAAAAATAAATTCAAATCCAAATAACTCACATTCACTCTCGCAATAGAACCCATAGTAGCTTGCACGACTTTTGGATTGTAAATATCAACCGTTTGTTCTGAACAAATTACCTGTGAAATTCCAAACCAATCGCACAATCTCAATATAGTACCTAAATTTCCAGGGTCCCTAATATCATCTAAAGCGATTATTAATCCTTGCTCGATTATTGGCTTGACCGATGGCATTTTGAAAACTGCCAAACAATTATTAGGGGTAGATAAAGCACTTATTTTCTTTAAGTCACTTTCTGAAATTATAGTTTTATTGCTGTTTCCGACTTCCTCAAAAAGAGGTTCTGTGCAATACAAATGATCTAATGTAAAGTTGGATTTCAACAATTCCTGAATTACTTTTACACCTTCGGCAATAAACAATTGATTTGCAAAACGAAACTTTTTTTGTTGCAAACTCGATATTAACTTTATTTGGTTTTTACTAACCATAAAATAATGTACTTTTGAATTAAATATTTCACAACAATTGAGAAACCAGACTACAAAAATATCATTATTTATTCTAATTGCAGTATTTATATGTGCGTGTAACACTTTGAAAAGAGTTCCCGAGGGAAAAATGCTGCTTACAAAAAATGAAATTTTAGTAAATGGCAAGAAAGAAAAGAATGAAGATGTTACCATTCAATTGTATCAAAAACCAAATAGTTCGTTACTTGGTTATCGATTGCGGTTGAATATTTTTAATTTAGCTACAACCAATCCAGATTCTATTTACAAGTCTAAATTCGTCAAAAATCCTGAAAAATATACTCGTTTGTCTAAATGGCTTTCAAAGAAGCAAGTCGATCGATTAGGAAAATCATTCTACTATTCTGGTATTCATAATTTTCTTAAAAAAACTGGAGAGGCACCAGTAATTTTAGATGAAAAAAGTACCAGCCGTTCTTTGCAAAGGTTGGAGTCGTATTATTTTGACAAAGGGTATTTTAACATAAAAGGCAGTTATAAAATTGATTCAATCGGCAAAAAGAAGTCCCGCGTTAAATATACCCTTTTAACTGGAAACCCATTTTTTTTAGACACTATTAACGCTAAAATAAATACGCCAGCATTAGATTCATTATTCAATAAAAATAAGCATTTGACTTTTCTTAAGAAAGGAAGTCAATATAAAAAAACAGATTTTGATGCCGAAAGAAATCGAATTACAACAGATTTCAGGAATAGTGGCGCTTATTATTTTCAGCAAAATTATGTGAATTATGCTATTGACACATTAAATTTAAATAAGAAAGCAAATATTGACATTAACATTGAAAATCAATCGTATAGAGACGGTGATTCGACAAAGATAATGCCTTTTAAATTATATAAAATTAGTGATATTAATATTTACACCGATAATCTTACTACAAAAGACAAAACCCAAATTTCTGATAGTGTAACCTATAATAACTTCCATTTATATAGTAAAAGGAAACTCAAATTCAAACCAAAAGCAATTACCGATGCTGTTTTTATCACGAAAGGAAGTTACTTTTCAGATACCAAAACAACTTTAACTTCAAGGGCGTTGGGTAACTTGAGGGTTTTTAATTATCCGTCGATTCAGTATGCTGTTGACCCTAGAGATTCTACCTCAAATTCGCTAATTGCAAATATTTATTTGGCACCTAGAAAAAAATTAAGTTTGGTCAATACGTTTGACTTTACCCATTCTGCGATACAAGATATTGGTATTTTATGGAGCCCTTCAATTTCAATACGGAATATTTTTCGTGGTGCAGAAACTCTAGAGATTGCAGCTCGTGGTAATATTGGTTCATCAAAAGAAGTATCAAATGTAAAAAACAATTTTTTCAATGTTTCTGAATATGGAATAGACATGAAGTTGCATTTTCCGCGTTTGTTTTTCCCATTCAAAACTGACAAAATAATTCCAAAAAGCATGCTTCCCTTTACAAGTTTTGCCATTGGTTATGCCAAACAGGAAAACATTGGTTTAGATAAGGAAAATTTTACGAGTTCCATGAATTACAATTGGAATCCGAAGAAAAATATCAATGCTCGTTTTGAGTTGTTGAATGTGCAATTTGTAAAAAATGTAAATATTAGTAACTACTTCAATATCTACGAATCGTCATATAATGTATTAAATGCATTGGCACAAAATCCAAGTTATGGCGTAAATCTCAATTATTTTAATGATAATAATGATTTAATTATAGAAAGCGGAACCAGCGGATTTATAAATGATGTTTTGGGTTCAAGTCCAACAGTAATTCCAAGTACTGAAGATTACAAAACCATCCGAAGTATTGAAGAGCGAAGAAATCGATTAACAGAAAATGATTTGATAATTTCCTCAAGTTATTCGTATTCTCAAACTACAAAAAAAGATCAAAACGATAATGATTTTATGATTTTCAGAGGAAAAGTAGAATCTGCAGGAAACCTATTATCGTTGCTTGCTCGTGCGTCAAAACAATTGAAAAACCAAAACGGTAATAATACATTTTTTGAAGTTCAGTATTCACAATACATAAAAGTTGAAGGTGAATTTATTAAACTTTGGGATTTGCATCACAAAAGAATTCTTGCTATTCGAAGTTTTGCAGGAATTGCAATTCCTTATGGAAATTCGGATAACATCCCTTTTACAAGAAGTTATTTTGCAGGTGGAACTAATGACAATAGAGGCTGGCAATCCTATGGATTAGGACCGGGAGCCAGTGGAGGCATCAATGATTTTAATGAAGCCAATTTAAAATTAGCCTTAAGCGCTGAGCTTCGATTTAATCTGATAGGGCAACTAAATGGTGCTGTATTTGTAGATGCAGGAAATATTTGGAATGTATTGGATAATGTAGATGATGAAAAATCGGTTTTTACAGGTTTTAATTCGCTAAAAAATAGCGCCATTGGTTCGGGATTTGGATTAAGATATGATTTTAATTTTTTCGTAGTTCGATTGGATTTGGGCTTTAAAACCTATAATCCGGCTGAAAATGAAAACAATAGATGGTTTCGTGATTATAATTTTAGTCATTCAGTTGTAAATATTGGAATAAATTACCCATTCTAATTTTATAAATTATTAATTTTGCAAACTTTAACTTTTAAACAACACACAAATGTCACACAACATTAAACCTGGAGTAGCAACTGGAGATTCAGTTCAAGAAATTTTTAGCTATGCAAAAGAAAAAGGATTTGCACTTCCTGCAATAAACGTAACGGGTTCAAGCACAATCAATGGTGTTTTAGAAACTGCAGCAAAACTAAATGCTCCTGTAATTATACAATTTTCTAACGGAGGTTGTATTTTTAATGCTGGAAAAGGATTGTCAAATGCAAATGAAAAAGCAGCTATTTTAGGTGGTATTGCGGGTGCAAAACACGTTCACACTTTAGCAGAAGCTTACGGCGCAACTGTAATTCTTCATACTGACCACTGTGCAAAAAAATTATTACCTTGGATAGATGGTTTATTGGACGCAAGTGAAATTCATTTTGCTGAAACTGGAAAACCTCTTTATAGTTCTCACATGATTGATTTATCAGAAGAACCAATTGAAGAAAATATTGAAATTTGCAAAACCTATTTGGCTAGAATGAGCAAAATGGGAATGACATTAGAAATAGAATTAGGAATTACAGGTGGAGAAGAAGATGGCGTTGACAACTCAGATGTAGACAGTTCAAAATTATACACACAACCTTCAGAAGTTTCTTATGCTTATGAAGAGTTATTAAAAGTAAGTCCTCGTTTTACAATTGCAGCCTCTTTTGGAAATGTACACGGAGTTTACAAGCCAGGAAATGTAAAATTGACCCCAAAAATCTTGAAAAATTCGCAAGATTATGTACAAGAAAAATTCAGTACAGGAAACAACCCAGTTGATTTTGTATTTCACGGAGGTTCAGGATCTACAGTGGAAGAAATCAGAGAAGCAATTGGTTATGGTGTTATAAAAATGAATATCGATACTGATTTACAATTTGCATATACAGAAGGAATTCGTGATTATATGGTTAAAAATATTGACTATTTGAAAGCTCAAATCGGAAATCCAGAAGGATCAGAGCAACCTAATAAAAAATATTACGATCCAAGAAAATGGATTCGTGAAGGAGAAATGACATTCAATGCGCGATTAGAACAAGCTTTCGCAGACTTGAATAACGTGAACACTTTATAGTTGCTAGTTGTCGGTTGTTAGTTGTCGGTTCAATCCGATTGCCATCAACCGACAACCATCAACCATTAACAAAAACATAAATTATGGCTTGGTTTAAAAGAACAGAAAAAGGAATTACTACAGCAACAGAGGACAAAAAAGATGTTCCAAAAGGATTGTGGTATAAATCCCCAACAGGGAAAATTATCGATGCCGAAGAATTAGCGAGAAATCTTTGGGTTAGCCCAGAAGATGGATTTCATGTAAGAATTGGAAGTAAAGAATATTTCGAAATTTTATTTGACAACAATGAATTTACAGAATTAGATGCTAAAATGACATCTAAAGATCCTTTGCATTTTGTGGATACCAAAAAATATGCTGATCGATTGAAAGATGCTATGGAAAAAACCAAATTGAAAGATGCGGTTCGTACTGGTGTTGGAAAATCAAAAGGCAAAGATTTGGTAGTTTGCTGTATGGATTTTGCCTTTATTGGTGGTTCTATGGGAGCTGTTGTGGGAGAAAAAATTGCTCGAGGAATTGATCATGCTATAAAAACCAAAACGCCATTTGTAATGATTTCAAAATCAGGTGGAGCAAGGATGATGGAAGCTGCGTATTCCTTAATGCAACTAGCAAAAACATCTGCAAAACTTGCACAATTAGCTGACGCTGGGATTCCTTACATTTCTTTATGTACTGATCCAACTACGGGAGGAACTACTGCTTCTTATGCAATGTTAGGTGATATTAATATTTCTGAACCGGGCGCTTTAATTGGATTTGCTGGACCTAGAGTAGTGCGCGATACCACTGGAAAAGATTTACCAGAAGGATTTCAAACTGCCGAATTTGTTTTGGAACACGGTTTTCTAGATTTTATTACTCCAAGAAAAGAGTTGAAAGACAAGATTAATTTATATATCGATTTGATTCAGAATATAAATGTGAGATAGGTTTTTTACTACAAATACACAAAAAACACAAAGTTATGCTTTGTGTTTTTTTTATGCTTAAAATTAATATTAAGAATTTTACATTCCCGTTCTAATGGCTTCTACAGGATCTAATTTTGATGCTGAAATAGCTGGTAAAATTCCCGAAATCAATCCAATTAATGCCGCTAATCCTGTTCCTAAAAGTACATTTCCAATTCCCAAAACAAATTCAAAGTCTAAGACATTGGTTAAAATAATTGAGATTATCCAAACTAAAAACAGTCCAATTAACCCGCCAATTACAGATAAAATAACGGCTTCAAATAGAAATTGAAATAATATAAATCGGTTTTTGGCACCCAATGATTTTTGAATTCCAATTAAATTCGTACGCTCTTTTACAGAAACAAACATAATATTGGCAATGCCAAAACCACCAACTAACAACGAAAATCCGCTAATGATCCAACCTACAACATTCATTTTTCCGATAATTCCATCAATCAAATCGGTGAATCCTGACAAAACATTGATGAAAAAATTGTCAATTTCACTTGTTTTCATCCCGCGATAATTCCTAAGTTTTTGGGTAAGTTCCGCTTTATAGGCTTCCATATCAACCCCTTTCTCGGGCTTGATAAGAATTACTGGAGTCATCATGTCATTGTTATCGCCATATAATCTTCTTAGAAAATTTACAGGCAGGTATACAGAAGTGTCATTATTATCGCCAAACATTCCCGCACCTTGCTTCTTTAGAACCCCAATAACGGTAAATCTTTGCCCGTACAACCTAAGGTTTTTCCCAATGGGATCGCTGCCTTCAAATAGCCCATTTGCTACTTCATATCCCAAAACAATTAACGCCGCTCCAGAGTTGGATTCAGATTCATTATAAAAACGGCCTTTATCAAATTCTAATCCTTGAATATCAATAAACTCGTAGGAAACAGGAACAACATTTACATCGCTAACAATATTTGCTTCATGCTTTACCGATTGACTTCCTGTAAAAAACTGATAA
>Ga0209296_1002442_pt1 | contig 13370 bp, 17 predicted proteins | sample S_130206_EF_Meta_FD_187319 | JGI IMG/M metagenome (GOLD analysis project Ga0209296, IMG submission 187319) | Freshwater microbial communities from Lake Simoncouche, Canada to study carbon cycling - S_130206_EF_MetaG (SPAdes) (version 2) | ecosystem: Environmental > Aquatic > Freshwater > Lake ...
CGTGGCTAATGGTTGCATGCGGTCTTACTCTGCGACTACTGTCCTTTATCATGTTCAAAATATAAACCCAAACAGAAAAGAGAAAGCAATGACCGAGAACGAATATAACGAAACATTTGATATGCAAATGGAACGCGAACACCAACTCAATCTTGATCGCATGCGCCAATTCAAATTGATAGGCGAGCAAATCAGCAAGATGCCAGACGCATCACCAAAAGTGCTTGAGATTGAAGTGCGATATCTCATGGGCATTATAGGTGAATTAGAAACACGCATCAAAGATTTAGAGTCAGAAGCACGCCGGCTAGAAATGTTGTTAACTCGTGCAAACTAACCAACTAGAAATGTTCGCACCATCAATCGGCTTAGGCGGCACATTTGAGCGCCCAGCAATAAACCGTGACATTGTGATTATTGCGCGCGAAGCAAAACAGACAAGCGTTGACGCTGCAATAAAAGCAAAACCGAAAACAGGTAAAAAGCGCGCACGAGTACACGCCTACCTACTGGGTCGCCCAGCAACCGACGAGGAAATTGAAATAGCGTTAAACATGTCAGGCAACACGGTCAGGCCTACTAGAGGCACACTAGTTAAAGACGGTCATGTCATTGACAGTGGCATACGCCGATTGACACGCGCTGGTAATCAAGCGATTGTCTGGCGTTGCGTATGAGACGCGGATACGACCCGACCTACGGCAGTCGAGAGCAGCTGCGCGACTCTGCAGAACGAAACATGGCAATAGCGCGAGAGCGTGACATATTAAAAGCAGAAAACGCACAACTACAAGAACTAGTTAACAAAATAGTTAAAGAATTATCAACTTGTGAAGATGATCATTGTTTCTTGCATTGGGAACGAATAAACCACGATGTCAGCGAGGCGACAAATGACTGACTTTAACGAAGCAGAAAGTACAAACAATTACTTAATAGAGCAATTAGTAATTGCGCGCAAACAAAACGAAGTGCTGCAAGAACACATTAAGGAATTGCAAGACGACATAAAAATTAGCAGTCAGTTACTTAACGCGTGTGTCGCGTACATGTCATGAACGCTTTCAACTTAGGCGATTATGTAGATGTACCGACTCGATTAGCTGAGGCGTTGAAGCGTTGGCCTGATCTACGCATACAAGAAACAAAACCAGTAATCGTGACAGTAGACAGTCAACAATATGTTGAGATTAGTTGTACGGTGTGGCGCGCATTAGATGATCTTGTGCCAACCGTTGCTTACTGCTGGGAGCCGATACCGGGTCGCACGCCTTACACCAAAGGTAGCGAGATGATGAACGCCAGCACGAGCTGCTTAGGTAGGGCGCTTGGTTTCTTAGGCATGGGCATAGGCAAGTCAATAGCGTCACGCAACGAGGTACAGGCACGCCAGCCTTCACCAATAGCAGAAGTAACACCTATTCGAGCAGACCTAGAACAGCCATTTGGTGACACAACAGACACAAAACAGTATGCGTCACCTAAACAGCGCGGAATGATACGCGCGCTGGCATTTGAAAAAAAGATCGGCACGACACAACTACTGCCATACATAAACAAGTTGCTAAACAATCAGTATTCAAGCATTGAGGCGTTAAGTAAGCAAGAGGCATCACAAGTTATAGAGTCATTACAAAATTAACAATGGTGGTGCTGTTCAATGGGCGAGAGATGAACAGTTAAATCAGGGGATCAGAGAAAAAAATAATCCCGAAGCGGTCCAGCCCTAGAGCCATCATTATTAATATACCGAAAACGATTACGGGCACGACCTACAGCGGTGCAACGCTGACTGGTAACACACGGCAAGCGTGGGTAGATGATGCGCGTGGTAACACGACATCAGGCAAAGGTTAAAGATATGGGTGTGCTACGAGGCAAAAGCACGGGGGGCTATCGCACTAGGTTTAATCTCATAACGAACTAACATTGAAAACAAAAAACAAATAACAGATCGAGGCGGCCATGAATCACAATCACAACAAAACCGAAAGCAAGCGCGACAGCGCGCGCTAGCAAAAACACAATGTCACCAAATCGCAGAACACCCGCACGCAAAACAAACCCCAGCACAAGAAACACGGCACTGTTTAAAAAGAACAGGCGCGCACTACTTGAAGGGCAACCATCCTGCCATTGGTGCGGGCAACGCACAGCCACAACAGCAGATCACCTAATTGAAGAAGATCGCTGGCCAGCCGATACACCAGGACTCAATGACATGGACAATCTTGTCGCGGCTTGTAAGCCCTGCAACTCATCGCGCGGTGCTCGATACAGAAACATAAAACATTCACGCAAACAAACCCCAATGCCCAAAAATGAATCAATAAACATAAATAAAACAAACAAAAACGAAATCGGTTTTTTATCGGAAACACAGAAGCCCCCACACGATCGGCTAAAAATAGTTGAAACGGCTAGTTTGCGCCAGTTCCCGCTGGTTCGGGCTGATTCTGGGCTGATTGGCGCTGGTTCTTGTGTGCCACGATTGGAAACCAGCATTGAAAATTATGCGGGTTCTTATGGTGATCAGGTGGCCGATTGGTCTGCCGAGTATTTGGGTATTCCGTTTATGGATTGGCAGCGTCATATTGCACACAATTTGTTGGTGCATGATTTGAATGGTGATCTCTTGCATAGGCAAGGTTGCCTGAGTGTGGCGCGTCAAAATGGTAAATCAACATTGGCTAGTGCTGTTCTAGGTTGGTGGGCAACAGATTTTGCTAAACAGCGCGGTAAACCGCAAACAATTATTTCGTGCGCGCACCGTTTAGATTTGGCCTACGAAATGTTTTTGAAACTCGCACCGATTTTTGAATCCAAGTTTTCGGGAATTGTTTCATGGTCGATCGGCCGTAATCAGGTTGAATTCCCTGACGGTACGCGCTGGATTATTCGAGCGGCTACACCTACGGTCGGTCACGGAATGGCGGCTGTTGACCTGGTGTATGTTGATGAACTTTGGGCTGTGTCAAGTGACGCGGTTTCTTTGGGGTTAATGCCAACACAACGCACAGCAAATTCCCCGATGATGTTTATGACTTCAACGGCTGGTGATGAATCCAGTGTTGAGTTTCTTAAATGGCGTGAACAGGGTTTAAGAATTATTGACAGCAAAAAACAAGGCAAACTTTATTTCGCGGAATACTCACCAAAAAATACTGTTGACCCGATGAGTCCAGAGGCGTGGCATGCGGCGAATCCTGCGATTGCTGGCGGGACAATTTCGCTTGATGTTCTTGAAGCAGAATCCGAGCAACCAAATCGTGCAGCGTTCATTCGGTCATCGGTAAATCTTTGGCTGGCTAGTTCGCAAGGATGGATTTCGCCAGGTGTGTGGGATGCGTTAGTCACTACTGAACCAATGCCGAATGGTGGTGTGTTAGCAGTCGAAGTAAGCCAAGACGAATCCAGATATATCGGATTACGCGGTGCGATGAATCCGCAAGGCAAATGTCAGGTTACGGTTGCATTTGTGAAGGACACGCTGCAGGATTGCATCACAGCGATTGAAAACGAGGTACGCGATCAAACCACACGGCTACTTGTGACACCGACACTTGAATTGTCAATGCCCGCTAAATTGATTAGTCGAATGCAGATTGTTGGCAATCGTGAACTGATCAGGTGGACAGGTCTTGCGCGTAACGCAATCATTGAAGGCAAAGTTGCACATGACGGTTCAACCCTGCTGGCACAACATGTTCAGCGGGCGGTCGCGGTCAAAGTGCAGGGCGCGGTCACGCTTTCATCAATCCGTTCGCCAGGCCCAATCGAGTTAGCGCGCGCATTGTGCTGGGTTGTGGCTATGGCTTCAAAACCTGTCACAACACGAAAACCAATGGTGTTTGTTTCAAACCGCTAATCTCTAATTGGGTGGCTGGCTGTTCACCTGCTTTCTCGGTCTGTTTGCGGCCAGCACCTATACACCTTGCGCGGTAATCGCAGTGGCATACTTTGAACATGGGTATATTTGCAACACCAAAAAATAAAGCGTTAGCGGCAGCAGGTGGCGGTAGTGCATCATCCGCAATGATTGGCGAATACTTTACATACACGCAAGGCGAATTATTTAATCGCGCCATGTCAGTGCCTGCATACGCTCGCGCTGTCGGCCTGATTAGCTCAGTTATTGGCTCAATGAAATTTGAAATGTATAACGAAATTTGGAATGAACAAACACGCGAAATGGAATGCCGATATATCGCGCCCCGCAGTTGGTTACGCAGAATAAACCCTGCCACCACCAACAATTTCATGCTTTCATGGACAGTCGCAGATTTGGTGACATTTGGTCGCGCGTTTTGGTTTATTAGTTCGCGCACAAACGATGGCTATCCAGCGTCATTCTCTCGACTACCAGCCGCCATGATTACCAGCACAGATCAAACACAGAATATTTGGTTTAGTAAAGCGTCAAATCTTTATTTCAATGGCGCTGAAATTCCTGTTGAGGATGTCGTACAGTTCTTGTCAGGTAGCGAAGGCGTTGTGTACGCATCACAAAGAACAATCAACACAGCAATCAAACTTGACGAAGCAGTATTCAGAAACGCATCATCAGCAATACCATCAGGAATTTTGCAAGTACAACCAAACTCGGAATCAATGTCAGCAACCGATCTTCAAGAACTCGCGGCGACATTCAATGAAGCGCGCATGACACAAACCATTGCAGCGCTATCACCAGAAGTTCACTACCAAGAATTGATGACATCGCCCGACAAAATGATGCTGGTACAAAGTAGCGAATTTATGCAAATGCAGATCAGTCGAGCAGTTGGCGTTCCCGCGTACTTATTAAATTTATCGGTTGGCTCATACGCTTATACGAACAGTCAAGAAGCGCGTCAAGATGTTTGGACATTTGCGGCCAAAAATGTGGCCGAATGTATTAGCCAGACATTAAGCATGAACCAAGTTTTACCAAACGGTACTTATGTTAAATTTGATATTTCGGATTTTGTTGACGGTGACATTATGCCCGAACGATCAGATATGCCACAAAACGCGCCAGCCAATAATGTAGGCTCAGACGCATGATCAGATTTAGTCCCACTCACTTGATCACGGTTGATGCGGCAGCGGCAGGCGAAGCGCCGCGCCGATCAATCTCTGGTGTCGCAGTTGAATGGAATCAAATTGCTGTAGTTTCATCAGGCGAAAAAGTCATGTTCATGCCAGGTTCTTTACCTGTTGACGGTCGCAGACCGAAACTTTATATGCAACACGACCCAAACCAAATCATTGGCCAAGTGACTGAGCGTGTCGACACAGGCGAAGCACTTATGTTTACTGCGTCAATATCGGCAACCGATCTCGGAAATACTGCGCTCACATTGATGAGCGATGGCACTTTGAGCGAAGTCTCAGTCGGTGTCAATGTAGAAAAATTCAGTTTTGACAAACAAGGCGTGATGGTTATCGAGTCAGCCAGTTTCAACGAATTATCGGTAGTCAGTCAACCAGCGTTTGCCAGTTCAGTAATTACCGATGTGGCGGCGAGCATCCCACAAACAGAACCCGAAATCAGTAATAATGATCAACAAGTCACAGAAAAGGAATCACCAATGGAAACAGAAATCACACCAGTAGTTGAGGCAGCAGCAGCAGTTGAAAAATTGTGGGCGACACCAAAACGAGAATTCCGCATGCCATCGGCTGCCGAATACATCGTTGCAGCATGTCAAGGCGGCGAAACTTTCGCACGCATGACCGAAGGCATTCGAGCGGCAGCGCCCGATGTCAACACAACCACACTTGATGGTTTGCTTCCAGTTCCAACAGTCGCACCGATTTACAACAACCTAGTAGGGATGCGCCCGATCGTTGATGCAATTGGTGTTCGCGCAATGCCAACATCTGGCAAAGTGTTCATTCGTCCAAAGGTAACAACCAATGTTTCACAAGGCGTAGTCACACAATCCACAACAATCACTGCAGGCCAGTTCATTGTTGATGACATTCAAGTTACAAAAGGAATCTATGGTGGCTATGTAAGTTTGTCGGAAGCATCAATTGACTGGACTTCACCAGAAGTTCTTGGCGCTTTGCTTGATGACATGGCGCGCGTTTACGCAAACACAACAGACAATGTGGCTGCCGATGCGCTTGCAGCAGGTGTTTCACAAACTGCAACACTTACTGACGCAGATTCACCAGCCGATTGGATTGCATTCGTTTATGAAGCAGCAGTGACAATTCTTGAAAACTCAAACGGAAACCTGCCAACTCATCTCATCATGACACCAAGTTATTTCGCAGCGCTTGGACGATTAGTGGACGATTCGGGCAGACCGTTATTCCCAGCAGTTGGCCCGATGAATGCTTACGGTTCAGTTACACCAGGCAACATGGACGCGCTGGCATTTGGTTTGCGAGTAGTTGTAGATCGTTTCTTGCCAGCAGGCAATTTAATTGTCGCTGACGCATCAGGTTTTGAGAACTGGGAAACACCTAAAGGTGCAATCAGTATCGAGAACCCATCACAACTTTCACGCACGATCGCATGGCGAGGATACTTCGCATCAGTAATGATTGATGCAACTAAGTTCGTCAAGCGCGGCTAGTTAGGGCGGCTTCACCGCCATGACAATTTACACAGTTACTTCCAAACAATTATTAAATGATTACGCGGTTTTACAAACATTAGAGAACGCATCATTTGAAATTGGTCAAACAATTACCGTTGACGATGTCGGCGGTGATTTTGATGGCGAAGTAGTTGTGTACGCAGTGCCACAGTATTACTACATCGGCACAGACGGTAACGGATTCCCAGCGTTCAATCCAAACATCCCAATCAATAACCAGGTGATGTATGTAGCGGTTGGTGACGCAGTTCAACGCACACCAGCGACAGGCACAATTGAATTTGACCCTGTATGCACTTGGATTGATGATGGCGACATCGCCGATTGGTTGGGCATCGAGGTTGCTACCGCAGGCGATGAAGCATTCTTAGTTATCTGTGCAGCAGCCGCTAACGCATTCTGCAGTCTTAGACGATTTGAAAACGGATATTTTGACCAATTATCAGTTGTCCCATCATCGGCCGTAAAACTCGGCACAACAATGTATGGTGGCGCGTTGTACCGCCAGCGCGGTTCAGCAGGTCAAGATTTCGCCACATTTGATGGCATGGGACAAGGCACAACAAACGGACTATCAGCAATCGTAAAACAACTGTTGGGAATAAATCGCGCTGTGGTTGCCTAATGCCAGCAAACTACACAGATTTATTCAACACCGCACTAGATGACCTAGCAGCGTTCTTAACAGAAGTAACAGGCTTACAAGTGGTAACTTCACCACAAAACATCGTTCCACCATGCGCCATGATTTCTGCATGCTCATTTGAGGCATGGAACAGCCAGGTTGTTGACATGTCATTCCCTGTCAGCCTTATCACAATCGGGCCAGCAAACCTTGACGCAATGCGATCACTACTCAACTTGTGTGCTTTGGTGCTCGGCAAAAATGTTGCAGTCACATCTGGCAGGCCAACCAGTTTAGAAATCGGCAACGCCGTATATCCTTGCTACGAACTTATGATCAAATTGACATCCAAATCCACATGATTCCCTACCAAACCTGCTAAACCTGTATTAACGAAAGGCACATCAAATGGCTATCAATTATCAATCAACCCCACAATTTTTTGTAGATGGTATCGATCTCTCTGCATGGGTTACAGCAGGCACAGCAAATCAGGCATTCGAGCCACTCGATAAAACAACATACGCAATCGCATACCGATCGTATGTGCCAGGTCTCGCATCAAATTCTGCAACGATCACTTTGTATCTTGACTATGCAGCAGCCGCAAGTTACGCAGCGTTGCAACCATTGGTTGGCACACAAACAGACATCAAATATGTGCCATCAGCATCAGCGCTCAGCGCCACAAACCCTGCATTTGAGTTACAGGGATGTTTGCTTGCTTCAATGCCTGTGCTAAATATGACGCTCGGCGAATTGCAATCAATTGATCTTGAATTCACTGGCGGTCAATTAACAATTGACACAACACCATAACAAACGGTCAACGACCGAGAAACGAGAACAATGAAAATCGGGCTTGAAGTTGATTTGAATAACGGTGAACCAGCGCAAACGCTTTACACAAACATGTTTGTAATTACCGAATGGGAATCTTTAGAGAACAGAAAAATCAGTGACGGTCGCGGCATGGGATTCGGTGACATGTGCTGTTGGGCGCACATCATCTTGAAACTTGCTGGCGCAAAACTTCCAGCAACATGGAAACAATGGGTTAAAGAAAATCCTGAAATGACAATTGTTAGTGTCGAGGACAAAACAAACCCAAACCATACGGGCGGGGAACTTACCGAAGGCAACTAGCAGAAATGTTGGTGTCAGTAGGGTGGTGGCCGCCGCAGATTACCTTTGACCACAGAGACTTGGTAACAGTCATTAGTGTTATCAATACCAGAAACAAAGGCAAAAAGTAACTATGGAAGCATCAGTCAAAATCTTTGGCATTCAGCAAACACTGAAAGACCTGAACGACTTTGACAAAACATATCGCAAACAGGTAACTAAGGACATCAAAAAGGAAGGCGATGTTATTGTCGCTGACGCGCGAGATGCTGTGCAAAAGTTTGAAAATTCGGCTGGCAATGGTGCGCCACTGTCTCGAATGTACAAGTATTCATTGATTAAAAGCAGATCAGTTTTTTGGACTACCAGCGCTGTGCAAAAAGGTTTTATAACTAAAGTTGGCAAGCGTGGCAATAAAGCCAAAACCGTGATGTTCAAAGATCGGTTTGATGCGGAAAACAATCCGCGCGAATCACATGTTGTTTCGTACAAGGCGACACCATATGAACTTATGTCAATGCAACAAAAAGATATTGCTGGCGCAATCTTTGATCATGCTGGCAGAAAGAAATCAACTAAGTTTACTGAGACACTTAATAAAGAAGAAGGGCCAGCGCCGCGCGTACTTGAAAAAGCAGTAATGAAGAACCGCGAAAATGTTGTTCAAGGCGTAGAAAAGATTATTGACAAAGTCATGGTGACGCTTAATAGAAAACTGGTGGTTGAGCATGGCAATTAACATTCCAATAATTTCGTCACTCGACACAAAAGGATTTGACAAAGCACAAAAAGAATTTGCGTCACTTGATGGCGTTGGCGCAAAAACTGGCTACGCGCTAAACAAGGCGTTAGTGCCGGCGGTTGCAATTGTTGGCGGTTTGGCAGCAGGTCTGGGTTTCGCAGCGAAGGCAGCGGCCGAAGATCAAAAGGCACAAGAATTATTGGCTCAACAGTTACGCACATCGGCAATGGCTACTGATGATGTGATTGCGAGCAATGAGCAATTCATTAGCAGTATGTCAAAGGCGTTTTCTGTTGCTGATGACGATTTGAGGCCTGCGATGGCGAGCCTGGTTCGTTCGACTGGTTCGGTAGAGGTTGCACAAGGTTTGATGACTACTGCACTTGACATAGCGGCGGCTACTGGCAAGGATTTGGAAACGGTCACACTTGCGTTAGGTAAGGCTGCAAATGGTCAGACTGCGGCGTTAACAAAACTTGACCCATCGTTAAAAGGTGTGATTGATTCAAGTAGCAGTCTTGATGACATCACTAACGCGCTAGCGGTTTCGTTTGGTGGCGCGGCCAGCACAGCAGCGAATTCGTTTGAAGGTCGTATGAAAGGCATGACAATTGCGCTTGATGAAACTAAAGAATCAATTGGTGTTGCATTACTGCCAGCGCTACTTGGATTATTGAACATCCTAAAACCTGTCGCTGATTGGGCGCAAGAAAACACACGAGTGTTTTTAATAATCATCGGCGTGATCGGCACACTTGCTACAGCGGTTATTGCTGCCAATGTCGCAATGAAAATATATGAAGCCACACTGGTACTCACAAAGATTGCAACGGTCGCATTGAACGCGGTAACTAGCGCAAACCCTTATATTCTTGTTGCAGCCGCTGTCATCGCGTTGACTGCTGCAATGGTTTATTTAGAAGTTAAATTTCAGGCAATGTCACGCGCATTCGACATGTTCGGAAATTCAATAATAGTTGTGACAGGGCCGCTAGGTGTGCTGATTGGCATGTTCAGAAAACTTGTTGACTTAAAAGATTCGTTTGGCAGTTTTGATATTGGCAATATAAACATTCCAGGTTTCGCTAATGGTGGAATTGTTACAGGGCCAACTTTGGCAATGGTGGGTGAAAAAGGCCCAGAGGCAATAATTCCGTTATCACAAATTGGCAGCATGAATGGTGGCGTTGTGACAGTAAATGTTACTGGCGGTCTGGCTACCAGCGCCGAGATCGGGCAGGCAGTAGTTAACGCAATTCGCGCTTACAACCGATCAGCAGGGCCAGCACAGATTCAGGTTGCATAATGGCGGGCACAGCAGTAGTTCAATCGGGTGATTACGAATTAGAGATTGACACAGGATTTTTGCAGGATGCGTTCACACTTAATTCGGCAACTATGGGTGTGCTGGACAATACCCAGTTTGTGCTTAACGGCACAACCAATTTCGCCAGCGTTTTGAATGGGTGCGACAATGTGACAATTAAACGCGGCAGGCAAGACATTGGCGATCAATTCAGTGCAGGCACTATGGCGTTCACAATGTTGGACACAACAGGCGTGTTCAACCCATTCAACGAGGATTCACCATATTGGGATGCAACCACTGAACAGCCAGGTTTAGCGCCAATGAGAAAAGTACGCTTTGCGCGGTACGACACAAACAATGTCAAACAATATTTGTTCAAAGGTTTTGTTGTTAATTACGATTACAACTTTGCGTTAGGCGGGATTGACACGGTCACGGTTTATTGTGCGGATGATTTTTATTTATTGTCACAAACTTACATGGCCGAATTCAATGTCAGCGAACAATTGTCCAGCGCTCGAATTACAGCAGTTCTTAACCTTCCAGAAGTTGATTTTCCGATTGCTCAACGCGCAATTAGTACAGGCACACAAACACTTGGCGGTTCAGCAGCGTTTACGGTTGACAATGGAACATCGGTTCAGGCGTATTTGGCAGCAATCAACCAGGCCGAGCAAGGCCGACTGTTCATGTCACGAACGGGTAATTTGACATTCCAGCCGCGTATCGGCAACACGCTTAGCAGTTCGGTAGCGGACTTTCACGATGACGGAACAAACATCCCTTATAGCGGGGTGGGCATTTCGTTTCAAGCCGATCAGGTATGCAATCGCGCATCAGTGACCATTCGAGGCAGTAACAATCCACAGGTGGCCAATGACGCTGCCAGCCAAACTTTGTATTTTATTCAAACCCAGTCCATCACTGAGAGCCTGCTACACGACAACACAGCCGCGCTAAGCCTTGCTAACTACCTATTAGAACCTGAACCAATAGCGCGTTACACATCGGTTGAAACAGCGTTTATGAGCCTTACAGGACTACAGCGCGACCAGGTGGCAATCATTGACATTGGGCAAACAATCACAATTGAACACACATTCACGACTGGTGCAACTACCAGCGAACTGGCGCAAGAACTAGCAATTGAAGGTGTCGAACATTCAATCAGCCTGTCTCAAGGTCATTCAATTGCTTTGTTTACTTCACCAACGGTCATTGTTTACGAATTCATATTAGATGACGCAATATACGGCATACTCAACGCAGGCAATGTTCTAGGGTAATCTAAGGAGAAATATGTCAATACAAACATTCACAGCAGCGCAGGTTTTAACAGCAGCGCAAATGAATACTCTGCAAGCCAACGACTACAACCAAACTGTTTCGACCAAGACCGCTAACTATGTTTTAGCTGCTGCCGACAAGGGTACACGCGTTGTAATGAATGTCGCATCATCAAATACCGTTACCGTGAACACATCGCTATTTAGCGCTGGCGATACTTTAGTTATACAAAACATTGGTGCAGGTGTTACAACCGTTACCGCTGGCACTGCAACCGTGTCGAGTGCTGGACCTTTGACAATCGCACAATACGGTTCTGGTACTTTGTATTTTACGAGTGCTGGCGTTTCGTTGTGGTTTCCTAGTGCTGGCCCTACAGCGTCTAGCGGTTTAACTTATGTTGGCGGCGGTGCGTTGTCAGGTGCGGCGACAACTTTTAGTAATGTTTTTAGCGCAACTTACGACAACTATTTAGTCATTATTGCTAATGCAAACGCAACAGGCACACCAACGATTAGAGCAACCATTGGCGCTATTACTACTGGCTATATCGCTGGTAGCGCGGTAAATGGTGGCGCTTTTGGTTATTCGGCATCTCAAGCGTTTTGGGATTTTGGATACTGTGGCGACGGCACAGACTTTGAAGTTGTAACAGAAATGACAATAATCAACCCGTTTTTGACCAAAAGAAAAATTGCTTATGGTCATCATATTTATCCATCAAATTTGTATTACCAGTTAAGCGGAACAAATACAAATACAACTTCGTGCACTTCGCTAACTTTAACTGCTAGCGCAAATACTTTTACCGCAGGCAACGCTCGCATATACGGATATTCAAACAGTTAGGGCTATATGACAAAATTACAAAAAACTATTATTGACTGCGTAACAGGCGAGACAATTACTCGCGACTTTGACGATGCAGAATTAGCACAACTTGAGGCAGATCAAGCACAGGTTAAAAAAAATGCTGCAGCGCAAGCAAAAACAGATCAAGCAAAAGCAGATAAGCGCCAAACAATACTTGACAGGCTTGGAATTACTAACGATGAATTCAAAACCCTTATTAACTAGTTTTGTTTGCGTTTTATTATCAGCCTGTTCGTTTAGTAAAACCAATAACACAACAATTTACAGAATTAAAAACACAACCATAGAAAGGCCATGCCAAAATGTCACTGCGGACAGGTGCGAAATTAGAAAATGAAGCATTGCACGCTCGACTAGTTTTTATAGTTGGCGTAACAATGGCAATCACATTTGCGATCATGGTGGTTGGTTTGTTGTTTGGCATGTTGTTTGTAAATATGCCTGCAGAATTGTCACCGCTTGACGGCAGCATTGTTGACCTATTGAGCACAATCAGCGTGTTTCTCACGGGCGCTCTATCGGGTTTGGTCGCGTCAAACGGTATAAAGAAAACTCCAAAAAGCGAAACCGAATGAAACCGTACACAGTTAACGCCGCGCCAGTCGTAGCCAAACCGTTGGCTGGCATGGACATATGGGTATCGCGTGCTGTACATCATTCAGATAAATCGTTGTGGAATAACGGCACTTGGGTTGTGCGCGATGTACGCGGCAAACCTGGCATTGTGTCCAACCATGCAAAAGGGGTTGCATGCGACATTTCTTATCGTTGGATATCCGCAACAAATAAAGGTAGGCAAGACGGTCGCAAAGT
>Ga0209296_1002443_pt1 | contig 13368 bp, 11 predicted proteins | sample S_130206_EF_Meta_FD_187319 | JGI IMG/M metagenome (GOLD analysis project Ga0209296, IMG submission 187319) | Freshwater microbial communities from Lake Simoncouche, Canada to study carbon cycling - S_130206_EF_MetaG (SPAdes) (version 2) | ecosystem: Environmental > Aquatic > Freshwater > Lake ...
TTAAAACTTGCAACGACGCCGTTCATGATCCGAGACGACTCTGCGCATCGAGTCGCGCACCCTTCTTCCAATCTTGAGCACTGATGCGAGGTTTGCCCTCTGGCTGAATCTCGACCAGTTCGACAACTCCTTGCCCACATGCAACTAAAACTCGATCGTTCACAACAACCATGTTGCCAGATTCCGAGATGAAAATCTCGGCTGAAACTTTGAGCGAATGAATTTTAAATCGCTTGTCATGAAAAAACGTAAAGGCGCCACCAACGCGCACTTGCCTATCTATAGCTATTGCGGGCTTGGACCAATCGATCTCAAGATCCGCTTGCGTGATCTTTGCCGCCACAACTATGTCGCCAGTCTGTGGCTGAGTCGTTGACACACCATTTAGGAGCACTTCAATGAGCAATGGATTTGCGATCTCTCCGAGGCGTGCGCGCAACGTAGTCGTCGTGTCTGTTTGGGAAATCTGAGTGGTCGCCGACGACAGAATGTCCCCAGCATCCAATTGCTCAACCACCTGCATGATGCACACACCGGTTTGTTCGTCTCCTGCCAAGAGTGCGCGCTCTACTGGTGCTGCGCCTCGCCATCTAGGCAGCAAAGAATAGTGAATGTTGATCATCGGTAATACTTGCAATGCTTCATTGGAAATAATGTGGCCATACGCAACGACTACACCGACATAACTACCAGCAAATTTTGCATCGCTACTAGTAACGAGCGCGATTGCATCTGAGACTTCGTGCGTCACCGGCAGTTGTAGTTCGATTGCCGCTTGCTTGACAGGACTCGGTGAAATTTGCGAACCACGACCTCTGCGCTTGTCTACACCCGTCACGACTAGATCCACAATAAAACCAGCAGCGACTAGTGCCCGAAGCGGACCAACTGCAATCTCGGGAGTGCCAAAAAAGATGACGTGCTCTGTTCGTCCCTTTGGCAACGCTGCGATGGATTTCACGTCAATCGCAGGTGCACCGGTTCGCTTGTTTTTGGCTGCTCTTCTTGACGTCGATACTCCGCCAATGCGAGCTTGCGCTGATCAGGTGTCATGCGGTCAAACATCAGAACACCATTGAGATGATCAATCTCGTGCTGAAACAATCGGGCTAACAGTTCGTCTGCCTCGATATGAATCTCTTCGCCATCGATCGACAGTCCGCGTACAAGCACCTGCTTAGGGCGCAACATCTCTACATACAAGCCAGGTATCGATAGGCAACCCTCGTCATACACCCACTCTCCAGACGACTCGACAATCGTTGGGTTGAGGATGATCTGTGGGTCGTCGTCTACGTCGTAAACGAAAATTTGCTTCTGAACACCGATCTGTGGTGCAGCCAGACCAAGACCAGGAGCCTCGTACATCATTTCAAACATCTGCTCACACAGAGTTGCGATCTTGCCATCTACATTCGTGACCTCTGCCGCCATGCTCTTGAGCACGGGGTCACCGTAGGTTCGAATCGTAAAGCCACCGTGCGGTGCACCTGTTGGAGTGGTCTGTGCCATATGGTGTAAGGCTAGCGAGGCTTATGAGCGACGAGCAGTACTTCACCAATCAACCACGAACGCAGTCGACTGCGGGCACGAGCAAACAAAAAACTGCGAAGCTTCTAGTGGATTCCGAAATATTGCAGGTGGTGCTAGACAGTGGCGTCTTCGCTCGCAAAGGAATCGATGCGGGCACCATGGTGTTGATTGATGCTGCCGCGCGTCCTCCAGCAATAGGCAATTTTCTCGACCTCGGATGCGGATCGGGTGCAATTGCACTCACACTGGCAACCCGTGCACCAAAGGCAAAGATTTACGCAGTCGATGTCAACGAACGCGCCATTGCGCTGACAGCCTCAAATGCCAAGCTCAACAATTTGTGGAACATCACTACCCTCCTCCCGACTTCGGTTCCTCAGGATTTGCGCTTTGATCTCATTTGGTCGAACCCTCCAATCCGCATCGGAAAGAATGAGTTGCATACGCTTCTGCAACTGTGGTTGTCGAAACTCACCGACACCGGTGAGGCCTGGCTGGTTGTTAACAGAAATTTGGGTTCCGATTCACTTGCAGTCTGGCTCACATCAATCGGTTACCAAGTTGATCGCCTAGTCAGCAAACAAGGATTCCGAGTTTTGCGCGTACGTCCTACGCGCGGGGCGGATCAATCTGCGTCTTAGTCCGCAGAGTTTTCTTTCCGCGCGAGGATGAAGCAACGAGTGCATCCGAAATCGAAGACGCAAGAGTTTCCCAATCATTTGACTTGACCAACACAGATTCTTTATTGGTTGCAGAAACCTGCAGCAACACGTTGCTACGCAACACGTCAGCAAGTTGATCAACGCCCGTGCCACTTACTTGGGCCAATGCACCATACGGAGGCAACTGCATCAATTTACGTCTCGACATTTCTTCATCTACATACTCGCCCAAATCATGAACAGCAAGCCCACGAAGCAATGCGTGATCCGCCAACATCGATTGAATCATCACAAGACCATCACTTGTTTTACTTTGCCCACTTGTTTTTCGCGCCACCAACCTCGCAGCGTGCACAACCAATGTAAGTGTGATTTCAGCAGCCCGGTATCGAGGCGCCGAGATCTCTTGGTCTATATCGAGGAACACGACTGTGTCCACATCGCGCACACGATGCAGTGCAGCCTCTGTGCCAACAAACAACATTTTCGTTTGATCGACAACTTCACTATTTGTGTCGTTCCCGCTTTTGTCAGCAGAATCGCCTGCCGATACCTCCACAACTTCATCTGTACGCCTACCTGCAGCTGCAGCCAATTCTTCGCGCAGCCGAGAAACACCCGCTTTGATGACGGCGAGTTTTCCTGAGCCACATTTGACACATACCGCCGGTCGCACGTTTGCACACCGTGGGCACTCGAGTTGTTTACTGGCCGACATCGTCATCGCAGCCTCACAGACATCACATCTCACAAGTTCTCTGCAACTGCCACATGCAAGCAATCGTGCACGCCCCTTCACATTGAGTACGCAGACAATGCGACGCGAATGATCTCTCAATTGTTCGATCAATTCGGACGACAACATCGAAGACGACCAGCGTTCATCTAGACGACGGTCAATCACTCGTATTTGTGGCCAATGACTCGCTTCTGTAGCGGGATCCAGACTTGCAACTAGACCAGCAACACCATGAAGAGCCCTCAGACTTGGAACGGGCGAAACCAAGATGCACGCAATACCAAGTTTGTTGGCACGCTCTATTGCAATGTCTCGGGCATGCCATGAGGGTGAACGTTCTTCTTGCAACGCATCATCATGCTCATCGATAACGATGATGCTCTTCAACATGGGCGCACTTGACCAGACTGCTGAGCGCGCGCCGATCACCACATCAACTCCGCCTGCAGCAACTGCCCAGTCCCCAGGCATCACAGCAACGCTGAGTCCGGATTCGCGCAAAGACGCAGCCATGAGTCGTGCACGATTGAGTGTCGGAATAACTACGAGCACAGGACCCTTTGACGCAGCCGTAAGCAACAGCGACCTCGGACTACAAGCGGGACCTCTGCGCAGAACAGATACCCCAGCCCCATCTACTGCATCGATCGTTTGTGCATCAACGTCAAATTTCTTACGCATCGATACTTGCGTGTACCGAGAACCAGGCAATGTCGCAACAAGCGTCGCTGGCGAAGCAGTTACAAAAAATGCACGCAGTCGTCCAACCCACATGTGCGCTGCCCAACGCGCAAGATCAACTACTTCTTGCGATGGTCCCTTACCCAACACCTTGATGACTTTGAGTAGTCGGCTCTCATCTACATCAGAAAACTGTGTCGTGGTGTCTCCAAGTTGCAACACCCAACCCGCAACATTGCGATTGTGCAGGGGCACACGAACGCGATCTCCTACACAAATATTGCCGACAATTGACTCGGGTACGAGATAATCAAATACCTTGTCAACGCCAGTTACATCAGGAACGATGCGTGCGATTACCGCCACGGCATCACGACTGATCAGAGTTTGACTGCGGCTTTGAATTCCTTCAAGCGCGACAATGACTCCCAGGTGAAATCTGGGTCTTGTCGGCCGAAGTGACCATACGCTGCTGTCTTGCGATAGATCGGACGCTTCAAATCGAGATCGCGCAAAATTGCTGCAGGTCGAAGGTCGAATACTGAACGAACTGCATCCTCAATGAGTTCTTCATTGACAACGCTTGTTCCGAAAGTCTCAACCAGGATGCTGATCGGTTGCGCCATACCAATGGCGTAAGCCACCTGCACTTCGCAACGTGTTGCAGCACCAGAAGCAACTACGTGCTTGGCAACCCAGCGCGCGGCGTAAGCAGCCGAGCGATCAACTTTTGATGGATCTTTTCCGCTGAATGCACCACCACCGTGACGTCCCATACCACCGTATGTATCAACGATGATTTTGCGACCAGTCAGGCCTGTGTCCGCATGTGGTCCACCCTTGACGAACTCGCCTGTTGGGTTGACGTGCACTGCGTATTTGTCGTTCGCAAACTGCGCAGGGATCACTGGGCGAATAACTTGTTCGATCAAGTCTGGACGAATCACTGTGTCACGTGGTGTTCCGTCGGCATGCTGAGTCGAGATCAATACAGTCGTCAAGCGAACTGGCTTACCATTTTCGTACTCAAAAGTGACTTGGGTTTTGCCGTCTGGACGCAAGTAAGGAATTGCACCCGACTTTCGTACTTCAGCCAACTTCTCTGCCATGCGGTGTGCAAGCCAAATCGGTAGGGGCATCAACTCTGGAGTGTCGTCACATGCATAACCAAACATCATTCCTTGGTCGCCAGCGCCTTGACTATTGAGCAAGTCTTCACCACTTTTGCCAGCACGCAGTTCTTCAGATTTGTCAACACCTTGTGCAATGTTGCTGCTTTGCTCATCAATAGAGACGATCACGCCGCATGTGTTGCCATCAAATCCATACAACGCATTGTCGTAACCAATGTCTTTGATTACTTCACGAGCCAATTTTGGAATATCGACATACGCAGATGTTGTAATTTCTCCTGCAACAACACACAAACCTGTAGTGAGCAGTGTTTCGCACGCAACGCGACCTTGTGGATCTTCTGCCAAAATGGCATCAAGAACAGCGTCAGAAACCTGGTCCGCCATCTTGTCCGGGTGGCCTTCAGTCACGCTTTCAGATGTAAAAGTAAAGTTCTTCAAAACTGCTCCTTGGTAGATAGTTCGTGACGAGACTAGTGGGTTGAGTGCCTGCGGATAGAGACCACTGCGTCTAACACCGATTTGGCAATTGATCGCTTATCGGTAAGTCCAACCGCAACTGGCTCTGTCCCGATAGAAACCAAGGTCACCGCATTTGTCTCATGACCGAAGCCGACCCCGGCATCAGCAACATTGTTGGCAACGATGAGGTCGACATTTTTGCGTTGCAGTTTGGCTTGAGCATTTGCCACGAGGTTTTCGGTCTCGGCAGCAAAACCCACGAGCACCTGACCAGGTCGCTTAGACGCACCCAAGCCCGCAAGGATGTCGGGGGTTGCTTCAAGGGCAATGCTTTCCAAGCCATCGATGACACCAGTTGCGGGATTCTTCTTGAGTTTTGATGCCGACGCAACTACTGGACGCATGTCGGCAACTGCAGCAGCCATGACCACAACATCGGCTTGTTGTGCGCTCAACATCACTGCATCTTGCATCTGCTGCGCAGTCTCAACAGCGATTAAAGAAACACCAAATGGAACAACAAGATCAACAGTCGAGATGAGAGTGACTTTGGCTCCTCGGGCATTTGCCTCTGCGGCAATTGCATAACCCTGCTTGCCGCTCGAACGATTAGCGATCACACGTACAGCGTCAATTGGTTCGCGAGTGCCTCCAGCCGTCACAACAACGTGCGTGCCATACAAATCGCCTGGTGTCAGTAGTTGCACGATCTCATCGAAAATGCGCTGCGGATCAGCAAGTCGACCTGCTCCTATATCGCCGCCGGCCAACCGACCCGATTCTGGATCCAATACATTGACACCACGTCGACGGAGAGTCGTGATGTTTTCTTGCACTGCAGGGTGCTCCCACATTTCGGTGTGCATTGCGGGGCACACCAACACAGGTGCGCGTGTTGCGATCAAGGTTGCAGTGAGAAGATCGCTCGAGATGCCGGCCGCATATGCACCGAGCACACGAGCTGTAGTTGGTGCAACAACAATCAGATCAGCACGTTGCCCAAGGCGCGTGTGCGGTATCGGATCTGCGTCATCCCAAAGTGTTGTGTGTACAGGTTCGGAAGCAAGAGCCGAAAGAGTAACTTTGCCGATGAAATGTTCTGCATCACTTGTCATGATTGGCGCAACATGCGCACCTGCATCAACCAACAAGCGACACAACTCGACAGACTTATATGCGGCAATGCCACCGCAAACACCAAGAACAATGTGTTTGCCAGCGAGCAAATTCATTAGGACCAGTGCGAGTTGAAACTCAACTGCGAGATTGTTACTCGGCTGCTGCTTCGGCTACAACTTCGTCGACAACGAGTTCGTCAACAACAATTTCAGCAACAACTTCTGCTGCTTCGGCTACAACTTCGTCGACTGCTTCGAGCTCGCTCACGACATCATCGGCTACAGCGTCCAGCAACTCTTCATCCAATTCGGCTTCCAACTCTTCGTACACCGACAATGGAACGCTCAAGATTTTGTCGGCAGCAATCTCTTCGAAACTGATCGAGAGTGGCTTGCGCGAAGTTGAACTGACCTGTGGCGGAACCATGGTGCCGAGACCTTCGCCGAGTTGATTGAAATACGAGTTGATCTCGCGGGCGCGACGTGCAGACAAAGTAACAAGACCAAACTTTGATGCAGTGCGCTTCATCAGGCTTTCAATGCGGGGGTTCATCATGGTGTCTTCAGTGGCCATGGGACTACCTTTCATTTCTTTTTTGGGTCAATTCTGGTTCGGGGTCAAAGCGACTCACCGAACCGTTGATTGTACCTGCATACAGGGCGCAAAATGGCCGTTTTGGCTACTTCAGACGGTTTGATCGTTCGCGAGCGATCAGATCGAGCATCTCGGTCACAGTTTCAGCCAAATCATCATTGATCAGCACATAGTCAGCAAGTGCCTTGCCAACTGGCTCTTCGTCTTCTGCCTTTTGCAATCGCTGAACAACCTTCTGCTCGGCGTCACCTCGACCTACCAACCGGGCCTTTTGTTCTTCTCTTGTCGGTGGCAGAACAAACAACAACAACGCATCGCTATGCAGACGTTTTACTTGTTGCGCTCCATCCACTTCAATTTCGAGCACAATATCTTTGCCATCTGGCGCTTTTGGCATTGGTGTGCCATACAAGTTCCCCAAAAACTCAGTCCACTCCAAAAAACCGCTTGCTGCAATATGCTCGCGAAATTGGTCATGCGTAACGAATTTGTATGCATCTTGCATTTCGCCTTCACGGCGCTCGCGAGTAGTCCATGACCGACTCAGCCACAATCGATCATCGCGTTTTACAAGTTCCTCAACGATCGTGCTCTTACCAACACCGCCCGGTCCAGAGACAACAATGATCAATGACTGAGCGGAAGCATTCATGATGCAATCACCTCTGCCGCAATCAACTGCGCAAGTGTGTTCCGCTGACTCATGGTCAAGTTGCCGGTTTGCTCAGTCTCACTAATATTCATTTGCGCCAACATCTGTCGCGCCTTAACTTTTCCGATTCCAGGAACCACTTCAATGAGCTTGCACGCGTACAACACACTGCTGGCTTCATCGAGATCGCTTTGCGACAAAATTGAATCAATGCTGAATGCTCCGCTCTCAACTTGACCAAGCACGACATCCATTTGCTGGCGCAAAATGTGCAACGGCAACACAGCCGAATGACGCTCGCTAGGAAGTTTGGTTGAGGTCGTCATTGATCTATTTTACCGTTGAGCAGCGATCACTGCTTACTCGTAGTGCGAAAACCCCCACGGTGACTCAGACCAATTACCTCTGACCAACTTGAAATCTTGTGCCGTTCAGCCCATCTGCACAACTCACCCGCAATTCGATATGCGGCACGAGGTTCGGCAAACGATGCAGTGCCCACCTGCACTGCACTAGCGCCAGCCAATATCATCTCGAGGGCCTCAAGACCGTTAGTCACTCCTCCCACCCCAACGATTGGCACACCAGGCATCCGCGAATAGATATCGGAAACGGCCCGAACAGCAATTGGGTGAATGCCCCTTCCCGATAATCCTCCACCACCGTTGCCTAAAGCTGGTCGACCTGTCGATGTATCGATGATCATTCCAAGAGAAGTATTGACCAAAGTCAAGGCCTCGGCCCCAGCATTAACGCATGCTTCGGCAACATCGCCAATGCGGTCCGTGTTGGGCGACAATTTTGCCCAAAGTGGCAATCCAGAAACTCGAGCAGCATCAACAATTTGCGCTGCGAGATCTGCATCGTGAGCAAACATTGCGTGTGGTTTGTTGTCGCCAACTACTGCTGCTTTGAGATTTGGGCAAGACAAATTGATTTCCAGTGCCGCAATCCTGTCTTTGACAGGCGCAAGCATGCGCGCCGCATCAACATAATCTTGTACGCCAAAACCCCAGATGCTGCACACGACAGTTGCGCCGATGTCAATAAGTTGTGGCAAGTCATTCGCAATCCACTGCTCTACGCCTGGACCTTGCAGTCCAACTGCGTTGAGCATCCCACTTGCCGTTGGATGTAAACGAGGTTGTGGATTACCAGCCCATTCAAATGCTGCTAAAGATTTGACAACTACTGCGCCGAGTTCGCGCAACGGCATGTACGCGTCGAGTTCAACGCCAAGCCCGCATGTTCCCGATGCCGTCATGACAGGGTTCTTGAGAGTCACCGCACCAACGTGCGTTGCCAAATGCGGTGATCGCGATCGCAGTCTCACTGCTGGTGATACTCCTGGAGCGATTTCACTTCGAGTGGATGCTCTTGTTGTTCAAATAATCCTTGCACGGCCGCCAACGCCGCATTGATTGTGGTTACAGAGGAGACCCTAAAGATATTTGCGGCCTTGCGAATGGCTTCGCCGTCCGATCGACCACCCCTGCCCTGTGGAGTGTTGATCACAAACGCAATCTCACCTCGCTTGATCAACTCAACGGCATCATCTGGCTGTGAGTTCTTCTCCTTTTTGCCACGAGTCGACTGTGCGGCTGTGGTTTCTGAGACTTTGCCAACAACACGATCAACAGGATGCCCGAAGCGCTGCAAATAATCGGCGGTGCCAGATGTTGCAACAATGCCAAGACCCAATTCACGCAGTCGTTTGGCAACCACGAGTCCACTCGGCTTATCACGGTCGTTGAGCGATAAGAACACCATGCCACTTGTTGGCAATTCGGTGCCTGCTGCAATTTCGGCTTTCACAAATGCCCGGCCGAATGTGGAGTCAATACCCATCACTTCGCCAGTAGAACGCATCTCTGGTCCAAGTGCAGTATCTACTTCTGGAAAGCGACTGAAGGGCAGCACGGCTTCTTTTACAGAAACGTGTTTGCCACTGATTGGCTTCTTCAAAAGACCTTCGGATCGCAATTGAGCCAATGATGCGCCGAGCATGACTCTGCTTGCAATTTTTGCCAATGGCACGCCAGTCGCTTTAGCAACAAACGGCACTGTGCGGCTTGCCCGGGGGTTCGCTTCAATCACATAGATCTGAGAACCTGCGACCGCAAATTGCACGTTGATCAGTCCACGCACGTCAAGCGCATTGGCAATCACTTTTGTATATGACTCGACTGCCTCGACCACCCATGCTTCAAGAGTTGGAGGCGGAATCACACATGCTGAGTCACCAGAGTGAACGCCTGCTTCCTCTACGTGCTCCATCACAGCGCCGATCAACACCGCGCCAGTTGAATCGCGAATGGCGTCAACGTCAATTTCAGTTGCGTCGTCCAAAAAGCGATCAATAAGTACTGGTCGCTCGGACGAAAGTCCGCCCTCTCTGCCAAGAGTTCCAGCAACACTCAGTTCATGCATCGCGCGCTCAAGATGCGCTTCGTCGTGCACGATCTGCATCGCTCGTCCACCCAACACATAACTTGGTCGTACCAATACTGGATAGCCAACTTTCAAGGCGATCTTTTTGGCTTCATCAATGGTTAACGCGGTTCCACCTGGAGGCTGCGTAATTTTGAGTTCTTCACACAATGCACTCCACTTCTTGCGATCTTCGGCGAGATCAATTGAATGTGGCGATGTGCCTGCGATGAGCTCGACGGGAATGTGATTAGCCAACTTCAAGGGTGTTTGACCACCCAATCCAACAATTACGCGAGGCGCAACTCCACCCGCCAGTGTTTCTGCTTCGATCACGTTCATTACGTCTTCTTGTGTCAAAGGTTCGAAGTACAAGCGATCAGAAGTGTCGTAGTCGGTTGACACAGTTTCTGGGTTGCAATTGACCATGATTGTTTCAAAGCCTGCATCGCGCAGAGCGAAACTCGCGTGTACACAGCAGTAGTCAAATTCGATTCCCTGACCAATGCGATTTGGTCCACTGCCCAGAATAATTACTTTGGGTTTTGTCGAGTTATGTACTTCATTTTCATCTTCGTATGTCGAGTAGTGGTAGGGAGTTTGAGCAGCAAACTCGGCACTGCATGTATCAACTGCTTTATACGTAGGGATAACACCTGCTGCGATGCGTGTTGCACGCACATCTGACTCAGAGACCTTCCAGAGATAGGCCAGTTGCGCATCGGAAAAACCGAGACGTTTTGCACGCCGCCACGAACGCACCGTCATCTTGCCGATACCACAAGCATCCAATTCCACACGCTCGTCGGTGATCATCGACATCTGGTCGAGAAACCAGTAGTCAATGCGACACGCGTCATAAATGCGCTCGCGCGAGATACCTCGGCGGACACACTCTCCTACCTGAAAGATGCGCTCGGGCGTAGGGATTGCAATCTGCGTCAACATCTCATCGTCCGACTTCTCACGCATCAAGAGTTCTGGTGGATCACAGTTCAATCCAGAACGGCCATTTTCAAGCGAGCGCAGCGCCTTCTGCAAGCTTTCAGCAAACGTTCTACCAATTGACATTGCTTCACCGACACTTTGCATCTGTGTGCCAAGCACGCCGGATGTGCCAGGAAACTTCTCGAAGGCCCAGCGCGGAATTTTGGTTACTACGTAGTCAATCACTGGCTCGAAACTTGCCGGTGTCATCTTGGTGATGTCATTAGAAATCTCATCCAATGTGTATCCAACTGCCAACTTGGCAGCAATTTTGGCGATCGGAAAGCCAGTTGCTTTGGATGCCAACGCCGACGAACGCGAAACCCGCGGGTTCATCTCGATCACCACCTGCTCGCCTGTCTCTGGGTTGACCGCAAACTGCACATTGGATCCGCCGGTCTCAACGCCAACTCGCCTAATACAGGCAAAAGCTGCATCTCGCATTTTCTGATATTCAACGTCGGACAGCGTCATCGCTGGCGCAACGGTGATGGAGTCACCTGTGTGGACTCCCATCGGATCAATATTTTCAATTGAACAGATGATCACGCAATTATCGGCACGATCGCGCATCACTTCAAGTTCGTACTCTTTCCAACCAGCAATCGAAGTTTCAATCAATACTTCATTGATTGGGCTAGCCAACAAGCCGTCTGCAACAATCTTTTTGAAGTCTTCTTCGTTATGCGCAATGCCGGTGCCGCGACCGCCCAGGATGTATGCAGGACGAATAATGGCTGGCAATCCAATTTCGTCGCGCACAATCAAGGCCTCCTCGACGTTGTGAGCCACGCCGCTCACAGGCACGTTCAGTCCAATTTCGATCATTGCGATCTTAAATTTTTCGCGATCCTCTGCTGTTGCGATTGCCTCAGCATTCGCTCCAATCAGTTCGGGAGTACCTGGAACTCCAACTAATCCACGGGCGTGCAACGCCATTGCAAGGTTCAATGCAGTCTGGCCGCCGAGCGTTGGCAAAACCGCATCTGGTTTTTCTCTTGCGATGATGGCAGCAACTACGTCAACAGTGAGTGGTTCGATGTACGTACGATCTGCAAAATCTGGGTCGGTCATGATCGTGGCCGGGTTTGAGTTGGCCAAGATCACGCGATAGCCCTCCTCTTTCAGCACTCGACATGCTTGCGTGCCCGAGTAGTCAAACTCACACGCCTGGCCAATGACAATGGGGCCCGAGCCGATAATCAAAATTGATTTCAAGTCACTACGGCGTGGCATCAGCGTTGTCCCATCAGTTGTGCAAACTCATTAAACAAATATCGACTGTCGTGCGGGCCAGGACCGGCTTCGGGGTGATACTGCACGCTGAATGCGCGAACATCACGAACGCGCATGCCTTCGTTGGTTTGATCATTGAGATTGGTGTGCGTGATGTCGGCGACATCACTGAGCGATGCAGGGTCTACACAGAAGTTGTGATTTTGGCTTGTGATCTCGACTGAACCTGTGCGCAAGTTGCGAACAGGATGGTTTGCTCCGTGATGGCCAAATGGCAGCTTGAAGGTTTTGCCTCCAAGTGCAAGTGCCATGAGTTGATGACCGAGACAGATACCAAACATCGGAACGCCCTGTTCGATGATGGCACGAATTGCAGCAGGTGCGCCGTCAACTGTTTCCGGATCCCCTGGGCCGTTAGACAAGAACACACCATCGGGTTGCAGCGCCAAAACTTGCTCGGCCGAATAGTGCGCAGGCACGACATGCACCGTTGCTATTTCGCTTAGGCATCGAAGAATGGTGCTCTTAATTCCGAAATCGTATGCAACCACTTTCATGTGCCCGCCACCAACGACGTATGGCTGAGTTGTCGTTACCTGTTTCACCAAATCGATGCCAGATGTGCCCAACTCACTTTGTGCACGAGCCAACACACTTGCCTCGCTCGCCTGACCAAAAGCCCCAGGCATCGCGCCCGTGTCGCGAAGAACGCGAGTAAGTCTTCGGGTGTCAATACCTGCAATACCGCTTACATTCATTCCACGTAGGTACGCATCAAGGTCGTTGTTGGCTCGCCAGTTGCTCCGTCGCTGCGACATCTCACGCACAATGACACCGCGAGCAAACACGTGTGACGACTCGTTGTCGAGCGGTGTGGTCCCATAGTTGCCAATATGCGGTGTTGTAAACGTAATAATCTGACCGGCATACGAAGGGTCGGAAATCACTTCTTGATAACCAGTGAGTGCAGTATGAAAGACAACTTCACCACTTGCGATGCCGCCAATGGGGTCGGCTCCTATTGCCTCACCTTCAAAGACGCTTCCATCTCGAAGCACCAATACTGATTCGCGAATTGTCATTTCTGTGCTTCCCCATCCTGAACAGTGATTTGCCCGCGATACATCGTGCTGCGCACCA
>Ga0209296_1002444_pt1 | contig 13362 bp, 9 predicted proteins | sample S_130206_EF_Meta_FD_187319 | JGI IMG/M metagenome (GOLD analysis project Ga0209296, IMG submission 187319) | Freshwater microbial communities from Lake Simoncouche, Canada to study carbon cycling - S_130206_EF_MetaG (SPAdes) (version 2) | ecosystem: Environmental > Aquatic > Freshwater > Lake ...
TGAGAAAATTAAAAATCATAAGGACGATTTTATTTTTTCAATGATTAGCGCCAATTTAGAAAAAGGCATTGCAGAGGGCTTATACAGAAAAGATGTGGATGTAACTATTCTTTCTAGATATAGATTGGAAACGAGTTTGATCCCATTTAATATACATGTATTTCATCCTAGCAAGTTTGATATGCTAAAAGTGAACCTACAAATTATAGAACACTTTGTTTATGGAGTGGCCACTCTAGAAGGTCATAAATTAATGGATAACTATAAACTAATTAATCATACCAAGCAATCATAGTGAGTAATCATAATAGTTATATAAAAGTTACTTCTACAATAAATCAGAAAAAATAAATTCTAAGTTAATACATAAAAAATGAAATATCTATCCCTCTTATTAGTGGTGCTTCTAAATAGCCAACTACTTAGTGCGCAAACAGAAATTAAAACCTTGCATTCTTTTTCATTGAATGATTGTGTGGCCTTTGCGCAAAAAAATAATGTACAAGTTAAAAATTCTTTATTAGCCATAGATCTACAAGTACAAACCAATAGAGAAATTGCAGCGGCTGCTTATCCAACCATTGGAACGAATGTAAGTGGTACCGATTATTTACAAATTCCTACCTCATTACTTCCCGCTCAAATATTTGGTGGTCCAGCAGGCACTTTTATTCCAGTACAGTTTGGTACAAAGTTCAATGCGAACTATGGTGCTAATTTTCAACAATTACTTTTTGATGGTCAAGTTTTTGTAGCCTTACAAGCAAGAGCTACTTCTTTAGATATGCAAAGAAAAAATGCTGCAGTGACGGAAGAAGCCATTAAAGCCAACATTTATAAAATATATTATCAATTATCGGCAAGCAAAACACAGTTAAACATTTTAGATGCCAATATTGAGCGTTTAAACAAGCTAGCTAAGGATGCGCAAATCATGTACAAAAATGGTTTTGCGGAGAAATTAGATGTAGATAAAGTAAGTGTTCAATTAAACAATTTACAAACCGAAAAAATTAAAGCAAATAACGCTGTAGCCATTGGCTATATGGGTTTAAAGATGTTAATGGGTATGCCAGTGAAAGATAGTCTTGAATTGACTGATGTAATCAATGAACAAAGTTTAAGTTCCGATGTATTAGTAGAGAATGATTTTCAATATGGTCAAAGAAAAGATTATCAATACATAAACTCTCTAAGAAAATTAACAGATTATAATGTGAAGCGATATCAATTAAGTTATTTACCTACAGTAAGTATGTCTGGGGCTTATTCTAAAAATGCACAACGTTCTACATTTGATTTTTTTGAAGGCGGCAACTGGTTCAAAACTTCATTAATTAGTTTAAATGTGAACCTTCCCATATTCAATGGTTTTGCTAGAGAGGCAAGAGTGAAAAGAACGAAGATTGAATTAAAGCAAATAGAAAATCAAATAGTTGCCTTAAAAAATAATATTGACAACGAAATCACACAAGCGAAATTAAATTATATGTCATCGGTAGCTACCGTGCAATTCCAAAAAAAGAATATGCAATTAGCTGAAAACGTATATCAACAAACTAAAAAGAAGTTTGAAGCAGGTACTGGTTCAAATACAGAAATTTCTGCAGCGCAAGCCGATTTAGTAAGTGCGCAGAATAATTTCATGAATGCTCTCTACACAGCTTTAATTTCAAAAGTAGACTTATTAAAAGCCACTGGAAAACTATAAAATTCAACATTCAATAAAAATATTAAAATAACAATAATGAAAAATATATCTACAGTCTTAACAAGTACTTTAATTTTATTCGCCATTGCCTGCGGTGGTGGAACTAGCTTAGAAAAGCAAAAAGCAAGTTTAGCTTCCTTGAAAAAAGAAAGTCTTAGTTTGAATGCAAAAATTGCTTCGCTTGAAAAAGAAATTGAAAAAGCAGGTGGTGCAGAAACAGCAAAGTCAATACTTGTTGCTATAACACCTCTTGCTACTCAAGATTTCACCCATTATATTGAACTACAAGGAAAGGTAGAATCAGAAAGCGTTTCTTTTGTAACCCCTCGCGCAGGTGGTGGCCAAGTAAAAGCCTTATTTGTAAAAAGAGGAGACATGGTTAGAAAAGGTCAATTAATATTACAATTAGACAATAGCTTGATTAAACAAAGTGCAGCAGCAGCAAGTCAAAATATTGAAACTATAAAATCTCAGGCTGCATTAGCCAAGGCTGTGTATGAGAAACAAAAGAATTTATGGGATCAAAACATTGGTAGTGAAATACAATTATTAACGGCTAAAACCAATGCAGAAGCCACGGCTAGTCAGTTAAAGGCGGCTTCAGAGCAATTAGGTATGGTACGTGATCAACTAGCTTATACAAGTGTACATAGCGATGTGGACGGTGTGGCAGAGGAAGTAAATGTAAAAGTGGGCGATCTTTTCATGGGACCTGGTCAAATCAAAATTGTAAATACCTCTCGTTTAAAGCTAACCACTATGATACCTGAAAATTATGCAGGTAAAGTAAAAGTAGGTACTGAAACAAGTTTAAACTTTCCAGATATTCAAAAAATAATTGAAGTTAAAATATCGGTGGTAGGTAATGTGATTGACCCATTAAGCAGAAGCTTTTATGTAGAAGCTAAATTACCTAGTGATAAAAATTTTCGCCCTAACCAATTGGTACAAGTTAAAATTAAAGACTACGAAAAAAAGAATGCGATTAGCGCTCCTATTAATTTATTACAAAACGATGAAAAGGGTAAGTTTATTTATGTAGCAGTGATGGAAAAGGGAAAGCTAGTGGCACGTAAAAAAGCAGTAACAGTAGGACAATACTATGGTAATAACATTGAAATTGTAGCAGGCTTAGTAGCAGGTGATAATGTGATTACAGAAGGGTATCAGACCTTATTTGATGGCCAAAACATTACCACTTCAGATAAATAATTAAAAATTAAAGCTTAATAGATTCTTATGTCGACAATAAAAAATATAAAAGAAAAGTTCAAAGAGTTTAAACCTACTTCTTGGGCTATTACCAATAAGACCACTATTTATTTAGTGATGTTGTTTCTTAGCTTAGGCGGTATTTATCAATTCCTTACACTTCCTAAAGAAAATTTCCCTGAAGTAGTTATACCTAATGTTTTTGTACAAACAGTATATGTAGGTAACTCTCCTAAGGATATAGAAAACTTAGTAACTCGTCCTATTGAAAAACAAATCAAAAGCATTAGTGGTGTAAAAATTAGCAAATTCACTTCTACCTCTCAACAAGACTTTTCAGCAATTACCGTAGAGTTTAGTACAGATGTAAAACCAGAAATCGCTTTACAAAAAGTGAAAGACGCGGTGGATAAAGCGAAGTCCGACCTACCTACCGACTTAACACAGCAACCTAGGGTCATTGAATTAAATATCAGTGATATGCCTATTATGTATGTGAACATTAGCGGTAACTATAGCCCTGTTCAATTAAAAAAATATGCAGACGATTTAAAAGATAAATTAGAAAGTATTTCACAAGTGAATAGAATTGACTTAGTGGGTGCTCCGGAAAGAGAATTTCAAATTAATGTAGATAATTATAGAATGCAAAGCTCGGGTATCACTTTTGATGATATCAGCGCCGCTATTCAAAGAGAGAACCTAGATTTATCAGGTGGTTTATTAGAAGTAGGTACAATGAATCGTAACTTACAATTAAAGGGTCAATTAAAAAATGTAAATGATATTGCTAATATTATAGTGCGTAACTCAAATGGGGCACCTATTTACTTAAGAGACGTGGCTTCTATTAAAGATACAGTGAAGAAGAATGAAAGCTATGCACGTTTGAATGGTAAGAATGTACTTACCTTAAATATTGTTAAGCGTAATGGTGAAAACTTAATTGCCACTACCGATGCAGTGAAGAAAATTGTTGAAGATGCCATTGCCAATGATATTCCGAAAGATGTAAAATTGGTAATTTCAGGTGATACAAGTATTAGAACTAAAAGTTCTTTTACAGACTTAGTGAACTCCATTGTCATTGGTTTTATTTTAGTGTTAGTGGTGTTAATGTTCTTTATGGGTGTTACCAATGCCTTCTTTGTGGCCTTGTCGGTTCCCTTGAGTATGTTTGTTGCCTTTGTATTGTTACCAGCAGGTGATGTGTTAGTGGGCTCGCATATTACTTTAAACTTCATGGTCTTATTCGCCCTCTTATTTGGACTGGGTATTATTGTAGATGATGCCATTGTGGTTATTGAAAATACACATAGAATTTTTGTACAAGGCAAAGGGAAATTAACAGCTACTACTTCCGCTAAAATGGCTGCAGGTGAAGTATTTATTCCTGTATTAGCAGGTACGATTACTACTTTAGCTCCTTTCTTTCCTTTATTATTCTGGCCTGGTATTATTGGTAAGTTTATGATTTACCTACCAGCTATGTTAATATTCACTTTAGCTGCTTCCTTAGTAGTGGCCTTTATCATGAACCCTGTGTTTGCTGTAGATTTCATGAACCATGAAGAAGTAAAATCAGAGGAGCCTAAATTGGCCATGTTTAAGAAAAAAGGTTTCTGGATTCCTATTGCTATTGGTATTTTATTAGACTTCATGGGCTTTACCTTCTTAGGTAATTTATTGATCTTCTTTATGATATTAGTAGTGGCTAATAAATATTTTATTACCGATTTAATTGAAAAATTCCAAACACGTACCCTTCCAAAATTAATGGATACCTATGAGCGTATTTTACGCCGTGCCTTAAATGGTTGGAGACCAGTGAAATTGTTAATAGGCACTTTCGTTTTATTAATATTCTCTTTCATATTTTTTGGAATTAGCATTAGTACTGGCAGAGTGGGTATTGAATTTTTCCCTAAAGGAGATCCTAACCAAGTATATGTATATTTAAAATTACCTGTAGGTAGTAAAGTAAGCTATACCGATTCTATTACTAAAATTGTAGAACATAAAGTAGCCAAGGCTTTAGAAATGGATAATGATAAAAAGAATCCGCTAGTGGAAAGTATTATTACCAATGTGGCAGTAGGTGCAGGCGATCCAATGCGTGGTGATAGAAGTACTAGATCTGAATTAGGACGTGTGCAAGTAAACTTTGTGGAGTATGAAAAACGTCATGGTAAATCAACGGAGCCTTATTTAGATGCGATTCGTGCAGAGATGAAAGGCATTCCTGGTGCTGAGTTTACGGTGACACAAGAATCAAGCGGACCTCCTACCGACCCTCCAGTGAATATAGAAGTTCAAGGAGAGGATTTTGACAAATTAGTTAAAACAGCGGTGGGTTTGAAAAATTATTTAGACGCTGCACAAATTCCAGGTATTGATGGATTAAAGATGGATGTAGATTTAGTGAATCCTGAATTAACCTTAACCATTGATAGAGACCGCGCTTTAATTGAAGGTGTAAGTAGTGCACAAGTAGGTATGCAAATTCGTACTGCCTTATTTGGTAAAGAAGTTTCTAAAATTAAAGATGGTAAGGATGAATATAAAATTCAATTAAGAAATGAAGAGTTACAAAGAAATAATTTAGTAGATCTATTGAACATGCGTTTATCTTTTAGAGATATGGCAGCAGGAGGTATGGTTAAAAATATTCCAATTAGCTCACTTGTAAAAGTAGAGCCAACGAATACCTTTGGTAGCATTAATAGAAAAAATCAAAAAAGATTAATTCAATTAAGATCGAATGTTCAAACAGACCAAGGTTTTAATCCAACTGCTGTGAACGCTGTTATCGCTCAATACATTGGTAATTTTAAAGGTATTTCTGAAGGAGTGACTGTTAAACAAACTGGTGAGAACGAACAACAATTAGAAACAGTAGCGTTTTTAGGAAAGGCCTTGGTGATTGCTTTAATGTTAATCTTGTTTACACTAGTATTACAGTTCAACTCTATTTCTAAATCGGTGATAATCTTAACGGAGATTTTATTTAGTATTATTGGTGTGCTTTTAGGCTTCTCTATATTTGGAATGAAAGTATCTGGTGTAATGACAGGATTGGGTATTGTAGGGCTAGCAGGTATTGTGGTGAAAAATGGAATACTAGTGATTGAATTTGCCGATGAGTTAAGATCAAGAGGCTATAAAACAAGAGAGGCCGTTATTCAAGCAGGAAAGACAAGAATTATTCCTGTACTATTAACAGCCCTTGCAGCTATCCTAGGTTTCTTACCTATTGCTATTGGATTCAACATCAACTTCGTGACTTTATTTAGCGAGTTAAACCCACATATTTTCTTTGGGGGTGATAACGTTGCTTTCTGGAAGCCATTAAGTTGGACCATTATTTATGGATTGGCCTTTGCCTTTTTCATGACCTTATTTATTGTACCTGCTATGTATATTATTGCAGAGCGTTTACGCCGCCCCATGCGCCGTCATTTTGGTGGTAAGTGGATAAGCATATTGGGTATACCTCCATTAACCTTTATTTTTATTCCTTTAATGTTTATTACAACATTTATACATAGAAGGAATCAAAAAAGAAGAATGGCAAATAATAATGCGAATGGTGATGAAACCATCAATGGTTCTTGGTATTAGTTTACTTACTTGGAACTAAAACAATGAATAATTAGATAATTATTAGAATACATAAAAACCAGCTCTTGAAAAAGGCTGGTTTTTTTATTTTAAGTCGTTGATAAGTAAGTTTTATGCTACTAAATGAGTCCCATCCTCAATACTTGTAATGTAATAGCTTAATTCTTTATGCATTGCTTGATTATACTTAGCACTTAATGCTTTTGTTATTTCTTCCACCGCTGTTTTTTTAATAATATTAATTGTACAGCCTCCAAAGCCCCCTCCCATCATTCTTGCACCTAATACATTTTCATTACTAGCTACAGCTTCCACTAAAAAATCTAATTCAGGGCAACTCACTTCGTATAATTTGGATAATCCTTCATGGGTCTCGAACATTTTTTTTCCAAAAGCCTGCATATCGCCCTTAGCTAAATCTTTTACCGCTAATTGCACACGTGCAATTTCTTCTACCACATATTTACATCTTTGATAAACCTTAGACGCCAAGCATTCCTCAACTTGTTCTAAGCTAATGTCTCTGAATGTTTTTACAAATGCGTATTTTTCTTGAATTATCTTTAAGCCCTGCTCGCATTCTAACCTGCGGTTATTATATTCAGAGGATGCAAGTGCATGTTTAATTTGAGTATCAAATAAAACAATAGAGTAGTCTTTTAATTCAATGGGGTAATAAGTAAAAGCTAAACTTTCGCAATCAAGTAAAATGGCTTTGTTTTTTTGTCCATGCAAACTTGCAAACATATCCATTATGCCACATTTTACCCCTGCAAATGTATGTTCTGCAGCTTGTGCCATTAATGCCATTTGCATTCTGCTAAGCGACAAATTGTACAATTCATTCAATGCAAATAATACAGCACACTCTAGAGCAGCAGAGCTTGAAAGGCCAGCACCTAGTGGAATATTGCCTTGTATGCAAATATTAAAACCAGCGGCTAGCTTTGTTTCATTAGTAGCCTTCATCCTATTGAATGCCTGATCCACTACACCAATAATATAATTCACCCATTGTGTAGCGTGAGGTGTTAGGTTATCAATAGGTAGAATGATGGTTTCTCCTAAATCCAGGGCTACCATATGTATAGCCCCGTCGGTTCTTTTACCAATGGCAACTTCAATATATTTATCAATGGCTGCGGGTAGTACAAAGCCATGGTTATAATCGGTATGTTCTCCTATTAAATTAATTCTACCAGGAGATTTCACCACCAAGGCAGGACTATAATTAAAATGATTTGAAAATTGACTATGAATAGATAACATAAAATAAAAGGTTTTATGTTAATTTATAATTTTTGTAGACAAGCTGCAGCGGCTTCAAGTGTAGATTCTTTTTTAGCAAAGCATAGTCTTATGACTTTGTTATCCGTGGCATCATGATAAAAAGCAGACATAGGTATTACGGCTACTCCATAATCTTTCACTAATTTTTCTGCAAATACTTTATCGGACTCATTTGATATAGCAGCATAACTATAAGACTCAAAATAAGAACCTGAAGAAGGAATATATTTTAAGGGAGTGCTTGCTAATAATTTTCTTAAGTAGTCTCTTTTTGCTTGATAGAAATTGCCTAAACTTAAATACGCTTCTTTATCTACCATATGTTTTGCAATACCCAATTGTTTAGGGGTGTCGCAACTAAAGGCATTGAACTGATGTACTTTGCGGTACTCTTTCATTAAATTTTCTGGAGCTACGCAATAGCCTAGCTTCCAGCCTGTGCAGTGATAGGTTTTACCAAAAGAAAAACAAACAAAACTACGCGCGAATAATTCGGGATACTTAATCACCGACTCATGTTTTTTATCATCATAAATTAAATGCTCGTATACTTCGTCACTTATTAAATACAAATTATTTGAAACCACTATTTCTTGTAATTGTAAAATATCTTCTTTTGTCATCACCATTCCAGTAGGATTATGTGGCGTATTCATTAAAATAGCCTTTGTCTTTTTGGTAATGGCAGCCTTTAAAGTATCCCATGGAATACTATAATTAGGATAAGTTAAAGCAATGGGTACCACTACCCCTCCGTTAAATGTAATATTAGGTATATAACTATCATAGGCAGGTTCAAAAATAATTACTTCATCGCCTGGTTGAATAATGGTAGAAAAAGCAGAAAAGATGGCATAGGTACCACCAGGTGTAACTGTAATTTCAGTTTCAGCATGAATAGTAGTTCCGTATAATGAATTAATTTTCTCCGCTAGTCTTTCTCTTAATATAGGAGCTCCATTGGTATGCGCATATTGATTCCCTCCGGCCTTCATAGCCTCAGTGACACAATCAATAAGCGCTTCACTCATAGGAAAATCGGGAAAGCCTTGGCCTAAATTAATAGCATTATGCTTTACCGCCAATTGACTCATTACTGTAAAAATACTAGTGCCAATATGGGGAAGCTTAGATTGCATCTATACTTTAAAATGTCAGTTGATTGGATAAACGCTTTAATTCAATTTCAGCAATTTTTGCACTGAAACGTAAACTCACTAATCTAAATCCTGCGGTTTCAAAACTTTGTTGGGCTTGTTTCACATCCACCATGGTGGCTTGACCTAATTGATATTTTTGCATTACTAAATTCAATAAGGACTGTGACATTTCAAAATTTTGAATTTCAATGGGCGTTTGCTTTAAACTATTTTTATAGCTCTGATAAGTTTTAAATAATTCAGTGCTCAAGTCTTGCTCTGTATTTTGAAATTGAATTTTTGCATTGTTGGTATTGATGGCTGCATTTTTAATAGCGCGTTTATTAGCACCGCCACTATAAATAGGTATGCTTAAGTTCACACCTAAAAATGGACCATAACTTTCATTCAATAATATAAAACCAGCTGCAGACTTATTACTATTGTAAGTAAAGCCTGTACTTGCTCTTAGGGTTGGATACGTTAAAGATTTAGTTTCCTTTTCTAAAAACTGATTGACGTTAATTAATTGTTGTGCCGATTGTAATAAAGGATGATTTTTCATTTTTGCCTCCACTACAGATAATATCAATTGATCATCTATTTGAATACTATCATTAATCACGATGGGACTTGTGGCGGGTAGTACAATGGTATTTAACAAGTCGGCCTTGGCCTGTTCAATAATTAATAATTGATTTTGCTCAGCCTGTATTAAAGCATTTAAATCTAAATTAGATTGTAAAAAATCGGCTTGATTAGCCACTCCAATTTTTTGACGCGTTTCAATAATCTCTAATCGTTGCTTTGAAGTTTCAATAGACTTTTGAATAGTTTTCAAAAATGCTTGTTGACGAACAACATTATAATATTGTTGCATTACTGTTGAAATAGTATTCAACAATTGCGATTCAAGTAGAGACTTGTTTTGTGTTTCTAAACTTGCCAAACGGCTTTTAGTGGCCTGTACTCTATAGCCATTAAATAATAGCAAACTTGCATTCAAGCCACTATTCAAAGTACTACCATCCACACCATTACGCGAAGTGTTTCTACTTGCATCTGGGAATGTTTGATTGATGGTTGTTAATGTATTGTTGTTGGTAGTTGTATTAGTAATGGTGGGCAAACCTCCTGCCACGCCAATATTGTTGTTGTTTTTAGCAATGGCTAAATTGTTTTCCACCAATTGAATATCGTAACTATTTTTTAAAGCAGTTTGAATGGCTTCGTTTAAGCTTAAAGTTTTTTGTGCTTGGATGCTTGTAGAAGTAAGCACTACAAAACAAAGAATAAAAAATAAAGAAGTTAATTTTTGCATACTTTAAAATTAAGATAGCTAACTAGAAACCAGGTAAAAATTACATCAGTGGTTGAATAATTGAGTCTTTTGACCCTTACTAGCCCACTAAAGTACCTATAGCTGCTCCTTGCACTACTTTTAATAAATTTCCAGGTTGGTTCATGTCAAAAACAATAATAGGTAATTTGTTTTCCATGCATAAAGTGAATGCAGTCGTATCCATTACTTTTAAGTTCTTTGATATACATTCTTGGAAGCTAATTTTTTCAAATTTAACAGCCGCTGGATTTTTTTCTGGATCACTATCATATACACCATCCACACGGGTTCCTTTTAAAATTACATCTGCCTTCATTTCAATAGCACGCAGTGAACCTGCGGTATCGGTGGTGAAATAAGGATTACCTGTACCTGCTCCAAATATAACCACACGGCCTTTTTCTAAATGACGAAGTGCTTTACGACGAATATAAGGTTCTGCAACTTGTTCCATTACAATGGCAGATTGCAAGCGCGTATACACACCAATTTTTTCTAACATGGCTTGAATGGCCATAGCATTAATTACAGTGGCAAGCATTCCCATATAATCTCCATGTGCACGCTCGATACCACTATCGGCTTCATTCATACCTCTATATATATTACCACCACCAATAACGATGGCTACTTGTACACCTAGCTCTACTACTTGCTTAATTTCATTGGCATATTGTTCAATAATTTTAGGATCAAAGGGGTCTCCCGTTTTTTGATTTCCTAATAATGCCTCTCCTGATAATTTCAATAATACACGCTTGTATTTTGGCAACATAGTTCTACATATTTTGTACTTGCAAGATAAGAATTTTGGGGCAACAAAAAAGGGTCCCGACTCATCGAAACCCCTTTTTCTGTTTTAATATCTGTAGTGTTCAAAAAGGACTTATCCCAAAGCAACACGCTTGAATTCAGTTACTTTCAATGCACCGTCAACCGACTTTACATACTCACCCACTGTTTTACCGCCATCTTTTACAAAGGCTTGTGCTAACAATGTTTGCTCTTTAAAGAATGCATTGATTTTACCTTCTGCAATCTTAGCAATCATTTCTTCTGGTTTGCCAGCCATTTTAGGATCTTCTTTCATGGTATCAATAATGATAGCACGCTCACGAGTAACTGTTTCAGCAGGAACTGATTCAGGATCTACGGCCACTGGGTTCATCGCCGCAATTTGCATGGCTAAGTCTTTACCTACTTCAGCGGCTTCTGAACTTAAACCTACTAATACACCCATTCTGTAAGAACCATGTATATAAGAGGCAACATAAGCAGCGTCAACTCTTTCGAATTTAGCTACTCCAATTTTTTCTCCAATAGAAGCTAATTTATCATTAATCATGTCAGACACTTTAGTGCCGTTCACGCTTACTTCATTTAATTCAGCAGCAGATTTTACATTGTTCGCTACTGCAGCATCTGCAATCACTTGAGCAAAGGCTACGAATTCAGCATTCTTAGAAACGAAATCTGTTTCACAAGAAATACAAACAACAAAACCAGTTTTATGATCGGCAGAAGTTTGTGCAATAATTACACCTTCTTTTGCTTCACGGTCGCTACGCTTAGCCGCTACTTTTTGACCTTGCTTACGCAACCAATCAATAGCTGCTTCAAAATCGTTATTCGTTTCAGTTAATGCTTTTCTGCAATCCATCATACCAGCACCTGTTGCTTGACGTAATTTATTAATGTCAGCAGCTGTAATTGTACTCATAAAATATATTTTAAAATAAGATTGTTAAAAAAATGGATACGACTTTGTATCGAATAAAAACAATTGGGTTATTAGTATCCCAAGGACACCAATAACCCAATTGGATAATATTTATTTACCTGCTGGTCGACGTGTACTTTGAATACGACGCTTTGGAGCACCTGGAGCAGTTGGAGCTGCACCCGCACCACGCTTACCTCTTCCACCTTCAGCGTTTGCTTCGGCTTCCATACGTTTTGCTTTTGCTTCGTTTTCATTGTTGCCTTCTTCAGTATCGCCTTCGTCATCTTTAGAAGCTTGACGCTCTGCTAAACCTTCAGCGATGGCAGCAGTAATATAGTTTGTAATAATAGCAATAGATTTTGTTGCATCATCATTTGCAGGAATAGAAAAATCTACTTTGTTAGGATCACAGTTAGTATCTACCATACCAAATGTTTGAATACCTAAACGCTTTGCTTCTGCAAGTGCAATATGCTCGTGTCCGATATCGACTAAGAATAAAGCAGCTGGTAAACGGCCCAATTGAGCAATACCACCTAATACTTTTTCCATTTTATCTTTATCACGACCTAATGTTAAACGCTCTTTTTTAGTTAAGCTTTCTGCGCTACCATCTGCTAACATTTTTTCAATGCTTTGCATTTTCTTTACACTCTTACGAACTGTATTGAAATTAGTTAACATACCACCTAACCAACGCTCTGTAGCGTAAGGCATGTTTACTTTTTTAGCACACTCACTTACAATTTCTTTCGCTTGCTTCTTAGTAGCAACGAACATGATCTTCTTACCGCTTTTAGCAATTTGCTTTAAAGCAGCAGCAGTTTGTTGTAAATGATCAACTGTTTTATTTAAGTCGATAATATGTATTCCTTTTTTCTCTGCGAAAATATAAGGTAACATTTTAGGGTTCCACTTCTTCTTAAGGTGACCAAAGTGTACGCCGGCCTCCAGTAATTGCTGTTGTAATGAAGTGTTATTTTCCATTTGTATAATTTGTTGTAATGAATTAATAAGTAATAAGTCTTTGGATTAACGTTTGCTGAACTGGAAGCTTCTACGTGCTTTCTTATGTCCGAATTTCTTACGCTCAACGCTACGAGAGTCACGCGTTAATTGTCCAGCTGCTTTTAAAGCAGGACGTAATTCAGGATTTAGTTCTATTAATACGCGCGCAATACCTAATTTGGCTGCTTCGGCTTGGCCTTTTAAACCACCACCTTGTGCGTTAATTACGATATCGTATTTACCAAGTGCTTCCGCTAATTTTAAAGGAGCTTCCACTTGATTTTGTAAATACACTAAAGGAAAATAGTGTTTGTAA
>Ga0209296_1002447_pt1 | contig 13352 bp, 16 predicted proteins | sample S_130206_EF_Meta_FD_187319 | JGI IMG/M metagenome (GOLD analysis project Ga0209296, IMG submission 187319) | Freshwater microbial communities from Lake Simoncouche, Canada to study carbon cycling - S_130206_EF_MetaG (SPAdes) (version 2) | ecosystem: Environmental > Aquatic > Freshwater > Lake ...
TACGTATGACCGTCACTTTGACACATATCTGGTGGTTGAAGAAAAATCTGACATTCAAATGCAGGCGTTAGCGTCTGCTGCGGCTCAGGTGACGGGCGAAATGCACGTTATCTACATCAAGAATGACGCCAGCACCTAAGAGGGTCAGATGGCAACGAGCGGCACATACACCTTTAATCCCGGCCTCGGTGAGATCACGCTTTATGCGTACAATCTGATCGGGGTCAGGAACACGGCTGTTCTGCAAGAGCATATGGAGGCCGCTCGCATGGCTTCCAATATGATGCTTGCCCGCTGGGCCAACCAAGGCGTGAACCTTTGGGCGGTTGATCTAATCAGCGTTCCTTTGGTGCAGGGTCAGGCAACATATAACGTAGATGCCAATACGGTTGTCATTCTTGACGCGTATATGGAGATCGACAACGGATCTGGTCCGCCGATTGACCGCATCATTCTGCCAATCAGCCGCACAGAATATGCTTCTTATCCAAATAAGGAGCAGCAGGGCTTTACGACAACATTTTGGTTTGACCGCCTTCTGTCGCCAACAGTAACGCTTTGGCCGGTCCCAGATGGTTCGTCAGCGCAATATCTAAAATATTACCGCGTTCGTCAGTTGCAAGATTCGAACTTGCAGAACGGGCAGCAGGTAGAAATCCCGTATCTTTGGCTGGAAGCTTTCGCCTATGGTCTTGCCTATCGTTTGGCGCAGATCTGGTCTCCAGCAGCAGCCCAAATGATCAAGCCTATGGCCGATGAGAGTTATGCGATTGCTTCGCAGCAGAACGTAGAAACTGCACAGCAATACATCTCTCCGATGGTCATGGGATATTTCCGGTAAGGGGTTCCTATGGGCTACGCCTCAAAAGCCGGTAGGGCTAGGACGGACGCACGAAACCCTCAAGCACATGCGATATGTGACCGATGCGGCTTTCGCTACAACCATGTTGCTCTGCGCTGGCAATATGATTGGCGCGGCGCATCGATAATGAACATTCGTTTGTTGGTCTGCGATACTTGCTATGACATGCCGCAAGAACAGCTTCGCGCTATTGTCATTCCAGCAGATCCGATCCCGATTCAGAACCCGCGCACGCAGGATTTCGTTACGGCGGAAACCAATACACGCGCCACATCGGGTCAAAACACGGTCGATCCAGTTACGGGCATCCCTGTTATTAATGGCGACACGCGAATCACGCAGGATGACAAGGTTCGTGTCACGCAGCAAACAGGTGAGCCTCCGGGCGGTCGCAACCAGCGTCCGGGTACTGATCCAAATGCTCCGGGTGACAATGATCCGGGTCTTCCTTACAATATGGACGTTGTGCCAAGAACGGGTCCGCTAAATGGCAACTAATATCCAAATCCCAAATTTGCCAGTTGCCACCTCACTCAGCGGCAATGAACAACTTGAGATCGTCCAAGCTGGCGTATCTCGCCGCACGACAACTAGCGCAGTTTCGGGCCTTACTCCCGGACCAACTGGCCCGCAGGGCAATGTCGGCCCAACTGGCCCCACGGGTCCAACAGGGCCTACTGGCCCAACTGGCTCTACTGGTGTCTCCGGCCCTACCGGCCCAACAGGCAATCTTGGCCCAACCGGCCCAACGGGGCCTACAGGCAATGTCGGTTCTAGTGGCCCAACAGGTCCTACTGGTCCGCAGGGCAATGTCGGCCCAACTGGCCCCACGGGACCTACTGGAAACATCGGCGCTAACGGTCCTACTGGCCCACAGGGCGATATAGGTCCAACTGGACCAACCGGGCCTACGGGTGCGGCATCTACTGTTGCTGGCCCCACTGGACCTACAGGCCCAACAGGTCCGACAGGTCCAACGGGTGCTGCCTCTACGGTTGCGGGTCCTACAGGCCCTACAGGAAATCTTGGCCCCACTGGCCCAACTGGTCCCACTGGCCCGACAGGCGCAGCCTCTAATGTTGCTGGTCCTACTGGTCCAACAGGTCCGGGCGGAACGTCCTCAAACTTTTTCCTCTATATGGCGAACACTGGGGCCACGAGCGGCTACCCCGGTGATGGCGACATCATTTGGAACAATGCAACGCAGACTAGCGCGACATCTATCAGCGTCAGCCATTTGACTGACAACAATATTGACGTTGATATTTTCTTGGCATTGCTCACTAACACTGAGCAGTTTGTCATCCAGAGCCAATCGTCCAGTGGCAGCAATCAGGTTTGGCAGATCAACGGTACGCCGACGAACACAAATCCCGGCGCAGCTAATTCTTATTGGACCTATCCAGTTACTCTTGTGTCATCGGCTGGCGCGGGAACAACTGGTTTTGCCAATACGGCTCCGCTGTTCTTGGCGCTGGTGAATGGTGTTTCTGGCCCGACAGGCCCCGGTGGTCCTACAGGGCCAACGGGTTCTACGGGGACAACCGGATCAACAGGTCCAACAGGCCCTACTGGCCCCACAGGATCAACAGGCGCTGCTTCTACCGTAGCTGGCCCGACAGGACCGACAGGCCCTACAGGCCCAACTGGTGCAACAGGCGCCGCAAGCACTGTCGCTGGTCCAACGGGCCCAACGGGTGCAAATGGTAGCACTGGTGCTGCTGGTCCCACTGGTCCAACAGGCAACACAGGTGCGGTTGGTCCTACTGGTCCGACAGGTAATGTCGGCGCTGTTGGACCCACAGGTCCGACAGGCCCACAAGGGAATGTTGGCCCCACGGGTCCAACTGGTCCAACGGGCAATACTGGGACAACTGGCGCTAGCGGTCCTACAGGCCCAACTGGTCCAACAGGGGCAGCATCTTCTGTCGCGGGTCCTACTGGGCCGACAGGGCCTACAGGTTCTTCGGGGCCAAACAGCCTGACGGTTGGCACAACGACAGTTGCCAGCGGTACAAGCGGCTATTGGCTCTATAATAACGCTGGTGTGCTTGGAAACCTTGCTGCTCCTGTCACATCGGCCACTGGCGGCACTGGTGTATCGGTCAGTGCATCCACTGGCGCGGTGACATTCAGCATTGGTCAGGCTGTAGCCACATCATCCAACGTCCAGTTTAACTCCATCGGTGTGAACACCGCTGGCTCTGGCACGGCTGGTGAAATTCGCGCTACGAACAACATCACCGCTTACTATTCAGATGATCGTCTGAAAGTACGGTATGGCAACATCCAAAATGCCCTTGCCAAGGTTGAGAGCCTGTCTGGTTTTCATTATGAAGCCAATGAAGTGGCTAAGGCACTTGGCTATGAGGCTGTGCCGGAGGTTGGCGTGTCAGCACAGGAAGTGCAGCGTGTGCTTCCAGAAGTGGTTGTGCCAGCGCCAATTGATGAACAGTATTGGACAGTTCGCTATGAAAAGTTGATCCCACTCCTTATTGAGGCAATCAAAGAGCTTTCTGAGCGGCTGAAAAGGCTGGAGAACAAGTAATGCCAACTTTCCTCCAAACGTCTGGTGCGATTTCGCTCAATGACATCAACACGGTTTTTGGCCGTGGTCTGAACCTTAATGCCTATCGTGGCACGACTTATTACACTGTTGCTGGGGGCTCTACAGCATTTACGTTCTCATCCGGCGCAATCAGTTTCAGTGATTTTTACGGAACGGGTCCAACCCCGAATATCACTTACACCGTTGCTACAGGCGGCACTGTTACAACTGATGGAAACTATAAAGTCCACACCTTTACAGGTTCTGGAACATTTACCGTTTCGCAAGTTGGCACCGATTCTTCCGCTTCGTATTTGATCGTTGCGGGTGGCGGGGGCGGCGGTAGAGGCTACGGCGGCGGCGGTGGCGCTGGTGGTATGCGTACTGGCAGCACAACACTTTCAGTTACAGGTTATACTGTTACTGTTGGTGGTGGTGGCGCAGCTAGAACAACTATCGGAAGGGGAAATCCCGGGAGTGATAGTTCTGTATTCAGCATCACATCAACTGGCGGCGGTGGAGGCGGTAGCTCTTTTGTTGCTGGCAATTACTCAGGTGGAAATGGCGGTTCCGGCGGCGGCGGATCAAGTAACGCTGGTCAAGGCGGCACTGGCGGCGCTGGAACTGCTGGTCAGGGTAATAACGGCGGGTATGGAAATGAGTCCGCAAAAGGTGGGCAAGGCGGCGGCGGCGGTGGTGGTGCTGGAGCAGCCGGTGGTGGCGCAACACCAAATGGTCAGAATTATGTAGATGGCGGTGGTGGTGGCAATGGTGCTGCTTCTTCCATAACCGGGGCTTCTGTAACTTATGCTGGTGGTGGCGGTGGCGCTGGTGGTATTATTGCTGGTGGTGGCGGCTCTGGCGGCGGTGGCGCTGGTAATACTGCTTCTACTTCCGGCGCTTCTGGAACAGCAAATACGGGCGGCGGCGGTGGTGGGGTATTTTACAATGTAACTGCATACTCGGGTGGTTCCGGCATCGTTATCATTCGTTATGTTTATCAGTGAGGTAAGGTAATGGCTTATTTTGCCCAACTGGATCAAGACAACAATGTTATGCAAGTGATTGCTGTCACCAATGCAGACATTGATTATTTGCCTTTTCCAGAAAGCGAACCTGTTGGAATTGCATTTTGCCAAAATCTTTTTGACACAGACACTGTTTGGAAACAGACCAGTTACAATAACAACTTTCGTCGCCAATACGCTGAGATTGGTGGTTTTTACTATCAACCACTAGATGTTTTTGTTGGTGCACGCCCATATCCGTCTTGGACATTTCGGTCTTCAGATGCAACATGGCAAGCACCTGTCCCAATGCCTTCTGTTCCAACTAACTATTTTGCTATTTGGAATGAACAATATCTGGAATGGGACATTGTTTTGGGAGAGGCAATATGAAAACCGTTTTGACGTTTTCCGGCGGCATAGACAGCACCTATTTGCTGTGGAAACTTTTGTCTGAAACGCAAGATGAGATTACAGCTATTTTTATTAGCTCAGACAATCTCTCTCAAACAGACTTTAACCGATATGATCTCCGTGCATTTCGCGGATCAAGCCAAGCTACTGCTGATGCATCCGCTCAATGGCTTCAGTCAAATATTCGCTCATTTACTTACGTTGTGCAGACTTTTGATTCTCAATATGCACCCCGTGGTGTTCGGAACGTCAACAGTCCTCAAACATACCTGACGAGATTTGCTGTTCCTCGCATCAATTCCGGTGAATTTGACCGCTTGATCTGCACCAGCGAAAAAGAAAATGATGGCGCGTCAAATGGCGGAACCATTGACGTTCGCCGCCCCGGCTCTATGGCTGCGCGTGATATTTTTGCTCAAAGTGCCACACGCGGCTCTATTGAGTTTCCTCTCATTGCTGCAAATTACACGCAAGCAAATGCTTTGACGGAAATGCCAAGCGATCTTCTTAACATTGTTGATCACTGCACTTTGGAAGATAATTCTTACAAGTGTAAGAAAAAACGCTGGTTCCAAAATCTTTTGGATCAAGGCAAAACACCAGCCCAATGCTATGATGCTTGGTATGCAAGTTGCACCAATGCTTCTGTTGGTAAATGGTTCAGCATGAAGTTTTGGATTGAGAACACTCAGCCAACAGATCAATTTACTTGGGCAATCCCAGAGTGGCCGACATCCTATAGCGCGTAAGAGGACGTTATGATTTTGAGGGGGATCATAGCGTTAGTAGCACTAGCTACTACGGCAAGTGCAAACGATCTGAAGATTGTGACACATACAAGCACGGGCGGATTTACAATCCATGCCCGTGTTTTTGCTCAACATCTGCAAAAACATACGCCGGGCCAAACGGTTTCTATCAAGATCGTTCCGGGTGCGGCTGGTATCGCTGCCGCTAATTACCTGTACAATCTCGCGCCAAAAGACGGTTCTGAGATCGGAACGATCAACACCAAAGTCTTGACGCAGGGCCTCATCAAGAATGATGAAGTCAAATATGACCTGTCTAAGCTTGGTTGGCTTGGTTCATCAGTAGATGGACGCATGGAGCCATTTGTTCTTTGGGCCAAAGCGGGTCCAGATCAACTTATCGCGGGTTCGGAAGGCGGGTTTGCCATCAACCATATCAAGCTGGTCAATAGCATCCTGCGCTGGGACATGCGGGAAGTGATTGGATATGCAGAATCCGGCCAAGTCAGAATGGCTTTTGAGAAGGATGAGATTAACCTTGTTGCCTATAACTTGACAGGCATCCGCACAACTGCCTCGGCTTGGCTGAAAGATAGTTCTATTTTGCCATTGATTCAGTATGGTGCGGGTATGAGGCGGCACCCTGATTTGCCGTTTGTTACAACGGTTATGGAACTATCTGCTTCTAATGAAGATAAGAACCTGATTGCTGCATTTGAGCGGGTTCTGGTTCTTGGAAGGGCCTTCGCTGCGCCGCCAAATCTGCCAGAAGATAAGTTGGCTCATTTGCGGGTTTTGTTTGAGCGTGTTGTCAGTGATCCAGAATATCAGTCGGATGCTGCCAAAATAGGTGTTATCGTCAGCGCAGTTTCTTGGCGCGAAGCTGAAGAAATAGTAAAAGATATATCAATGACACCGCCAGATACGGTGTCTCGACTTAAACAGTTTTGATTGGCTAGAGGGGGCTCAGATGCCAAGTAGCGATACGTCTGATGAAAATCGGTTAAAGATTTGCGTTTACGCCATCAGCAAAAATGAAGCGCACTTCATCCCGCGTTTTTGCGAATCAGCGAAGGACGCTGATTTGATACTAATTGCTGATACTGGTTCTACGGATGGTTTGCCAGAGGAGGCAATTAAGCATGGGGCTGTTGTTCACCATATATCCATTACACCTTGGCGTTTTGACTTGGCGCGGAATGCGGCTCTGGCGCTAGTTCCGCGTGACTTTGATGTTTGCATAAGTCTGGACATAGACGAGGTTCTTCAGCCCGGGTGGCGCGAAGAGATTGAGCGTGTCTGGATCAAAGGTCAGACAACCCGTCTTCGTTACATGTTTGATTGGGGCTGCGGCATCCAGTTCTTCTATGAGAAAATCCATGCAAAGCACGGCTATATGTGGCACCACCCGTGCCATGAATATCCAATTTACGATGGGCGCATTACTGAAGTTTGGGCGCAGACGGACATGCTATTGGCCGTCCACATGCCTGATCCAACAAAGAGCCGGGGCCAGTACCTTGATCTGTTGGAACTCTCAGTCAAAGAAGACCCAGATTGCCCTCGCAACGCTTTTTATTACGCCCGTGAACTGTCCTTCCATGCCAAATGGCAGGAAGCCATCGACGCTTGCAAAAGCTACCTAAAGCTTCCCCGCGCCACATGGCCGAATGAGCGGTGCTATGCCTACCGTGTCATGGGCCGGTCCTACAATGAGCTTGGTCACTGGGAAGAGGCCGAAAAGGCGTTCCAGATGGCTGCGAGCGAATCACCCAATACCCGCGAACCGTGGTGCGAGCTTGCTATGCTCAATTATCGTCTGGCCCGGTGGGAGGAATGCTTTGCCTTTGCTTCCCGTGCTTTGCGGATCGTGGACCGCCAAAAGGTCTATACGGTGGACCCAGAGGTCTGGGGTTCCCAGCCCCATGATCTTGCAGCCGTGGCGGCTTGGAATCTGGGCCTAAAAGACATGGCCTTGACCCAAGCTAAACTGGCTTTAGAACATAGCCCAGATGACATCCGGCTCCAAAATAATGTAAAGTTCATGTCTGGCACGGAGCCTATTGAGGACGCGGCGTGATGGATAACCAGCAGCTTTTTAATGTGATCGTTTCCATCGCCGGGTTCCTTGCGGTATTCGTGTTTAATTCCACGACCCGCAAAATTCAGAAGATGGAAGATCAGCTTTCTGAGCTGCCCAAAGAATATGTCCAGAAGGATGACTACCGCTCGGACATCAGTGAAGTGAAGGCCATCCTAAAGCAGATTTTTGACAAGCTGGATGCAAAGGCTGACAAATGAGCACGACAGAAGAGAAACAGGAAAAAATTGCGCTGGAAATGGCCGCTTCGGCCAGTAAGGGCGCATTGGTTGAGAAGATCGTATTCGCTGGTGTTCCGATCCTGTTCTCATGCGTTGTCTATCTGATGAACGCCCTATCCAATGCCAACAGCGAAATTATCCAACTCAAATCAAAGATTGCGGTCGTTGTGAACGCCGACAACAAGGCGATCCCGCCACAAGGCACAACCATCGACATGGCCCAGATCAGGGAACAGCTTAACGATAAAATCGACAAGGTAGAGCGTGACGCAGCGTTGGCCCGCGCTGCAATGACTCTTGATCGTGAAAGGTCAATGTCATTGGTTGATAAGAGCCGATTGGACATGGCTGCTGACGCGGCCCAAGCCCGTGCAGCGATCCGGTTTGATTTAGAAAAGATCAGGGGCGAGTTGGACAAGCGCATTCACCTCTTAGAGCAAAAGGTGAAGTGATGGACCCGATCACCTTAAAGGTGGTCCTAATTGCATGGATGTTTGACGTTCAGACGGCTGGCGTTATGTACTTCATGCCCATAACGGTGATGCAAGATGATGCAACGTGTCAAAGAGCTTTGGTTGACCTTAAAGAAACTCACAAGCGAGGCTATGCGTACAATCTCGCAATTCGTGGCGCGTGTATTCCCGCGAATATAGGAGGCTAGAATGGACATACTTAAAACTGTAGGTCCCCTTTTGGGTCAGGTTGCACCGACATTAGCGACTGCGATGGGCGGTCCTTTGGCTGGGTTGGCTATCAAAACGCTGTCCAACGTGCTGCTTGGCAACGAAGAAGGCACTGAAGCCGATGTTGCTAAGGCCATACAAAACGCCACACCTGATCAGTTGGCGGCTCTCAAGCAGATTGATGCCGACTTTAAGGTTCGGATGGCGGAGCTTGAGATTGACCTTGAGCGCATCTCTGCTGGCGACCGTGACAGCGCCCGCAAAAGGGAAATGGAGATCAAGGACCACATGCCAAAGGTTTTGGCGGCTGGCATCACGGTTGGATTCTTTGGTTGCTTGTTCTGGATGTTCGTCTATGGCGTTCCTAAGAACGGAAACGAGGCTTTGCTGCTGATGCTTGGCGCTTTGCAGACGGCTTTCACAGGCGTGATCGCCTACTATTTTGGTTCATCTTCTGGCTCAAAAGCGAAGACGGACCTCATGGCAACAAAGGACAAATAAGATGGCTGCGGAGAACTGGGAGAAGGCGTTTCAGATGGTCCTCAAACATGAGGGGGGCTATGTGAACAATCCAAAAGACCCCGGCGGCATGACAAATCTTGGCGTGACCAAAAAGGTCTGGGAGGAGTTTGTCGGCAGAGAAGTTGACGAACGTGAGATGCGTGCGCTAACCCCCGATGTCGTTAAACCGTTGTATAAAAAGAACTATTGGGACAAAATCAAGGGCGACCAACTTCCATCAGGAGTAGATTATGCTGCGTACGATTTGGCGGTCAATTCTGGAACGGGTCGTGCCGCTAAATACCTTCAGCAAATTGCTGGGGTTCATGCCGATGGTGTGATTGGGCCAAAGTCAATGGAAGCCATCTTGTCTTGCGATCCGGTTGAGACGGTCGATGCCATCTGCGACATGCGTCTGGATTTCCTGCAAAGGCTCCCGACTTGGAACACTTTTGGCAAAGGCTGGGGCCGCCGTGTGGAAGAAGTCAAGTCAATCGGACTTCAGATGGCAAAAGCCGACTGATGGTGGTATAACAGGGGGATAGCGGAGTTTCCCAATGACCACAGGTTTGTCATACGATGGCACCGTAGCTGGCACCACCAGCTATATTAACCAGATCGCCACAATGGCGGTCGTGGAGCCGAACAATCCTGAGTTTTTGGTTATTTTGCCCCAAATGATCACTTATGCGGAAAACCGCATGTATCGTGATCTGGACTTCTTGTTCACCTCTGTTGCAACGACAGCGTATAGCATGACAGCCGGAAGCCGACAGGTTTCTGTTCCAACCGGCACATTTGTTGTTCCAGAGCAGATCAACGTATTGGTTCTTCCTGCACAATTTACAGCATCCATCGCGTCAAGCACGATGACTGTTACGTCTGTCGTGTCTGGAACCTTAGCTGTTGGTATGATGATTTCTGGTTCAGGTGTTACGCCCGGAACTACGATCACGGCTTTTGGAACAGGCTCCGGCGGCACAGGTACATATACCGTCAGTGCTTCGCAAACAGTTGCTTCTACATTCATCGTTGGGAATAGCACATCGGCAAATGCCGACACCTCTACTCGTATCCCGCTTTTGCCGACAACTAAGGAGTTCCTTGATGCCTGTTACGGGTCAGGTGCTACGGCTAATCGCGGTCTACCTCAGTATTGGGTTCCTTTTGATGATTATACATTTCTCGTAGGCCCATATCCCGACCAGAGCTATTCCTGCGAAATCGTTGGAACTTATCGCCCAGCCAGCTTGTCTACGACGAACAAGACCACGTTCATCAGTCTCTATCTGCCTGATGTTTTCATCATGGCCTCCATGATCTACATCAGCGCCTACCAGCGAAATTTTGGCCGCGCCAATGATGATCCGCAGATGGCGATCACCTATGAGAGCCAATATCAGGCGTTGCTGAAAACCGCCGATCTGGAAGAAAACAGGAAGAAGTTCGAGGCTGCGGCGTGGTCTTCGCAGGAGCCATCTATCAGCGCCACCCCAACGCGGTGATAGCTCATGCCTCATTCGTCCTTTAAGATCCTTCCCGGTGTTGACCAAAACAAAACACCAGCCCTTAACGAGGCGGCTGTTTCGTACAGCCAGCTTATCCGTTTCATTCCTGATCGGACGTTGGGCGGTCTTGTTCAGAAGCTTGGTGGATGGACTAAATATTTCCCAAGCTCAATCGGCTCTATCCCACGGTGCCTCTGGGCGTGGGAAGATACCAACTCAAATTCCTATCTTGCTGTTGGCGCGGAAGGCATTGCTGCGGGTGGCGGCAATACGCTTGTCGTAATCGAAAATGGTGGACTGACAGACATCACGCCTCAAAAAACAACAGTAAATGTTGCTGTCAGCGTTTCTACCGTGTCCGGTAGCAATGAAGTTACGATCACAGACACTGGTCGTAATGTTAGCAGCTATGATGTTGTCGATATCCAAACCCAGATTAGCGTGGGCGGTCTTGTCCTGTTCGGCCAATATCAATGCTATAATCCGGGCGGTGGTGCAAACACCTATAAGATCTACGCAACAGATGCGCTTGGCGGTCCTGCGCTTGCTACATCCACGGTTACTACGGGTGGCGCAGTAGCTCAATTTGGCACGACAAACGCCAGCAATGTTGTCAGCGTCACTCTCAATAATCATGGATATGTTGAGGGCAATACGTTTCCAGTTCTTATCGCCACGACTGTTGGCGGTATTACATTTTACGGAAATTACATTGTAACCAGCATTACATCAGCCAACGTATTTACCATTGCTGGAACTACAATTGCTACCTCAACGACCACTGGTTACATGAATAGTGGCAATGCTCACTATGTCTACTATCGTGGTGTTGGTGCGCTTCCTACCGGGACGGGTTGGGGTGTCGGTGGTTACGGCCTCGGTGGATATGGGACAGGTACTGATCCTGTTATAACGGGCGGCACACCTATCAATGCTATTGATTGGACGCTGGATAACTGGGGCGAAAGCCTCATTGCTTGTCCGCTAAACGGCCCAATCTATGAGTGGTCTCCTACAAGCGGTTCGCCAAGAGCAAATACGATTCCAGAAGCTCCGCCGGTTAATCAAGGCATGTTTGTCGCTATGCCGCAGCGTCAAATCATTGCTTATGGATCTACGTTTACGGGCATCGTAGACCCGCTTCTTATCCGCTGGTGCGATGTCGATAACTACAATTCTTGGATTGGAACAGTTACCAATCAAGCGGGCAGCTATCGCATTCCAAAAGGGTCGCGCATTATCCAAGCCATTCAGGCTGGTCAGCAGGGCCTTGTTTGGACTGACCTCGGCATTTGGGCCATGCAATACGCTGGCCCGCCGTATGTCTATCAGTTTAACGAACTTGGCACCGGCTGCGGTTTGATCGGTCGAAAGGCTGCGACATCTGTTGGCGGTGTTGTTTATTGGATGGGTCAGAGCCAATTCTATCGTCTATCTGGCGGTGGTGTTGAGCCTATTCGCTGCCCCGTCTGGGACGTTGTTTTCCAAGACTTGGACACCGACAACCTTGATAAAATTCGCGTTGCTCCAAACAGCCGATTTGGTGAAATTACTTGGTATTATCCAACCAATAGCAATGGCGGCGAAGTCAGCCACTACATCAAATACAACTATGTATTGGACCAGTGGGATTTCGGCACGCTTGCTCGCACTGCTTGGATCAACGAATCGGTCCTTGGCCCTCCGATTGGCGGCGCACCAAACGGTTACATCTATCAGCATGAGACATCTACGGACGCGGATGGCGAGGCTATGGTTTCGTCATTCCAAACGGGTTACTTCGTTCTGAACGAAGCAGACAACAAGATGTTTGTTGACCAAGTCTGGCCCGACATGAAGTGGGGCTACTATGGCGGTACGCAGGGCGCGAACGTCAATCTGACGTTTTATGTGACTGACTACGCAGGGCAAACCCCGACCGCTTATGGTCCGTATACATTGACACAGGCCACAACTTACATCACGCCGCGCTTCAGAGGCCGCTTGGTTTCCATCAAAATGGAAAGCAATGACATTGGTTCGTTCTGGCGTATTGGTAACACTCGCTACCGCTTTCAGCCTGATGGACGCTACTAATGACTGCTTCTCTCAGTGATATCCTAACAACCCAGAAAAACGGTGTTGTTGCTGTTAACAACTTGGCGCAATCTAATTTGCGAGGTCAAGGCACTGTAACATCTGCGACTGTTACGGGAAGCACTATTGTCTTTAACGGTAACGGTTACTTGGTAAAATATACTGTTGTGGTTGCGGGTAGCGCCAGCGGCTTAATCAACAACGCCTCATCTACAGTTTCTCCTGCGGCGACAAACGCTCTCTGTGCAACGCCTAACACTGTCGGCATTTACCCTGTAGGAATGGTATTTACAAATGGGCTAACAGTTGTGCCGGGGACGGGGCAGTCCATCAACGTCACCTATACTCCGGGGTAAACGATGCCGCTCAAAAAAGGTTCCTCCCAGACAACTGTAAGCTCCAACATCAGCGAGCTGATGCATTCTGGCCGTCCGCAAAATCAAGCTATTGCCATCGCGCTGAAGACAGCCCGCGAAACAGCAAAAGCTAAAGGCGGTCCTTTGCAGGATAACCCGAATGTCAAACTTGATTCAGATCCGGTTGCCCAGCCGAGCGAATATGGCGATGTCACGAAGGTCCATGTTGGTCCGATTCACTCTCCTGTTGCTGGCCGCACCGATCATCTGCCTATGCACGTTCCTTCTGGCTCTTATGTCATCCCTGCCGACATCATCTCGGCTAT
>Ga0209296_1002448_pt1 | contig 13345 bp, 12 predicted proteins | sample S_130206_EF_Meta_FD_187319 | JGI IMG/M metagenome (GOLD analysis project Ga0209296, IMG submission 187319) | Freshwater microbial communities from Lake Simoncouche, Canada to study carbon cycling - S_130206_EF_MetaG (SPAdes) (version 2) | ecosystem: Environmental > Aquatic > Freshwater > Lake ...
ATGTGTCAAGGTTGGCGGGAATTTTAATCGCGTTCGCCGTGTAATGGTTGCGGATAAACTCATGGAGTTGCGGCCATGATCCTCCGGCAATTTCGATTCCGGTTTCAGGAACTCGATAGCTCCATCCGCCGGGAATCACCATGTGTTCGTTCAAGACTTTATAACCAGTAAGTTTGCTCATGCTTCAATCGTTTCGTCGTAGTAAATCGAGTCAGCGTCCCTGACTAGCTTTTCCCACACTTTATCCAGCTTGGTCGAACGAGGCTCAAATGACGCAGTTTTGCGGACCAGATCAAGCAAGACTACAGCAGCATCGGCCAAATCAGGTGATTTTCCGGTCCGCTGCTTCATCACGGTCTTGGATTCGACCGATATCTTTCGCTTGGAATCATCGAACATTCGACCGCAGAACTCTTGCAGCGTCTCAATGTCCATGCCGCCAACCCGCTCCTCGACAACCCATTTACGCATCGAGAACCAAAGCTCAGTAACCTTGCGGTCGTAAGCTTCATTGGATGGCCTACTATCTTCGTCGCTGACGGGAATGGTTGATGGCGAACCGCCGAACTCAGTTCGATGAATTACACCCCATTCTCGGGTCAAGATGTCGGCCAATCCACCACCTTCACCGCTTGAATCCAGACCAAATTTGTCCGGCGCAACACCGCGCTTGTTGCACTCCTCTTTAACCCGATTGGCTATCTGGTAATGAACTGGCTCGGTTAGCTGCGCATTAGGGGATATCTGGATAATGTCCTGAAAAAGTATGCTTAGTTTGTCGTTTGCGGTTCCAACCTTGGCAAAGCGAAGGACGCATCTGTCGCCACCAAAACCCGGATCAAGACCGGCAACGACTTGGACATTGGTGGTAAACACCAAATTCTTTGTAGGTGTGTGCGTCTCGATAAGCGATTCGGACAAGACCGTCTTGACCATGCCGTCCGGCGACCAGAATCCGCGTGTGTACTTCCAGAACGTGGGGCTTTGCTCGCCCTCATGTCGCATTGCAGACAAGACCTGATCGTGAGTGATGAGGTACGGATACTTTGTCCTGCCCTCGCTGATGTTCGGCGACTTCATGCCGTCAAAGCGTCGGCACATCCCGCGTTCTGTCAGCCAATGCTGGTCTTCAATTGTAACGCTGCGCCAGCCTTTTGCCGGTGTGCAGAAGCGTCCATGAGGATCAAACTTTGAGGCAGGGTTACCGATGACGAGCATCTTGAACTCGCGGCAACCCTTGGAAAGGTTCGTACACGCTTCAAAGGCCGCTTCAGGCGTATCCGTAGCTTCGTCGATAATAACCATCACACGTTCGGCGTGGATGCCCTGAATGTTGGCCACAGCCTTCGAAGTGTTACCTTCTGCGACGGCGATAGCGGAAATCGAGTGTCGGTCGTCGCCTTTGATAGCTTGAAGACTCATCTTCGAATCGACCATGTTTCCGGGGAATCCGCGTGATTTCCGAACAAGATCCTGAAGATTGGCCCACATACGCTTTCGGATCATCTTTGCCGTTGTAGACGTGAGAACAACGGTTGTCTTGGAAGGGTTGGCCAACCACCAAACAGTCGCAAAGAGCGTCGCGCCGAAAGTCTTTCCGCTCGCACCGCAACCTGCCCATCCGACGTAGTCATGGTCGCAAAGACCTTCGACTTGTGCTTCGAGCCACGGGTTCCAGCTCATCTTCGGCCATAACATTTTTGTGGCGTTACGAAAATGATCGAAAGTACCCAGTCCGCCCTCATTCGGTTGGAGCCGATTTCGGAATGCGTAGAGTTCCAGTTCTAGGTCTGGAATCTTGACTGGGGAACGAATCCCGTACTTGTGGTCGATCAATGGATGCTCTGACACTTGCTCTGGCATAGTTTGGCCTTGCATTAGTTCTCGCTGGACTTGACGGTCTGGCAAAGGAAAAATATGCCGTCGCAACTTGTTTCTTCAACCGGCTGTTGCCAGCCTTGCGATACCGTTCCGGTTGTCGTGAACGTCCCCGGACCACAGGGTTCTGCGGGAACTAACGGAACGAACGGCGCGAACGGCTTAAACGCGTTCACTTACACGACAGCGGCAGCTTTGGTTCCTCCACTTGGCGGATACGTTGTTGTTCAGGTTCAAGACAGCTCATTCCTTCCAGAGTCGATTGCGGGACAATTTTTCGTTTCCGTTCAAGGGTGCGGCTACATGCAGGTCGTAGACGTTGTTGGGTTGAGCGTAACTCTTGGAAATCCGGCTGCTGGCGTCTTGAGCATTCCGAATGCTATTCCGACCACTCCAATTTCAATCGGCGCGCTCATCACGCTTGCTGGAGCGATTGGTCCTCAAGGTCCGGCTGGAGCGTCTGGCGGAGCATCGTCCGCAGCGACGTACATTGTTCGAACTCCCGACGCATCGGTTCCGAGTGCAACGGCGCTCAATTCGTTTTCATCTGGTTATCTCAAGACTCAAGGATCGAGCGGATCTGGATTTCTATCTACCGTCGCAACGGTTCCAGTGGGAGACATCAGCGGCGTGTTGCCGGTTGCAAAAGGTGGAACAAACGTAGCCACGATTCCAACCAATGGACAGTTGCTCATTGGCAATGGAACTGGTTACACGTTGGCTAGCCTTACCGCAGGGTCGAACATCACGATTACTCCGGGTGCAGGCACGATTTCAATTGCTGCCACGGGAGCTGCGGCGGCGTTCACTTACGTCACGTTTACGCGGAGGTTGACCGGCAACAACCTGATTGCAGCGGCAACGACTAAAAATCCATTTAGCCTTGGAGATTTTCCCTCTGGATCTTGGTCGGGAATCGATACCGCGTCTGGATTTACTGCTGCAACTGGTCGGTTTACGGCTCCTTACACTGGATACTACAAGATTGACGCATTGTTCAACTTGCTTGGAAGCACTGGTACTGCAAGCGTAATTGTGTTCTTGCGTAAAAATGGAATAACAAACGTTTTTCAGACTCAAGAGTTTAACGCTACAAACGCTTCTCCTCAAAGTTTGATTCCGGTTTCATTTTCTTACATCGATCAGGCCACTGTAATTACAGATTACTATGAGATATTGATTCAAACTACTGGATTTGGAGTAAATGTCGTAACTGGCTCCTCATTCTCCATCCAGCGGATTCAGGCTTAAGCCATGAGCGAACGCGCACCACGGCGGTACACGGATGGGTCTGTCACCTTTGAGGGTGGCGTTGACTCAGGTGTGATGCCGTCTGAAGTGGACAAGAATCAGGTGGCGTTTGCGGTGAATGCCAGCTTCCGGCAAAGCTTTGTTTCTCCTCGACCGGGTTTCATCCAAAAGGATTACCAAACATGCCTTTCGATTACCGCCGATAACACGCTCGTCACTGCGGATCAAACGAACGTCACGGCTGATGGATACTCAGAAGAGTGCTACAGCTCAAGCGGTTTGACCGGCGTGTTCCAGTGTGCGCTTCCGTACATTGGAGACAATGGCTCGACGTTCATCCTGATGCTGATCAGTGGTAAAGTGTGGCTTTACGACTGCCTTCAAAACAGCGTTCAGAACCTTTCGGCTACGCCCGATCTTGAGAATCCATCGAACATACTCGACGGCTGGATGGTTCAAGCCGAGAACTTCGTCGTCATTCAAGATGGGCAGAGCGCACCGCTGATCTTCAACGGATCAAACCTGCGTCGCGCAACCATCGATGAAATCAAGTGCGGCAGAGTAATGGCCTACGTCAACGGACGTATCTGGTACGCTCTTGCAAATGGATTCTCATTTCGAGCAACCGACATTGTTTATGGAGATGGCACGCGAGCGAGCGTTCTCAAAGAAACCGAGAACACCTTCCTCAATGAAGGCGGAGACTTTGCGGTTCCGTCGGATTCAGGTGGCATCACAGCAATGGCCGTCCCCGGCAATCCAGATACGTCGCTGGGGCAAGGACCGCTTCTCATCTTCACGCCACGATACGTTTTCAGCATAAACGCTCCGGTTGATCGTGATGTCTGGAAGAATCTGAACTATCCGATTCAGGCCATTAGCTTGCTGACTAGTGGAGCGTTGGGTGCGCGTTCAGCCATCACGGTCAACGGTGATGTGTTCTATCGTGCAGTAGATGGTGTTCGCTCGTTCATTATCGCCAGACGCTCGTTCAACGATTGGGGAAATACACCCATCAGCAACGAGGTTCTGAACATCATCGATAATGATCAGGCTGATCTGCTGTGGGCCAGTTCTGCCGTCGTGTTTGACAATCGACTGCTGATGACGTCTCAGCCTCGGTACAATGCCGAGGGCGTCGTCCACAAGTCGTTGGTCGTTCTTGATTTCGACCTGATTACGTCGCTGCGGAAAAAATTTCCTCCTGCGTGGGCTGGAATCTGGACCGGACTTGACGTGTTGCAGGTTCTCAAAACCGAGAATGCTTATGGAGACAGATGCTTCTCAATAGCCCGTGGACTTGATGGAACCATTCAGATTTGGGAAATCAGCAAGACTGAGAAGTTTGACAACAATCTTGCTGACGGTAAGAAGGAGATTCAGTGGCTGGTTCAAACCCGCGCTTACAATTTTGAGCTTCCGTTTGGATTGAAGCGGCTTGATTCAGGCGACATTTTCATCGACTCGCTGGACGGAGATGTTTCGTTCAACATCGAGTATCGTCCAGACCAGTATCCCGGCTGGATTGAGTGGGCAGACTGGGCTGAATGCGCGACAACTTTGCAGTGCCAACCCGCTTGTCCGCTGGTCAATTTCCAGCCGCAATACAGACCGAAGATGCGCCTGCCGACTCCTTCGGATGTCCCGTGCAATTCGAGCATTAGCACCCCGACTCGAAACATGTACGAGGTTCAAATGAGCCTGACAATTACGGGATATTGTCGCATCAAGAGCATCCGAGTTCACGCTTACGACGTTCAAGAACCTGCGGTGGGCGAGTGCCTTGTTTTCGAAGGATGCAAGACTCTTGATGCTTGCGACGTAAACCCGTTTACCTACACATCGGAATAGTATGCCAAACCTAACCTTAATCACGCTTACACCTCCAAGTCTTCCGGTGAGTTATTGTCCGTTGAATTACCAGAACTTGGCCAACGATATCATCGGAGGCACGCAAGCCGTTTTCAACAGCACGATTGGAAACTCGTTTTTCAATTTTGGACCGACGTATCCGGCGATTAACAACCGGATTTACCCGTGGCTTGATGAAAATGGTCAGTGGTGGATTTACGATCAAGGATTCTGGCTTCGTAAAAACCCAGTTACGGCAGCATACGAGCGTCGCATCTATGTCGGAACGACCACGGATCTTCTTTCGTACGACGGCGGCGACGGAACGGCTACGGCGACAAGTACAACTGGTCCAATGTGGGAAGTTGACACTGAGTTTGAGGCTCGGTTTCCGGTCGGTGTTGGAGCGTTTGTTGCGAGTGGTGCGGTTGCTGTTATGGGTAAGGCGACGTCCACTTCAATCGCTGGCGAGGACAAACACACGCTGACGGTTCCAGAGACTCCGTTCAACGAACACACTCACGGTGTTGCTCAGTTGATTGCTCCGGCAAACGACGATTATTACCTCGTCAACAAGTCGTGGAGCGGACTTGGTTCGTACCCCACACAGATCCTTCAAGGTGCTGCTGGAAGCGGTGGTGGAGGAAGTGGACCGAACATTACGACTGGTGATATCGGAACTACCACTGCCGACAAGACCGGCAACGATACCCAGAACGCTGTCGGCCACAATAATCTGCCTCCGTTCTACGGTGTTTACTTCATCAAGCGAACCATTCGAGTCTACTACACCAAATGAAGCTCATCGTTCAGGACATTCGCTCGACTATCGCTCGGGTTATCGGCACATGTGTCGATGATCAGCGTGTTTATGATTACATCAATCAAGCGTGTCGAAGGCTTCTACACAAGGGTCTGTGGGCTGGAGCGTACGGACGTTTCACGATTCACACCGTAGGCGGTTGCATCACTTGGCCGCGTCAGATTGAAACTATCGAGTCCGTGGCCGATTGCTGCGGCGTCGGAACGGTTCGCAATCAATGGTTTGAATTTCAGGAAAGCGGATACGGACTTCTTGGTGGAGAAAATGGCTCATGCGTCGGAAAGCAGCTTGTTGATCGTGGCACCGTCGTCTCTTACCGAGACATGTCCGGCGGTACAAATAGCTACCTGCGAGTTTATCCCGGTGACGCTTCTGACGTTGGCAAGACCATCACGCTCCAAGGAGTCGATCAGAACGGAAACTGGATTCGCACTCAGTCCGGCGGAGTCTGGATTGACGGAGAGAAGCTGACGCTTGCTTTGCCGTACGTTCAGTCCACCAAGAAGTTTATCTCGTTGAGCGGCGTCATTCGCGATGCGACGAACACTGCTAGTCGTTTGTACGAGTACAATGCGACGACGTTGCTGGAACTTGATCTGGCAGTTTACGACCCTGATGAAACTTTGCCGCAGTACCGTCGCAGTTACCTGACGGATCGTTGTAACAACGACGAGGATAAGCCGGTGACGGTCATGGCGAAGATGCGCCATATCAACGCGACGAGCGCCAATGACTACCTTATTCCGCCGAGTCCTGACGCCATCAAGCTGATGGTCATGGCGATTCGTAAAGAGGAGAACGATTTGATTCAGGAAGCAGTGGCCTACGAAGCAAAGGCTGTTCAGGCTGTGCAAGAGCAGACCATGCAGTACCTAGGCGACGCAGTTGCTACAATCCGAATGGTCGGCGTCGGATTAAACGGCGGTGGATTCTCCCAATGGTTCTAAAACTCAACATCGACTTTGCGCTGGAAGAAGTGACTCCAAAGAAATTGGAGTTGCTTCAGTCTGTCTTTGACGCGCACGACATGGCGGCTCGGAACAATCAGAACGCTAGTTCCGGCGCTGCGGTGAACGCTTTCTTTGGTAGCGCGCAACTAACCAACGCAATCGCTTCCGCTATCCTTACGCTTGGAGATGCTCATGGTCCGATTGGTCCTGCTCGATTCGTTTACGAGAAATTCGACGAGCGATCTTTGAAGTCGGCCATATTGTCTGGCATGAAGATTCCCGGTTTTGGGAACTCATTCTTTAAGGACAGTATCGATCCAGCGTGGAGTCGGGTGCGCGAGATTATTGAGGCAGACTTCAAGAAGGCGAACGACCGCATCAATCAGCTTCATGGCTGGATGAAAGAAGTCGGAAAAGATGTTCATCCGAATGCGGCTCTTTACAGTGCAGTAATTTGCAACGAACTGGGAATGATTCACGGTTCAGAGTCGGCCATCTTCGTGTTAGCTCGAACAGCGGCTTGGACATCTTTGTGCATGAAAAATGAACGGTAAACTATTTCAAATTTGCGGGTTGCCACGATTCGGATCGGCATTCATGTCGGTCCTTTTTTCGCTGGAGACTGATTGCATTGGCCTACATGAGCAGGGTGCGACTGACTCAAATTGGCAGAAGTCGATTGAAGATTACCGGAACCGTTACAAGTACGTCGCTGATTGCTCGACCTACGGATATCTTCCGAAGGCTATCGTGCATGACTCGGTCAAGGTGTACGTCAAGAAGGACGCAGAGTCGTCGGCCAAAGAATGCACCGAGCGATTCGGTTACGAGGTTCATTTGCCTTCAATTCAGATGCTTCGCGAATATGCTGACAAATGGGCGGCGTCGAACAGCGTGATGACAATCGGAGAGGGGGAACTTTTTAAGGTGGATACTTTGCGTCGGATATGGATTCATTGCTTTCATAACGAGCGAGCTTTTCCCGAGGAGAAAGCTGCACGTCTGATTACCATGAACATCCAACGTCACGAACCCGAAAAGGTCTTCTCGATTGAGAATGGAAATCGTTTTGCGAAGGAGGTTTTTTAATTTATGGGACTCATAGCAGCAGGCGCTGGTGCAGCATTGATGATCGGTGGAGCGGCAATGTCTGCCGGTAAAAAGGTCAAAGTACCGCAATTTCAGAGGGTAAACACCGAGAAGGAGCAAGAGGCGGCGATAAAGCAAAATATCGCATCGCTTCAAAGTGGTACTGAATTGGCCACAAAGACGACCGCTGCTGAGCAGACTCTTCTTGAGTCTCAGCTTCGTCGTGCAATTCCCGGTTACGACCAATTGATTTCTCAGGCGAGCAGCAACATTGGATCGGCTTTAAAAGGCGAACTTTCTCCTGAAGCAACTCGCAATATTCAACGGTACTCGGCTTCTCAAGCTTTATCTCGCGGATACGGTGGTGGTTCTGGAGCGGGTCTTTTTGGAGCTGTTCAAAACTACGCTAGAGCATCAGAGGCAAGGCAGAATCAGGGTCTTGCTCAAGCACAGAACTTCATCCAGCAACAGCGGACGTTTGGAATGGCGCAACCGTTCTCCGTGAGCAGCATGTTCATCACGCCGACTCAGCGCATCAACCTTTCGCTGCAAGAGAATCAGTCCCAGTACAATCGAGACATGGCTGCCGCTCAAGTTGCTGCTCAACCTGATCCTATGATGGCCGCTATCGGTGGTTCGTTGTCGAACATTGGCGGAATGGCGTTTGGTGGTGGAATGGGCAGCATGATGGGCGGCGGTGGCGGTGGTGGTGGACAAGGGGGCGGCGGCGGTGGTGGATTTACCATAAACATGGGCGGAGGCGGGTATGGAGTTGGCGGCGGTGGCGGTGGCTACTATCCTCAAGGACGTAGTTCGGGTTACAATCCATACGGCCAAAATCCATACGGTGGATATAATGGCATATAAATAGAAACATTATGGATCTACAACCTAATCGAAATGTTGGTCTTGAGAATCAGCTTCAGGCCATTCAGCTAGGCGCATCGCTCTACGACCGCGCACAGACGCAGAAGCGGATGATTGATCAGGTCAACATGCAGTTGGCCGACCAACAAATGCGTAAGGAACATTACGACATTCAGAATCAAGTTGCGTCTAATCAGCTTGCAACAGGATTAGCCGAGCAGAAGAAGTTTTCTTTTGATCTTCCAAAGATTCAAGCTTGGCAGTCTGCATACGTTCAATGGAATGCCAAAGGCGATCCGACCGCTGCGTTTCCTGCTCCTCCGTCCGATCTTCAAAGTGCAACTGGACTAAAGATGCTCGGCGACATGAGTGGGCCAGTTATTCAGTCATTGCCGATGGCGCAGAATAGGTTTCTGATCGAAAAAGCAAATTCCTCCCAAATGACTGCTTTGAATGACGAGGTTAAGTTTCTTAATGAAAACGGAAAAAGTGATATTTCTCTTCTGTACAACGGTGGGCTTGATCCAAAAACACAGCAAATAAATCCTGAGTTCAGAAAGGCTATTTTTGACGCCGCTGCACCACTTAGGGAAAAACAAGCTAGATTAAAAGAACTTTCAACAACCGCACTTACTGGGCAAAGAAACACAAGAGAGGGATTAAAATCTAAGCTTGATTCTGGAGCGATTACTCCAGAGGAATACAGCAATCTTCTTCCTACTGCTAGAACCGAAGGTGGTGTTGTAGAACAACGAACTCAAAAGAACATCCAAGATCTAGTTGATGAGGGAATTCTTGATCCGAACAACAAAGTTGATGTTGCTACTGCTAGTAGAGCAATTCGATCAAACCTCAAGACTCCAACAAAAATTATTGATTCAGTCACAGCAGCAGACAGTGCAACTTATAACTTAGACAATGCATTTCAAAAAATAAATGCATTCAACGCAAAGTACGGGGCAAACGCTTTTAATGAATACGTCGGGCCTGTTGATGAGCCGCTTTTTAGAGCTGAAGGAAAGTTCAAAGGGCTGACTTCGGCAGAAAAACAAACAGCCAGAACAATTCAGCAACAAATTGCACAGGTTGTTCAGGATTATCGTCGAGGTGTTTTCGGTCAAACTCTTCAGCCAAACGAGCAAAAGAACATGGACGACATTGTTGGAACTGCCAGAGGAAACGATTACGTCGTTTTGGTTGGAGGATTTAACGACAATTTGAAGAGAGGTTTGAAGAGAACTATTTCAAACTACAAGTTCAACGCTGACATTCCAATTGATATAAAGAGGACTCACGCTCCTGAGATTTTTGTTTCAGGTCAGAAACAAGATGGTCAAACAGCACCACCGGCTGAACAGCCAGTGTCTGCTCAGGATGTTTTTAAAAACATCAGGCAAAACGCTCCGCAAGTGAATCCAGCTTTATCCGCTGAACAGCCGTTAAAAATTGGACGGTTTGGTGTAACTCTTCGCAAATAATCAAATGCCAACCTACAGCATTACAGATCCTTCTTCTGGAAGGACAGTTGATCTGACTGGAGATTCTCCGCCTAGTGAGCAGGAGCTTGAGGAGATTTTTAAAAACATCCCCACAACACAGGCTCCAGACGCCGTTTCGGCGATGTCCTCGCAGTATCAGGCTCCGCAGAGGGCTGGGCCTGACCCTTACGCGAGCATGTTTCAAGCTGGTTCAACTCAGCAGCTTCAGACGGCTGTAGATGACGCCGGTAAGATAGGAGAGCAGAAGGCTGTTCAAGGTGAGTCTGGTCAGTATGTGACGCCGTATTTCCAGCGTCCCGGCGTGATGACGGCTCCTCCAAGCGTTGCGCTTTCTGAGCAAGAAAAGCAAAGAGCAACAGAGACGCTTGCGAAACTTCCTCGCTACGCAGCCGGACCAGCCCTTCAAGCTGCTGGAGTTCCGCTTCCCATTGGTCAGGCAATTGGTGAAACTGCGTACCAATTGATGATGGGTGAAACTGACCCTAGAAAGATTGCCTCTGAAGCCGCAAAAGAAGCGGTTACATCTTTAGGTGGTGGAGCTGCAAAAATTCTTCCGGGTCCGATTAGAAGAGGTCTTTTTGAAACTGGACAAACACTTTTTAGTGCTGCTGCAAAAGTTCCGATTCAAGGTGCGATGCGTGGAGTTGCTGGAGAGGTAACAAGACAGTCGATTTCAGAAGATCGTTTTAGCCTTGGAAAAATTCTTGAATCCGCAAAAGATTACGCAGTAGGTGAAACCGTTGGAAGTTTAGGTGGCAACTTGCTCGGTGCTGGATATCGAAAATATAAAGGCGCGGAAGGAAGTTTTATTGGAGAGCTGAACCGCCCTTTTTACGATCAATTCCAGAAAAACATCACTGAGAAAGAAGGTGAATTGGCCGGAAAACTTGCTAGGACTTATCGCGCTGACGAAAATCAAGTGAAAGACGTTCTTGCCGAGTCTTTCAAGCAAAACTCAACCAAGTCTGGTCAAGAGTTTGCCGATGCTGCTATAGCTGATGTTGAAAAAGTGTTCGGCAAACTTGACGAAGACACCGCAACTGCTTTCAGCAAGTTGGCCAATGACTATGACAAGATGGAAACGCTAACGGTTGGAGATGCTGCCGGTGCAGTTAAAAACGTAGCGCAAGGTGTTTATGATAGAAAACACAAAGTTTTTGCAGAAGATTTCGATAAATTTCGCGCTGATCCTAGATTTCAAGCAAAGGATTACGATAAGGCTCCAGCCAAAGGTCAGGATCTTTATGGCCCTCAAGACCCTGTAACAGGAAAAAGCTTGAACGATCTTTGGAAAGAACAGCAAGACGCAGCAAAAGCAATCAAGTGGGGAGAACCTGTTAAACCCGGAACCGGCGATCAATTTGCTGCATATCAAACCGCTAAAGAAAAATTCGAAACTGCGTTTGATCAGTTTGAAAAAAAGTATCCCAAAGATACATTGCCAAAAGACTTCAAAGATTTAAAGGATCGGTTTAAGGGGTTTATGGAGGACTACAATACCACTTTTTCGAAAGGAATTTTAAGGGATACTGGAGAACAAGGGGGAACTTGGTCTTCCATCATAACATCACTTGGAGGTTCTGATGGTCCTGCAAAGCTTCAGCAGTTAAAGAAAATTCTAGCTGAAGATTATGATGCTGTTAAATCAACTATTGGATATAGAATTTACAACGACTTAAATGTTGGAGGTCAGACCAAGTATTTAGAAAATCTTGAAAACGTACTCTATAAGGCAACAAAAGGGGTTCAAAAAGAAGTTCTTGATGAGTTTTTTCCCGGCATAACTCAAGATGGAATCAAGCAGGCAAGGGCTGCGTTGGAAGCATCGTCTAAAGGTTTTGCTGAAGACTTTCGAAAGGCTGCTTACGGAAAAGGAGAAAGTGTCATTGCAACTCCCACTGTCGTTCTTGAGTTTCTGAACAACTCAAAAGAAAACGTAACGAAGGTAAGAAGTGCGCTGAGTGCCGAGACTTTGGCTGATACTCAGAATGCGCTGCTGGCTCAGATTGTTAGCGAAGCCAGCAAGAAAGGTCCAATCACGTCAAAGTCGTTCATTAATTCTGCTGGATCGTGGCAGAACGCTTTGGACGGTGTTTTTGGTCCTTCTGGAAAAACCAAGATCGACGAAATCTCAAAGGCGCTTGAGATTGCTGAGAAGAACAAGACGTCGCTTATTTCTAAGCTGATTCCGGGGATTGCAGGAACAACCGCATTTGCAAAAGGAACATCCGCTGCTGGTCCGTTTTTTGGAATTGCAGGAGGGCAAAACGCTTATCGATTCACAGAAAAGCTTCAGTCCAAACTTGCTGGATATCTTCTGGATAATCCAAATTATCGGGCCGCAGTCATTAAGCCGTTTGATCAGCTCACCAACGCTGAAACCAGAATGCTCGACAACGACATTCCGATGATCATTCGGAATCTAACAGTCAAAACCGTCATGTCTGGCGAATGAAAACCTCCCTCTCCAAAAAAGGTAACACCTATCAGGGCAAGAAGGTGACGTTGGAAAATCCCTTCTACACGCCGGGTGAGCGGAAGAAGAGCGCGGTGTACGTTAAGAACGACAACGACAATGTCATCAAGGTTCGCTTCGGCGATCCTGATATGACGATCAAGAAGTCGAATCCTGAGCGTCGTAAGAATTTCCGTGCGCGGCATAACTGCGATACGGCAACCGATAAGACGACTCCTCGGCACTGGAGTTGCAAAGCATGGTAATTTTATGGACAAGATGAAACTTGGCGGTGGCGGTCGTTACGAAAAACTCGTTAGCAGTCTTGAGAGCAAGGGTGTCAAAGACCCGAAGGCTCTTGCGGCCTACATTGGCCGTAAGAAGCTCGGCAAGGCGAAGTTCCAATCGCTCGCTGCGAAAGGTCGTCGCCGCGCTGAGCGCCAGTCTAGCAACGCTTAGGATAGCGTCCTTTGACGTACGGCTTCTTGGCCGACTCCTTATCGACGACGAACTTCTGTGGGTCTGCGTAGTTCCATGAGATGTCGCCGCCCGTGCCGCGCTGGATCATAATCGATCCGGTGACTTTTCCGTCCTTGTCCGTCATGCCGGAACGATCCGCTCGCTTCGCCATTCCGAGCATAAATTGTCGAGGTTGATTGAAACCAACTTCCTTCATCACAAT
>Ga0209296_1002453_pt1 | contig 13315 bp, 15 predicted proteins | sample S_130206_EF_Meta_FD_187319 | JGI IMG/M metagenome (GOLD analysis project Ga0209296, IMG submission 187319) | Freshwater microbial communities from Lake Simoncouche, Canada to study carbon cycling - S_130206_EF_MetaG (SPAdes) (version 2) | ecosystem: Environmental > Aquatic > Freshwater > Lake ...
CACCTGTAGCTATTGTGGTTACCTGTATATTTTTACGCAAATCTGTAAGGGTGTTGTCGGCATTTATGCGGTAGGTTGTATAACTTTTATAAAGTAATAATTTGCCTGCAACCGTATAGGCGGTGTCGAGCGTCGTAAATAAGAGGGTGGTAGGAGTATCCGCAGTCACTGACCAAGTCAAGACACCTTCGATAGCAGGTACCGAGTTTTCGTAAGTGAGAGTCGTAAACCAGTTGCCTGATGATCCAGCTGTAACTGACGTTGGCAAGGGAACTTGGTTTGAGTAGACAGTACTAGGTGGATTACTGCCGTTAGTGATAGGGACTAGGGTCGTGGGATCGTAATAGATTTTATAAACCTTACCACCCATATTGCTGCTATAAAGATTTGTACAAAATTTAATAGAGTTCGCAGCCATTACATCGGATTCAGAATCGTTTGAAATGAGTGCTGGTTTACCGTCGAGAGTTGTTCCTGAGTACGTAGCACCCAAATTCCATACTCTAGTGCCTTGGCAGTAGCCACTAATCTCACCCGTAATTGAGCTTCCTGCTTTGACGTAGCTCGAGTAGGCCGCATTTAAATTTAATACCGGAGAGCTAAGTGAACTGCTACCTCCATCACCGCATGCTGCCAACAAAACAGTCGGTATAAGACATACTAAAAGAATTTTTTTGTTCACTGTGCTCACCAAAATCTTTTTAATAGGCGAATTTAATAATGACGGTTAGTTCATTATGACACACTCGAGCCTAATAAAACCAATCGCTGAACGGCTTTGCCAGTGGCACCGACTTTGACTGAATTTACGACCAAAATCGAACGCAATCGTGGCCAAGATATCCTTAATTATTGTTAACTGACAAGCTAGCGACCAATTTTGCGTAATGAATCTAAATAGTTGCAACCCACTAGATTGAGCAAAATATATAATTTGTCAATCTGATATAGTGCGATCGTCGATGACATTTCAGCGCTTGAAATCAAGCACTTGTGCTCGAGCACTTCCAATCATATTGATTACATATGATTTTTAGCCTCAACATTGGTTTATTTACCAGTTCAAACCCTTATGCGCGCACTTGCCATACTTTTAGTCATGCTGCTGAGCGGCTGTGCACTCCCCCCCGGAGAAAGCCTACTCACACCTGCAACGTCAAATAAGCCGACACCGCAAGCCACCGTGATTGAAGTGAGCAACAAAATTAAAGCGCTCTGTCTTGAGCCTGCGTACGCTGCTTATTTTGCTAAAACATTTTGTACGCCTAGCGAATTAAGCCTCGCCATGATGTCTGACAGAACTAAAATCAATTCGGCACAGAAAGAGGCCCTAAACGCTTGGGCTCAAGCTTACGACAAACTGGCTGAGGAATTCAACGAAGCCCTGCCGTTAACATCAGCCGCAAACAAACAGATGGCCGAGTACAACAAAATCGTTGCGTTTCCGGCGGCACAAAAAAATCGCTTAGAGCTTTATCAAGGAAGTATTACGTGGGCTGTTTACAACCGCAAGCGTAAAGAGATTTCGGACGGCATAGCAGCTGAAAGCAGACGGGTTGCTCAGCAGAAATTTTAAGGACTAAGCGATCGCGCTTAAGGTCAATGCGACAGAGCTTTTTCAAGAATGAACGCGCAGGCAAATAGACTCAAAAATGGGCCAAACGGTATCTGATATTGAAGGGTCACGCGCTTAACTCTAATCAGGCATAACCCAACGACCACCCCCAGTATTGCCGCACAACACAAGATCGGAAAGATTGCCTGCCAACCTAAAATGGCGCCGATCGCCGACAATAATTTTGCATCACCCTGCCCGATCCCTCGTTGTTTTTTGAGTTTGAAATAACACTCATCGACTAAACGAATCAAGCCATACCCGATCAAGACGCCGAGTAACGAATCAGTCACTGAGCAAAAATTGCTCTCGCTAAAGACGTTAAACACTACACCACTCAACATCAGCGGTAGGGTAAGCCAATCGGGAAGGATGAAACTCTTGAAATCAATGAACGATGCCCACGCGAATAACGCAATCCAGGCGCTGACATAAGCGAGCAATAGCGACATTTTTTATTATTTTAAAACCGCTTGGTCGTCATTAAAATTTGATGGGCCTTGCCCTGAAACATCACCTCGACACTATCAGTGCCAATACTCTTTAAAAAATACCCCTTATCGAAGGTCTCGCCAACAGCGATGGCGCCAGTATTTTTGCCATCCACCTCGAAAACAGCGTACCCGCTTGATGAACCGTCTGTACGCATCACACCCGTGAGTTGAACTTTAGACAGGTCAAATTCTTTGTGACCAAATAGTTTGGCGGCTTTTTGAACATCCTGAAGCTGGTCAATGTGCGAAGACTGATGGGCGTCTGAAACCCTAGGCAAGCGCTCAATCGCTAAGTAGGTGTAGGTCAAAGTTAAGACAATACACACCACCAATACGTTTCTGATGGCCCGAGCAAACCATAAGGGTTTAATTTGATTTAAAAAATTACCCAAGCGACGCGTACGGTGCAAACCTTGATTAGTCGAAGTCGAACTCTGAGCACCACTCGTTTTATGCCAAAAGCTTGCCCAGTCGATCGAGCGTTCAGCCGTCAGAAATTCTTTAATCTTTCTGAACCACTGGCCAACCGAGTTTTTATGATCAGAAAATGTTTGCATCAGGCGTTGCAGAGGGGGTCAAATGACAAATTGTTCACTAACGTCAATTCTCAACTATGATTGGTTCGAGGCCGTTACAACGACAAGTTTAGCCCGATCTACCTTGCTTTTGTTTAATCTGGATTTAAGCCCAAATGAGAACCTTTAGTCTTTTCGACCCAACACTTAAGCGCCGCATGGCCGAAAATCGTTCACAGCTTGGCTTCACGTTAATCGAGGTCATGGTGGTGATCGCGATCATCGGCATCATGGCAACCTTGATCGTGCCACAGATCATGAGCAAACCCGACGAGGCGCGCGTGATTGCGGCCAAACAAGATATCAGTTCGATCGTTCAAGCGCTCAAACTTTATCGTCTGGATAACGGTCGATATCCCACCACCAGCCAAGGGCTATCTGCCCTGGTTGCAAAACCAACGAGTGAGCCAATTCCTCAAAATTGGAAGCCGAACGGCTATGTCGACCGCTTACCAAAAGATCCGTGGGGCTTTGCCTATCAATATGTCAACCCAGGCACCCGAGCAGAAATTGAGGTCTTTAGTCTTGGTGCAGACAATAAACCCGGAGGTACCGGTTTTGACGCCGATCTCGGTAATTGGTAATAAAAGCCGTCAAGCTGGGTTTTCACTGATTGAGGTGCTGGTTGTTTTACTGATTCTCAGTATTACCTTTGGGATGATGTCTGTATCGTTTTTCAACACCGAGCAAACCCAATGGAAAGACATGAATCGCAGACTGATGGTTAGTCTGAATCATGCAAAAGATGAAACCACCTTGTCGGGTGCTCCGATTGTGTTTCAAATCGATGAAAAAGGCTGGCGGTTTTTAACACCGAATTTACGAGACGAGTTTTATATTCTGGGCGATGCGCTAGCGCCCTACTCCTGGAAAGCGCAAACAAACGTCGAAGGCACCACCCGTTTTCAGTTAGACGAGGCTGGCTCAACGCAACCCGTGGTATTCAAAATGACTCAAGGTACGCTGTCGGCCACGATTCATCGCCGCAGGGATGGCTATTTTGAAATTCACTAAAGATGATGTTGTTCAAAAATAGAGATAAAGTGAAACAACAGGGCTTCTCTTTAATAGAGGTCTTGATTGGTCTTTCTATCTTAGCGATCGCCCTCACGGCGGGCATAAAAGCCTTAACGCAAAGCGTGCAAACTCAAACGACGCTTCAGCAACAATATCTGGCGATGCTATCGGCCAATGATGCGTTGAATAAAATCTACTTACAAAAAGTATGGCCTGAATTTGAAGTTTATAAAGCGAACTGCTCGCAACTCAACGTACCGTTGGTTTGTATCCGCTCGACTTTCGCCACACCCAATCCATTATTCAGACGGGTGGTCATTGAAGTCTATCTCGCGAGCCCAACTGACCCAACCGCGCCACAAGAACAGCGACTCGCCAAACTCACCACGATTGTCTTCAACTATTTGACTTCAAACCTATGAAGAACAATCAAGGCTTTACGTTGATTGAGACCATGGTTGCGCTGCTAATTTTGGGCATACTCGGGCTCATGGCCAGCCAGGGGCTCGGCGGTGCGTTTCGGGTCAAAGACAGTGTTGAAGGGCAAATCAAAGATCAAGATAGCCTTGTCGTCATGCTGAAACATCTTCAAAACGACTGCGAGGCAATGGTGAAAAATGCAGATGAAAAATTACCGCCTACCTTTGTTCAAGGAAATGCCTACACGTGGATCATGCGGCACTACTCTTCTGCCCAAGCAAACGGTTGGCAATTTATCGGCTACACCGTAGAGAACAATACACTGAAAAGATACACCACCCCGGCCTTTAGCAATAAACAAGAGGCCGCGGACATTCTCGCAGCGCTGTCTAAAGATCCAGACCTAGGCCTAGCCTCTGCACAGTTGTCGTATCAACTGCAACAGGTCATCCGGCAAAAAATTGAGCCGTACTGGAGTTCGTACACCAAGAGATCTGCGCGAGGCTTGCAAATTTCATTGTCACTCATCGATCATAAAAATCCTTTAACGAGCTCTTGTATCGCCGAAGGGAAATTGTAAATGCGTGCCTCGCACTCACACCCGCAATCACAATCCCAAAAAGGCTCGGCCACGATTATCGCGTTAATTGTGGTCAGCCTGGTTGCGATCTGTGTCTCAAGCCTGGTGTGGCAACAAGATTTTGAACTCAGAAAAACCCAAATTTTTAAAGAAAATACGCAGGTGTCTTGGTTGCAGCGATCGCTGATTGATGTGGTGAGATTGGTATTGAGAATTGATTTAGTCAACAATCAAGACGTCGATCACTTAGGCGAAATCTGGGCATTACCGATTGAGAATAGCCGAATTGAAGATTACCTGAAGAATCAAGATTTACCGGAAGAATTAAAAAGCATCAAATTTAGCGGCTCGATTCAAGATGCCCAGTCACGTTTTAACATTGCCAATTTATGGGATGCGAACCTTAGCACCGTCAATGTTACAGGCGTTCAAACCTATGCAAACTTGCTTGAACAACTTGGGCTGAACAAAAACCTGGCCGATCAAACGGCACAATTTGTGCTGCGCAACAGCCGCCGGCTTCAGTACCTGGATGAGTTGATGAATGTTCCGGGATATAACAGTGACACGATTAAAAGACTCAGTCCGTTTACGATCGTGTTACCTGAGCCCACTGCGGTCAACTTGAACACCACTTCTATTGAAGTGTTATTGGCCCTGTGGCCAACCTTATCCCAAGGTGACGCTGCACGATTTATACAACTTAGACTGAATATGCCATTGAAAAGTCAAAATGACATCACCCAGTTATTGAGCAAAATCCAGCCAAACAAAACAATACAAGCGCTGAGTTCTGTAGGGGTCAAATCAAATTACTGGTTGGCACAGACCAACATGGTCATTGATCAGCGAAACATATCTACCCAAACCCTGATTCAAAGATTTACCGCGCGGCAGTCTGATAATAACTACACGGCCGTTTTATGGAGCAAACAAAAAATCGTTCAGGTGAAATGAGATTTGTGCATGCCAAGCACCAGCACCCCATCGGCAAGATCAACACGGGTTCACGTCCTTTGCCTCAACGAATCCCGTTATTCATCTCTAAGATCGGTTGCATCACGGCCATTACAATCCCAAGTACCATCCCCCCCATCACCAAGATCAATAGGGGTTCAAGTAAATTGGTAAAGAGCTTGGTTTTATGTTCAGCCTCGGCCTCAGCGTTTTCTGCCGCGTAACGCAGCATTTCTGCTAACTGGCCACTGGCCTCACCCGAGCGGATGAGGTGCACGAGGATGGGAGAAAATATCCCTTGGTTCGCAATCGCCTTGGCCAGCGACGAACCTTCAGAGAGCCGCGCTTCAGCGAGCTCGATGGTTTGCTTCAACACCAGGTTAGAGAGCGTATTTTTTGAGTGATGCAATGCCGAGAGGATCGGAATATTGGCACCTACCAGTAAGGCCATTGTTCCGGCAAATCTGGCGGTTTCAAACTCAAGAAGTAAGGGCCCCACAACCGGAATCTTTAAACATAACGCATCACAGCGATATTTAAACTCGGGGCTCCGTAGCAAATATTTAAAGAGCAACGTACCGAGCAACCCTGCCAGTAAAAGAATGAGCCCCCACTGGCTTAAAAAATTAGACACCGCCATGACAACTTGAGTGATGGCAGGCAATTTTTGTTTGGTCGATTCAAACACGCGAACTATTTGGGGGACGACATACGTCATCAAAAAGATGATGACGGCAAAGGAAACACTCAGTAATGTCGCCGGATAAACTAAGGCCCCCAAGGCTTTTTGCTTAAGCGCTTCTCTTTTTTCTAAAAACACGGCCAACTGCGTGAGCACCTCTGCCATTTGCCCAGATTGTTCAGCCGCCGCGACGATACCTTGATAAAACGCACCGAAGGATTGAGGGTGGCTGGCAAGGGCCTGAGAGAGCGGCATGCCAGAACGGATATCTGCCAAGATTGACTCAAGAACTTTACGCGTGTGCTTTTTGATACCCGAATCTTTAGAAAGAATAGTGAAACCATCCTCGATCGAGATTCCTGATCTGACCAGAAGCGCCAACTGTTTTGACAAAATGGCCAGATCTTTTGCAGAGATCGACCTCTGACTTGAAAATAAGCTGCGCTCTTTGACCGCTGCTTGCGTGAGCGCCACATCGGTAATTGAAATAGGTACCAACTCTTTATTGAGCAAAAGCTGCCTGACGGCACGTACGCTTTCGCCCTCGACGGTGCCCCGTTCTGTTTTACCAGCATAAGTCACAGCTTCGAACTGAAAGAGTGGCATCGTCAAATGTCCAACTGATTTGCACCGGTCACGCGACTCACCTCTGCAGGCGTGGTCATCCCCGCGCTAACCCACCTTTCGCTATCTTGCACCAACGAACGCATCCCGGTATCGAGTGCTTTTTGCCGAATTTGTGCCTCTGAAGCGCTTTGGTGGATTAACTCTTTCAGTTCAACAGAGGTTGTCATCAACTCATAAATGCCCGCACGACCTTTAAAGCCAGATTGCGTGCACTCTGCACAGCCCTGGCCGTGACAAACCGTACAGGTCAAGCGGATGAGACGCTGACCCAACACACCGAGCAACGAAGAAGACAACAAAAACGGTTCAATCCCCATATCGATTAAACGCGTGACGGCCGAAGCTGCATCATTTGTGTGAAGTGTCGCTAGAACTAAATGCCCAGTGAGCGAGGCCTGCACCGCAATTTGCGCAGTCTCTAAATCACGTATCTCACCAATCATGACAATATCCGGATCTTGACGCAAAATGGCGCGAAGCGCACGCGCAAAATTCATGTCGATACGCGAATTCACCTGCGTTTGCCCGACCCCCTCTAAATTGTATTCAATCGGGTCTTCGACCGTCATAATGTTATTGACTTGCGAGCGCAAGGTTAGCAATGCGCTGTACAGCGTGGTGGTTTTTCCACTACCAGTCGGGCCCGTGACCAGTACAATCCCATAAGGCTTGTTAATCAGTTCTAAAAAACTTTTCTCAGTATCGGGTGCCATGCCGAGCGTTTTCAAATCTAATTTCGAGTAATTTTTTTCTAACAAACGCATGACCACACGCTCACCGTGCGCAGTGGGCAAGGTTGACACCCGAATATCTAGCGCTTTACTGCCGACTCTCAATGAGATTCTGCCATCCTGAGGCATACGCTTTTCAGCGATATCCAGCGAAGCCATAATTTTAATTCTGGATACCAAGGCTGCATGCAAACCTCGCTTCAAATCCACCACATCTCGTAAGTTTCCATCGACCCTAAAGCGCACAACCGATTGCTTTTCGTAGGCTTCAAGGTGAATATCTGACGCACTGTCACGGCTCGCTTGTTTAAACAAACTATTGATCATACGAATGATGGGCGCATCATTCTTGAGCTCTAACAAATCTTGGGTCAGTGGGATGTCTTGCATTAAGCGCGCGAGATCAACATTCTCTTCTAGCTCATCCACCACCGTTGCCGCATCCGTTTCGTTTTGAGCATATTCTTGACTGATCATGGCAAGAAGCTCTTCAGAGCTCTTTTTACAAAAGCGCAGTGGGCCGACGTTACGCGCAACCTCGTGCAGCGTTGAGGGCTTTGTTTTAGGGCTAAAAAAGAGCGTCGGCGTCTCTGCTAGCTGATCTAGCAATAAGACCTCGTGGCTTTTAGAAAATGAAAAAGGGATTTTCGTCATGGTGCGACATCATGCATGATGTCTCTGATATCTCTCAAGGTCGTTGCAGTCAAATTTTCTTTTTTAAGTAGCAACGGTGCCTGTACAAACGTCTTACGTTTTTCTTCTAAATCATCTAACTTGTTATTTGAAAAAATATTATTTTGTTCATTGTTACGCAAGACCGATGGGCGTATGAAAACCATTAAGTTTGTTCGGGTTCGAGACTTGTTATCGTAGCGAAACAGACCTCCGATTAATGGAAGATCACCTAGCAACGGGATCTTTGAACTGCCGTCAGTATAGTTATCACCAATGAGGCCACCTAAAACAATAATTTGGCCGTCCTCAACAATCACATTTGACTCGACGTTTCTTTTGTTCAAGATAATACCGGTCGTACTCGAGGCATCTTGAATACTCGATACCTCTTGAAAAATCTGAAGCTTCACCGTACCATTTTCTGACACTTGCGGCCGTACACGCAGGGTTAAGCCAACATCTTGCCGCGTATAGGTTTGAAAAGGCGTGACAGTCGCGGTGCTGCCAGTTTGCGCATACGAGCCCGTCACAATCGGGATATTTTGGCCAACAATGATGCGGGCCTCTTCATTGTCGAGCGTCATTAAGTTGGGGGTCGATAAAACGTTTGCACCAGAAATAGTAGACACGGCCCTGAGCAATGAAGAAAACGCCAAATTGCTACCAAAATTTGTGATCGAACCGATATTGAGCCCAAGGCCCAAGGGCGAAACCGCCGCGCCTGCCGCAGCAGTTCCAAGTATCGAGTTAACAGTTGCGCTCGAGCCAAAAATATTGGTGTTACCCGAGGATGCCGGCCCGTTAAAGTTTGTCCCGGCGTACGCGGTGTTGGAACTGTTCAACGCCTGCCACTGAACGCCCAGCTCGGCCGCATTCGCGGCCGTTAACTCAACGATCATCGATTCAATGTAAACCTGAGCACGGCGGCGATCGAGCTGCTCAATCACTTTCAATAAATCTTTATAAACAGGTTCGGTGGCGGTAATAATGAGCGAGTTGGTATTAGGGTCGGCCTGAATGACGCCTCCGGTTGAGGGGGCACTGCTACTTGTTAAGGCAGACGATGCCGCTGCAGAGGGTGCGCCGCCAAGGGGGTTTGCACTGTTCATCCCGACCGCAGTCATTGGGTTGATCGCGCCTTGATTGGGTATCTGAGCATTTAGATTGGCGTTGCCTTGCGGATTGATATTTGTAGGATCAGTCGAAGAGTTATCGGCCGCCACAAGAGCCCGCAAGGTAATTGCTAATTTAGCCGCCTCTGCATTTTTTAATGGTACGACATAAATATTGCCCACATTTTTTGACGCATCCAGCTGAGCCGCGAGCCTTCGAATTTGTGCCAACCGCTCAGCGTTACCACCCCGAATGATTAAAGAATTTGTTCTGGGATCTGCCAGAATGGTGGGCTTCGACATTGGATCGCTACCCTGAGGCACACTGGTTTCTAGCGCTCGATTCACTAGGCTAGCCACTTTACTCGCTTGCGCATTTTTTAAGGCAATCGTTTCAACTTTGGTACTAGTGGGGTTATCCACGCTCTGGATAATCTTTTCAATACGCCCGATGTTACTGGCGTAATCTGTCACAAGAATTGAGTTGTTACCAGGCAAGGCATTGATCGTATTGTTGGGTGAAACTAAAGGCCTGATGATTGCAACGACGTTTGCTGCAGATTCAAAATTTAATTGAAAGACCCGGGTAATAATTTGATCACCAGTCACACCCGTCGTAGAGGTGTAGGTCTGAGAAGATTGAAGTTTTGCATCTGCCTCTGTCACAACACGGTAGCCACCGGCAGTATTCACGAGTGCAAAGCCATTCATTCGAAGGGCTGTCGATAAGCTGTCTATCGCCTGATCGGGCGTAAGCGCCTGACTACTGCTCAAAGAAATCTTACCGCGCACTTTTGGATCAACCACAATCGTTCGATTTGTGGCCCGAGCAACGGTCGAAATGACGGCTTCGACATCCGCATTATTAAACGACAAGTTGATCCCACTATTTTGTGCAAAGATATTCTGTTGCACCAAGAGGATCAACACGAGCGTGAAAGCAGTTTTAAATAAACTAAACATAAAGAGCCTTAAATTTTAAAGCGGTAAAGAGCGCCGTCTTTTTTACCAATGATTGAGAGCAAGCCAATTAGGGAATCAAGCGATTCTGGTGGGGCTGTGGCTTCGCCTTGCAAAGACAACCGCCCCTTTTCAACGGTGCCGTTTGCCGTTAACAGCAAGGGGCCATTGATCGTCGAAACATCTAACGTTAACGCCTGCTTGAGCTGAAACGTTAAGGCATAACTGCCCAGTGGTTTCACCGGGCTGATTGGGCTCGTAATGTTCAGAAAGCGAGCCTCAACAAGACCTCTCGGAGACGAATCCCAAACCAGATCTTCCCAACGGATGGCTAGCTTTCCACGAAGATGCAAAGAGCGCATGAGACCACCCGCAACCTCAATCATGCTAGCGGGTAGCTCAATTTGATTGCTAGCGAGCGTGATCGCACTAGGATGCACTGCGAGCTCGAGCGGCCTCGCCATATTGGCATACTGAATGATCCACTTACAGTGCAAATTAGTAATTGAACACTGGGTTGTCCAGGCAAAGCGTTCTGAGCTTATCTGGGGGGTGCGACACATGCCTGAAGTGCCCGGTTGAATATCTGAAAATCCAAGCTGAGCACTGCCCTTCCAAAGGGTACCCACGGGTTGGAGTACCGCCGTCTGACAGTTTGTCTTTTTTGCAACGGTTGCACTTAGCCACCGTACAGGAAAAAAAGCGACCACAAGAATCAGCACGCACGCTAGCAGCGCGATTCGGCTCGACCACCCAAAACGAAAAGACAAGCGTTCAAATTGTAAATTCATCGCGCTTGCACCAAGGTAGCACTCACTTGAACAACGCCTACACCATCATTTTTTTTGAGGACAACATCGCTCGCATAAAGCGCGTAGTTTTGTCGAAAATCTACCATCAGTTCAAGCCAGCGACTAAATTCGATCTCGTCAATTTTTAACTCAAGTTGCGCTGCACCCGTATTCTCAAGCCGAACCAAGGTGAATTTGACGCCTTGAGAAAACAGCTTTTGTTGCAGCACAGAAATGTCATTTTCTGACAAACTCGTGATTTTTACAGTCTTGTCTTTATACGTGAGCAGCGTTCGATTGAGTTCTTGGATACTCAATAATTGCGTGGGATATTTTTGCAAACGCAATTCGAGAGTTTGCTGCAAGGGCTGAATCATCAAAAACCACAGAACACCCATGAACAGACATACGCCCACCCCAATTGCAAGCTTAGGAGGCAATCGCTTAACACTCTGCAGACGATTTTTTTTCGTCACGGGCGACGGTGAGAAGCTAGTCATCAGCAAGATTCGCGTAAGGGCTCAACAAAAACCGCGTCGGACTCATTCTCTGAACTGAGTGATCTTGCAAAACAGCGAGCCTCTGAGTATTCGAAAGAAGCGATGTTTGCAACTCGAAGGCCAAGCCCTTTGTCGAGTATTCCAAGCTCTTTAATGCCTCGGGCGGGGTATCTTTCAGTACGTTTTGGAGCGCCAATAACTGTCTTTCAAGATCTCCGTCGCAATTCTCAAGGTTTTTGTGCGCGGCGAGGCAACTGGCGTTCACCAATCTTGTAAAACTTGCTTGACCGTCGACGCGATCTGACAGGACTTGATTGGCTGCGCTCTGTAAAAGAGCTTCCCACTGTCGGTCTTGCCATAGCAGGGTAAGGATGTAGCCAAGATAACTGACACAGAGCGTCAGCGTGGCGTATTTCGCCCATCTTAGGGGCGCCTTCCATAAGTCTCGCGACAGCCAGTGTTGTAATTCACTTTGACTGTCTCTTCTGAAATCGTAGAACTCGTCGGGTAATAAGTTAATCGATTCGTAAGATTTTTTTTCTGTGGTGATCCTGCTGAGCAAGAGCGCGGCAGACAATTCTTGCAACGGAGGCTGAGCGTGGTGTTCTTCAGTCGCAAGCACTGGTTCATCCGCCGGTTGCGACCAGCACACAATGTCGCTTGCCGATTGTTTTGACGTATAAAAAATCGTTGTGTCCTCTTGCTGAAAGAATGCGACCGAAGACGCAACCGGCAACAACAGACTCTCTGGAATCAATTGAATCTGTTCGCAATTGAGAACGGCGAGTTTTTGACTCAGCCAAAACAACCAATCACGGTTCATCACGCTCACCAACCTCATGTCTGACGATTGAGTGAATGTGTGCGGCAGCAACTGAATATTGGTATCGGCAACCGAGGACAGCAACTCATCCTCAATGAGCATTGGTAATATTTGCTGAATTTTCTTTGTACTAACTGCTGGCACTTTGAGTTCTGTCAGTCGAACATCAATGCCAGGAATCAGCGCAAGCACAGAATCCGCGACAGGCAATGCGTCTAAATCCAAAACCTTTTCAAAACCAGTCTCATCGTTCTGCGCCCACGAAAAATACAAATCCTGCGCTGACCAATCTTCAGCGTTGATTGCAATAGGCCGTACAGGACAACGAATAATAAGGCGCATGAGGGGGGAGCCGACTTTGAGGGTATTTTTATAACTCTTTGAATTATTTATTCTTTATTCAGTTTAACATCGCTACAAGCGTTTTTTGAAAATAAACTTTTTGTCATTATATTAATACCTGTCATTTCGGATTATTCGTGATTGCGATGTGCGAACCCATATATTAGGGTTACCCTAGCGCCTAAGAGGTGTCTGAGCAGGCACGACGCCAATCACACTTTTTTTAGGCTGCAACGATGAACAATCCTATAACGCGCTTGCTGGGTGGATCACTTATTTTGGGACTCCTGATCGCCTGTGGGGATGGCGGCGGAAGCAAAAGCGACAGCGGTTCATCCAACTCAGCGGCAAAATCTTCAATTAGCTTATCGACGCCAGGCGGAACACCATGCGCCAGTAGCTTCGGCGATTCGG
>Ga0209296_1002457_pt1 | contig 13307 bp, 6 predicted proteins | sample S_130206_EF_Meta_FD_187319 | JGI IMG/M metagenome (GOLD analysis project Ga0209296, IMG submission 187319) | Freshwater microbial communities from Lake Simoncouche, Canada to study carbon cycling - S_130206_EF_MetaG (SPAdes) (version 2) | ecosystem: Environmental > Aquatic > Freshwater > Lake ...
GATAGTGGAACGGGCTCGGGTCTTTTTTGTTTATTTTTTTCGCTTATTCTGCTCTTTTATATTTTACCTGGTTTTTCCTTGTTTTACTCTGTGTATTTTTATCGATAGATTTATACAAATAATCAAAGGGTATACCCTTGCCTCTTTTTACTTATTTTTATTTATCAGTTTTAACGCTGTTTATTGCCTTCGGCCACTTAATCGCATTTTATCTCTTTAAATCAAATCAAATATGATTGCTTTATTCATTTTTAGTGTCAATTGTAACCAAATGTAACCAAATGTAACCAACGGTAACCAACTCACTTATTTCACGGGAATTATGCTCTTTTACGGAATATTAAGATTTATCGCCCGATTTGTTGTATTATTTCATGCGTTTTTATGGTATAATTACAATAAAGGCTCTGTTTCTTGTCTGTCTTGGAAATTACTCAGTACAATGCTCTAAAATAAACCCTCCTTATATAAAAAAGCATCCTACTGAGTAATGGAATCCTTAACGCTAAAAATCACATTTCCGCATTTCCGCATTTCCGCATTTCCGCTTTCATAAAAAAAATAATCTACATTTCCGCCCTTTTTCAATATACTTTCCATGATTCACACAAATCAACCCGGCCTTTTCACTTCACGACAACTAAAGAATAAACACGGATTCTTTCACCATTTGTTAGAACTTGTTTATTATCTAACTTATAACCGAAGAATTCACCTATTATTTGATTGAAGGATTTTGTGAACTTGGAACTTTATCCGCTCACGTATTTTGTGATATAATCGGTATCTTTATTTAGTAGATTCTAACAGTGTACAAGCATTGATAATCTTGATTAATATACGTCTCGTTATTTTGCTGTAATCGTATTTTAAACTTCCGCAGTCCAGTTGGCTTATATGTTAATCTGCTCTTCACGGAGTTTTATGAATTTAACAGCCTCATCTACTGTTAATTGTTGTAACAAATTTACATCAAAGTGGGCCTTTAATGAATTCCATGCTAGTTTTTCTATCTAATTCTTCTTGTCGGCTTACAGCTTTGCTTTATTAGAGTAGTTGAATTATTCAAGAGTCATTGTAGTTTTATAGATAGAATATAGGTGAATTAGGTCAAGTTTGTATTCTAGCGTTTTGTCTTGATTTTTAAGAAGATAATCGGTATTTTTAATAAGGTCGGGAATAAGTAAATCCTCTTCTGTCAATTTAATCTCTTCATTGATTAGTCTCTATACGGAATTAAACTTCTAAGTTGTGTATTCTTTGGTAATTCTGTTAATAGTATAACCCTAATCGGCTAATAGAGTCAAGAGGATTTTATTTTTATGGGCTATTTATTCGTTCATTCTGGCATCCAAATAACAACTCATTTCTCTGATTAAATCGTAGGTAATAAATTTATCGTAAGCCTCAACCTTTGAAGCGGATATTTTCTGAGCGGTTTGTAAATTACTGCTTACTTGCGTTGTATCAAGGTAAATTGTTATGTCGTTATCTGTGATATTTCTAACTCTCTGAAGGGCTTAAATAGTTTAAATTGGGGAACAGGTATTATATGCGTAGTAGTTAATTGATGAGTTATAGAACTTTTTTTCAATACTAATTCCGGCAGTAATTGTAGACGTGTATATGAATAGGTCAGATGTTATATTTTCTATGTGTTTGAAGTCTTCAGTTTTAGCGGTGAGCATATTTTTACCATCATGACAATCTTCAACCTTCGCGTCTTTTCCGTGATAAATTTTAACGCTATAACCTTGTGCCTCGGCCATCGCTACAATTCCGCTCGCAATATCTCTAGAACTACAGAAACTTACAACCTTTTTCCCTTAATTTAACTTAGCAAGGACTGCTTATTGATAATCGGATTTGAACGCATTTGTATGCTTGTCTTCTATTAAATTCACAACCTAATCGGATTTGGGCTAAAATAGATTATGAACTATCTGATAATTATTGTTTCTAGCAAGAGTGTTTATTAGCCAAATTGTTCTATCTTACATCAAGGCATCTAGAATAATAACTTTTCCGGAACATTATAATAAGTCAAGCAAAACCTAGAAACTCTATTGAACTTGTGGCTTATAACTGAACGCTTAGGATTAGTCCAGAATACTTTCTATTTCGTCAAGGATTAACACGATTTTATTCTTATTAACACCCTCGGAGCGAATTCTATGGAGACTGTCAATTTAAACCACAACTCTTGAGTGGTCTCTTAAGCTTATGCCGCCTTTAATTTCTTGGTAATTCTCAAAGCCCATTTTCTGTGCAAAATCTTGAGCAAATGTTCTTCTAAATGAAACAACGATTTAATAACAATCTTGGTAGTTTACTAGTTCTTTTTTCAAGTGGAATGTTTTTCCAGTATTCATTTGGGATTTTACGTAAGTGTACTTATAGGGTTTTGTGTCATATTTAACATGTTCTTGATTGAGAATTTAAGCATGTTTTAAGGGAACTTGTGTAAACGTATTATCGGCTTAGACAACTTATTTCGGAACTTCTATGAATTTGCCTTTACAGCCCAGAGCGAAACATTTGATTACTCCGCATGATAGATATAGATTTTAAGAATCATGAGTGCAATTGGAAAGTGGGCATTTATATGGTTTAATTCGTGGTACAATGATATAAGACCCATTATAGTCACATTATAGGTTATATTTCTCAGCTAAAATAGTTAAAGCCAGTTCGTTCTTAATCTTCGGGTTTGTCATCTAGAAATGTGGCTTATTACAGAAAGCAATAGGGTTCGCCAGAGACTGGTATTGTGGGGTTACATTTTAAATGATGAAATCGGTGAATTTACTGTGTGTAATGATTTCTAGCAATTTACGACCTACTTTGTTGGTTTTGGCGTCCCATTTATATTATAGTGGTAGCCTCATGCATTAATCACCTGAATAAACACCAATATCGCAAATGTCATAATTATACTTTTAATTAATATGAATAGATAAAGTTTCCATCTGTGATTTTGTCATAATAACGTCAACAACTACGTGATAACTTTGTTTATAGTCTTTAATACAACCGTCAGCGATATGAATCGGGAAAACCTATTCAAGGCAAGACCATAGAATGTTTCTAAATTTCTACATATCAACCATAACTAGATTATCAGATTTATCCTTTTTAGTTTCAATATCGAAATATAATTTACAGGTGTCGCTTAGAATTTTCTCGTGATAAACACACTTAGAGCGATTGGCTAAAACCATAGTTTCCACTTCACTGACGTCTACATTTATGAATTGTTAGCGTTGAGTTTCAACTCGTAACATGATTTAACCTTCTTTTATGCTTTATTTATGCATCTTTGTCTCTGTTTTTAATTAGAAGAATTAGGTCAAAGGCTTTGCCAATAATTCAATGAGTTCGCTAATCTATAATAATGAAAGGTCCATATTTTCACTATATTCTGAATAATTATAATCCTTGCGAGATTCTCCAAAATTGAAGGGAATAATCTTATAAACCGACTTGTCTCCAAATCTTTCCGATAGTTTTCCGCTCTTGGTTAATATTCCACTTGAATTTGATTATTTGGTGAATTTATGGAAAAGCACATATGATTCAATTGATTTATGGGCGTCTATGCATTCTTGAACTTCTTTGGCGATTCTATTTTTAAATACAGTAATAGCGTTGTGAATTTGTTCAATATTTTTGGGTTTATTGTCTAGAAGTGTAGCACAGAAAAGGGTTATTTATTCTCTCATGTAAAGACTAAGGGCATTTTTAGAGCCGAAACCTTTCATCTCAATTTAGCCCTCTGACCTCTTCAAATAAGCCTTTTTCTTGTTATTAAATATAAATTCAGTGTTTTCTTTGATTTCCAATACCATAGAGTTATATTTATCGTTGATTTCCTTAGCGATGTCTTGGGGTGATTTTGTTACCTTTTCCATAATTTAACACTCAACGCCATCCGTATCTACAGATAGAATATTATAACCGCTATCTTTGAATAGATTCATGGCATAAGTAATCGAGATTCTTCCAAATGCGCAGATTGCTGAAGCGCTTTAATAATTGAAAATAGGGCAAGAATTTTAATTGGTTAGTCCATAGATTGTGTTGACACATAATTTAACCGCCTTTTCTAATGACTTAAGCCCTTGTTTTTTATATTGAGATTTTAGAGATAACAGATTTTTAACGAGTTTTGATAATACCGGTTCACAATCTTTGAAATAAACCAACTTTGGGTCACCCTTTGCAAAATTAATATCAACACAGAATTTAGTTTCAGTTTGTGAGATATTTTCAGGAGATATGTTCATTTATAGAATAGCATTTGGGTATTGACTAGTATAATCACAACTAATCACTTTATCTAGGTATTTAAATTGATTTTAAGATTCAACGGATAAAGTCAAGGCGCCATGTTTAATTTCACTTTCTTGGTAATCTACCGATGAATATGTAAATGAATATCCAGCTTTATAATACTTTTTAAGAAGAGCTATTTGCAGTTTTTTAGCGTTTGTAAGATTGGCAAGAGTTGAAATAGGTAATTTAAGCAGTTTAATGACGTCATACAATTAGTTAAATAATCCGTGTTTTGTATCTGCAATTTTTAAACAAATACAATCATAAGCGCAATACGCAATATAACCAGACATGTCAAACGCATACATACGAGAATCTTTAGCCATCTGAATGTGGTCAACCTAGATTTTTGATTTAACACCTAGGAACTCAAGAATGTTGTCTAATTTGTAACCCTTGATTTCACCTTCTTTAATAGATACTTCGGCCTGGGCAATTTATTTGAAATCAATAAACATAACCAGAGGAATAGGCGTGTAATTTGAATAAGAGATTTCTTCTTGATTGAACCATTTTTATGATACAATTCTGAATAGCTTAGTATCTAAACCACCCTTTTTAATAAGAAAATCCATATCATAACATTTTGGTTTTCTCAAATAGAATTCTTCGCCATTTGATTTGCCTTGAGTTGCATTAAATCCACACAAATAATGTAGTGTAGTTAAAGACTTCAACCAACTGAAGAAACTGCGAGCTAGGCTTCTATCATCTTCACAAAGAATAATTTCATAGGTTACATCGCTAGGATAATGAACTTATAATTTGCTGTTAATTTTGGAAATATCAAATGTATATGAGTCTAATAACCAAATTTTAATGTGATTCAATCTAACCGCGCAAATCATTGAAATGTGACTATTATCATCATCGGCAAGTGGAACCGTGAAATTTTTAGTGTTGAAAGTTTCAATATCCCAATAAATAGGTGTGATTTCAGGATAAGAGAATTTCACCTTATTTTCCACTATAAATTTGCTAATAATGCTATCATAGTTTTGTTTCATTCCTAATTTAGTATTTTACGCGATTCTGTGTTTATTACCATAGTTATCAAATTGATAATTTTACAGTGAAACCTTGTCTTTTAATTCCGGGTGTCCCAAGGTAACTCTATCTAACAAATCAATTTCTTCAGATTCATATACGTTAAAGGCTTTGATTTGCGAAGCGTTCCAAATTTTAAGTTCGTCGTCAATAATGATTAATTCTTTCAGTTGATTGTATTAAACGTCAATAACCTTTGTCTGTAGTTCAGTTAACAAATTGCTTGCTTTATACAGATAACTTGTCTTATCCTTAAGATTAAAACCCGTGTTGGAAACTACCTATTTACGTTGGGACAAAATTTAAGATTCATCGCATTATACTGACTTATCTTGTACATTCTTGATTTTTGGTTTTTCTTGGATTCTTGGTCTTCTAGCTCTAGTGATATAAATCGCTTCGCTTTCTTCAGTGCTGTCGCAAATTTCAGAGTCCATTTCTGAGTTAAATAAATCTTCAGAGGCCATCGTAGAATACTAAACATCTTCAGTAATAATGTCGTTCTCAACAATAGGGTTCTTATGGCCCATCTTAGTTTGATGCGATTTAAGGTCTTGAGCTCTGTTGTAAGAGTTTTCACAGTTTGGACATTTGAATACTTTCATCGTTAGATTTTGTTGTTTCTTTATACTGGTTATTTTTTACGTTAAAACTTAATTAATTGATTGGTTCATTTTAGTCGTTAAATGTTGTATATTTCTAAGTTGTTCTCTTTAAGTCGTTTTCAAATTAAGCAATATTTACGGATAATTTAAATTTTCATAGATATAAATGGAAAGTGCAAAAATACGAAAGCCTCGTGTAAAAAGGGTCATTCTAGAAGAGACTAAAACTGAAGATATCAAAACCCCGCAAGTAAATAACGATAAACAGAAAGTAATACTAGGAATTGACCCCGCTTGGAAAAAGTGTGGATTTGGTATTATATCATTTGAGACTGGTAAATATGTAGACTCGTTTCAATTAGCCTTAAAACCAGATAGAAAAATGACATAAACGGAAAGCGATGGCCACGTATCAAATAACTGTTAATCTGTTATAAATATGATATTTTAGAAATACGATGTTTAGTATGTAGTTATTGAATTACAATTAGGCCAGTTTTCAGCGGTTCCAATATAAATTAGTTTTGTACAGGCTTTGCCGTAAAATGTGAAATATGTCAATTAACACAGTAAACTTAAACTAAAGCACACTATGAAGATAGCTCCAGATAATGAAACATCTAATAAATACAACTAAAACAAGCATCAAGGTAGAGATTTGGCTAAACTATTATTCCCCGAAATGTGTGGAGATGATTAAAAAACAACATTTGATGAATGTGATGCTCTTTTACACGCTTATTATTGTTATTCTAATATGTCTAAAATTCCATGGATAAAAAAAGAAGATTTGAAAAACTGAAATATCTCCAAGGATATACCCTTACTATTTTTTATGTTTTATATCGGTTATAAAAAAGAATGGAAACCTGTGATATTTGGTGTTAAAAAAAAACAAAGGAACTATTAGATATTTGCTATTCTGAATAAAGAATAATAGACCTAATGAATACATGTAAAAGTTAGTCGCGACAAATCATATTGCTTGAAATGCGAGTAGAAGAAATGTAGAAAACGATAAAGGAACTTTTAAGAATTAACGATAGAATTATGCTTGAATTACATTGAGTCAATCTAAATCTTCACCTGACTTTTTAACAGCTTTAGCGAGTTTATTTTGATGTTTTTGAATTGTGTTCTTTGTGTACTTAATTTGAATTCCCGTGTTTTTTTCAATTTCTACGATAGCTTCAAAGATGTCTGGTTTTTCCCACAGAAGATATCTAGACCAGAACGACGCAGTAAGCAGATTCAACTTATCATCAGTTTTCCAAAATTGAGATTCTCTCTTTTCGTGTCTTCCAATATAAGCCCGTTTTCTATCTTCTGACTTATTAATCGTGAAATCAGAATATGAGCGAGCTCCAAATGACACAGTTTTTCCGTTTACTTTAACAATATACTTTTTATCCATATTACTAGATTTAGCGGGTTCAAGTTTCACGATAGTTATTTCGCTCTTTTCCTTAGGTTTTCTTTCAGTTTTCACCTCAGCGTTTTTACAGTTTTTACATGTGAAGATTGATGGTTTTCTCTCAGTTTGTACACTTTGTTGTTCAGTTGACATTTAGACTAGTTTTATATTTATACGATAAAAAAAAGATTTTAAACAATATTAATTCAAATTTAACATTGTACTCTGTGTTTTTCAAATGACTTATGTTTTTAGAAATCTCGCTTACATTTGTGACATTTTAGCTTTTTATCTGATTGAATACTTTCATGAAATAACTAGTGGTATACTTCTCTATCTCTTAGTTCTTATTCGTCGTAATATTCTACTCGTTATAGTTCTATTGTTTCATAGGCCTACATGGCTTAAATCATCAGACATTTATAGAATGGAAGTTTAATAGCCTTAGTCATGTCTTAATAATGTGAACCCAGTCGCTATTTAATTGTATTTGTCGTATATCCCACATAATCTACAGTACCGTATTTTTTATGTTTCAATCCATATATGTAACCGACCTTTTTGCTTGATTCATATTTCTCTTTGGCCTCTTCTAATTATAGCTTAGATTCTTCTAATTGTTATATTGTCTGAAGTCTGATTTTTTTCAGTAAATCGCACACTTAGTCTTGAAATTATTCGGCTATTGGTTTTGTTGATTTCATTAATGCCGTGTAAATACCTCTTTCCGTAAACATTCTATCGGTGGGTGATTCACCCACCTATACATATTTTGAATTTTAAAGCATACTTCGAAACCACATTGCATCATTACAGCGTTTATATCCAAGTACATGAATAAGCAGGTCGGAGCATTTAATAAGTGGGTCATTTTGAGTTCCATATATTGTGATGGATTATTCACCAAAATCAAGATTAGCAAGAGATGTCATTTGTTACGTTATATATGTTCTTTTTAAATGGATTACAATATGCGTTAGAAATTAATAATTCAGATATACATGGATTTTATTGCGTTTTTAGAATTGGCCTTAATATCCCGTTTTCTTTGATGTTTCATTTATGTTCTCTTTTGTATAATTTTGTTGGTAGAATTTAGCATGTGACTTATGTATTTTTGATTTTTAACGAATTGGCCTTACATTGTATCATCGTCAGAACTGCTTTCTTCGTCTTCTTATTCTAATTTTGGAAACATGCTCATTTGTAATACCATAGTTTGGGCTATTAGTTTTTAGCGATAACTCATTTATGTACATAAAAATACATTTTCAACACTAATTGTAACCAAATGGAGTCGATTGTAACCAATGTTCACATAAGGGTCGTTTTAGCGTGTTTTACTGAATATTCGGTTTTCTCGGCTGTTTTGACTAGTTATTTCGGTCGATTTTGGTGTATAATTACAATAAAGGCTCTGTGTCTTGTCTGTTCCTGTAATTACTCAGTACAATGCTCTAAAATAAACCCTCCTTATATAAAGAAGCATCCTACTGAGTAATGGAATTCCTAACACTAAATTTGCATAAAAAATATTCGGCTTTTCATTGCCAAACTCCAGAATTTCCCAAATTCTAATTATCAGACTCTTGAAAAAGCAAAGATAATCTAACTTGGAAATCCGTTAAGAATACTGTTAAATCGGGCTAATGTTGTAAATCAATGAAAGTATCGGGAAATCCCGTATAATACAATAATAAAGGTGGAACATATAACGGATTTTTCTATCTACACATTGGACAGGTATATTTAGCCTTTAATTTAGAATAACACGATTTGCACATTATATGCTTTTATTAACATGGTTATATTGCTTTAGTTTCCAAGAATTCTTCAAAACATACGTAACATTCAAAATTGCTCATTTATTGTGTTCCTTTTAAATCAAATAAAAAATACGTTAGAAATTAATAATTCAAATAATGACGACTTCTTCTGCATTTACTAAAAATCGTTGGCTTGGTGGTTTTTATTGACAGACTAAAATGAAGTTATATTCACCGTCGGAATTTACTACCTTATTGTATAACGACTCAAATTCCTTTTTTGATAAGTGACTTCTGAACTCGGAAACTATAGATTCTACCTCAGATTATATGTTTAAAGCGTGCAATGATATATGAGTGCAATTTCTTCTAATTACAGCAGAACATTATTTATGAGATTATGACATCAGAGCAAAACTTATCTTTAAATGACGACCCGAAGTGGCAATTTCTTCTAAAAAGCTTGAAAACGATTTGGTTCGGAACTCTTTAATGCAATCGTCAAAAATGAGAAAAAGGTGGGGAATCAATAATCCTTGTTACGCCTATATCTTTTGTTCTTTAATTCGTGATTTTATCATTTAAATACCCTAATATACATCATCAAAGGCGTTGGTCTAGGGGTCAAAATTCTTCTCAGTTTTCAATAAATCAATAATTTTCTACATGGTTTGATCTAGACGAAACGTGGGTGACACGATGTAAATATCGTTACCTGATGCAATTCTTTCGAGCAGTTTATATGCGGGATTAGATAATTGTTTAAAAAGACTGTACGTTTTTCCTCCGCGCGATGAACCCAAAAGCAAAATACTGCTCGGAAATTTGTAAATACTCGCTCTACTCTCAGGATTAAGATTATCGTTTATTTTGGCTATTTTTTTCAATTGTGTCTATACTAATGCTTACGCCTTTTCTAATTCTTCTTAATAGGTTAATGCCTCTGGGGACTTGTTTAATGTGGTTTCCATTTTAAATAGTTCGGTGTATTTATTACGGTTATAAATGTTACAATAAAAAGAAAAGTACTCAAGCGGTTCATTTATCGTTTCGCCTTTAAATTCAACTTTAAGTGGAAATCTAATTACATTCAATACAAATATATAAATTACGTATAATAGTATCATGTTAGAATCCGCCAGTTTTAACCAGACTTTTTACAACATAAGTAGTGCACAAACAAATAATAAAATGCAGTTCTATTATCACGGTTCTCCAACATTATATAATATAACAGTACCAGATGGATATTACACATTATAATAGCTAATTGATACGATTCATATTTTAATTGAAACCGCAACAGGAGAACTATAAGCATTAAGAATGTCTATTGTAGGATATAATATAGAGTTTATAATAAAAGCGGGAAGAACACTATAATTCGTACCATATGTTAATGGCTAGACCGCTTTAAATGATTTATATTTATCGTTAGGTTTAGTGCTTACTTAGCCTGTATTTATATCCGCAATATCTGGAACCTTTACTGGGTCATAATATGCTAACAATTAAACGATATAATTCATATAACTGAGAATTCCTGAAATCAAGCAAAACTACTATATTTAAGACTAATAACCGGCCTTTTCAATTCCCATAAATTAAGGGTTTGGATTCACATAAACATATACAAGGCACTCAGAATATGATAATTTAATAGAGTTAATTGATGATTAGAGATAGACATTTAAAACACTAAATATATTCATTTTAGACTAGACTTAACAACCCGTATCTATGCCGAGTAATTGGTCTTATGCTTTTAAATTCATTGTTACCGCTTGAAATTATATTTATAATAAATGAACACGTAAGTCAAACAATAGAAAGGATAATTCTACATATCTAACACTAATAGTACTGTCTCGGGAAATCAAGTAAATTTTAAACTTCCATATCAAGTCACATACAATAAAATCAACCTAGAGGGTGCCGGTTTCAAAAATCCTCTAGCTCCTTTACCAAGCGGTTTTAATATTGCCGTCGCTTTAAATAACAATATATTCAGTTTTGGTAGTTTACATTTGGCCGCATATCCGAATGCAGTTGGAAGTTTAATCACAATTCCGGACGGATATTATACCCCTTAAACTTTAGCGGCATATTTAAACCCTAGAATTACTAATGGAACATTTTAATTGATATAATTTACCTATAACATTAGTACTAATACATATACTTTGACAAATCCAAGTTTAGCCTCAACGCCTTATGTTTAAATTCTACGTCCATTTAATCTAACTACTTATGACAAATTATACACATAAATGGGATTGTTGCCTAGTCTCGGAACTACTGAGTTATTCGCAAATGGAACATACGGTCCATAATATGGAAATTTCAATAATTATCCTGGTAATTCATTAACTGGCGGTCAAATCTCTTTAACGACAGGAGATATGTAAATCTTGAACATAACTAGTCCTTAATTTGAATAATAGCTCGAAACATCATCAAAGAATCCAGCATTTAGCATTGTTCTATTTCCGGCGACTACTAATTAGTTATATTAACGGAATCACGACTAAGACAATGATATTTAGCTAGCAAATGACTAAAGACTAACTTTAACGGATATTTAGTTGAATTTCTTTAATGGAGAAACTCCCGTAACTATCGATACATTTACTTTGAAATTTAGCGTGTATGCTTGAAATTATACCCGTAATAAATGACAACACAAAATATCTTTGAATCTCCAAGCTAAACAATAGTGCCAATTGGAAGCATATAAATATGGTATTCTTTAACAGTTCCACAGGGTTATTTAGTCTGTGATGGATAAAGTTTTAATTAAACCATATTAACTAGATTATATACAATTTTAGGGTCAAATGTGGTCCCAGACCTGAGAGATAAGTTTATACGAGGAAAATCAACAATTCGGACTATCGGAGACATATAAACAGAATCATTTGGAAGTCACACACATTCTCTTAATTTATCCACATAAAACGGAGATGCACCTCACAGCCACAACACATAGTTTATAAAATTGTCTCTTACTGGTACATAAACGAAAATAGATTTGGGGGGCGCAGATGGCGGAAATAATTAAAATTCTATCGCAAACGGATACGGTTATGGCGCGTATATAAATGGTGAATTATACACCGAATATACGTCAATTCCACACGCACATAATATAGTTGGAAATACTGGGGCATCTGGGAATGGTACAGAAGTACGGCCAAATAATGTCGCTGTAATATATATCATAAAGGCATAATGATTATGCTGCGTAGTTCTTTTTTTATTTGTATAAATGATTGCCTCAGAAATTGCCAAAGATGCACTACTACCGTTTGTTATTTCAAGAATCGGTGCATAAACTATCGGAAGCGGGATTGCTTCAAGAAACTCAAATATGACGGGAGAATTCGATAGAAATGCAACATCCCAGTTACGTCCTAGAAATCAAGGACAAGACGATTCGCGAAGAGCATAACTTGACGCCCGCGTTTTCGAATAAAGACAAAGAAACACGGAAATCCGCTAATAAGCGCAAATAGCCCAAAATGCATTAGATTAGCAAACAATTACATAACAATATGGATAATATGGAAATTCACCATTTGCTTAAAGGCCTGTAATTTAGCCTATTGATACTTTGCCCTAAATTCCATAAGCTATGCCAGACCCGCTACCAATGATTAATAACGATAGAAGTGCGTTTGAAGAAGATGAAGATTTAGACACAGATTTAATGCATTAAAGGTTAATTGATAACATAAATAACGGACTTGATGCGGATGATGAATTACCCTTAGACTATTCTGATAATAATAGTGAAAATGACCCGGTAAACATACAATAAAGAAGAAACGCTGAAGAACGAAAAGATAGGCCACCTGAATATCCCGGTGGAAATGGAAATAATCCATCAGTTGGTGATATTATAAGAAAAGGCGATGAAATCTTTAAAGTCATTTAAAATGTAATTCCCAAGAGAAAACCCGAGGAAAAGAAGTAGAAACCTGAAAAGAAGGTAAAACCTGAAAAGATAAATCCAACGGAAGAAACTATTGATGATAAGAAAAAGAAAACGACCGGCGCCAAAGTTGATTTTCATGACATCTTTTAAAAAAGTATCGTAAATAAAACAAATGTCAATACTAAACGTCTATTGTGAAAGCT
>Ga0209296_1002462_pt1 | contig 13287 bp, 10 predicted proteins | sample S_130206_EF_Meta_FD_187319 | JGI IMG/M metagenome (GOLD analysis project Ga0209296, IMG submission 187319) | Freshwater microbial communities from Lake Simoncouche, Canada to study carbon cycling - S_130206_EF_MetaG (SPAdes) (version 2) | ecosystem: Environmental > Aquatic > Freshwater > Lake ...
GGTGAACCTGATCCGCCTTGTGTACCTGTTGTTCCACCTGGACCTTGACTACCTGGAGCTCCTTGCGAACCTTGTGCTCCTTGTGTACCTTGGGTACCTTGTGTACCTGTAACTCCTTGTCCGCCCTGAATACCTACATTTCCGTTTGTACCCGTAGTACCTTGCGTACCTTGAGGTCCGCCTGTACCTTGAGGTCCTATTCCTCCTTGTGCACTTTGTGCTCCTGTACCGCCTTGAATACCTTGTGTACCCTGTGCACCTGTTAGACTTGGATTATTGGTAAAGCTAGCGGTAAACGAATAAGATGCACTAACTGAATTTACAACATAAGAAGCTGTTTGAGAGAGAATTACATAAGATGCAGAAGCAGCAGTACCAGAAAGAGATCCGGTTATGCCACCTGTAGCATTCAAGCTACCTGTTACTTGAATATTATTCTGTGAAATAATACCATTACGAACTACAAATTCATTTGCCATATTCTAATACTTCTATTTACTATTTAACTGTATAACTCTTTCTTGCAACTCTTGAATAGTTTTGACTAATACAGGAACTATTTTACTATAATCCACCCCTTGTGATTTAATTTCTCCATTTGATCCCATGCGATCTTTTTCTCCGAAAACTGCATCAGAAAGAACTTCTTGTAATTCATGAGCAATAACTCCATAAGACCTTGTATCGTCTACTTTCCAAGCAAAGTCATATACTTTAATTCTTGAAAGTAAAGTCGTACCGTTAAAGTCTCTTAAGTCATACTTTAATCTATAGTCAGAAGATGTTGGAAAGCTACAAGTAGTATCAGCATATACTATTCCTCCTACATAACTACCATTAGAATAGTTTGCTACAGCGTCATTACCTCCTGGTGATGTTTTTATTACATTTATTCTACCATAACCCGCACCGCCTGGTCTATACATCCAAATACTTCCTGCACTAGTACTAGCTGAAGTATTACCAATCAATACCTGAGATCCATCGTCATATGCATATCCACTGCCTGCAGTAGTAGATGAGGTATACTTAGCAATATAGCCTGTGGTACCGCTCAAACCGTTCGGACCTGTACCACCTGGAGGACCGGGTGAGCCGGCTGGCCCTGTACCGCCTTGTGGACCTGTACCTCCAGCACCGCCTGTCGGACCGGGACTGCCTGTTACAGCGCTTGCAGGACCTGTTCTACCGGTAGGACCAGTTGTACCTGTAGTACCTTGACCTCCAGGAGAGCCTGTAGCACCTTGCGGACCTGTACCGCCTGTACCGCCTTGAGCTCCTTGTGAACCGGGTCCTGTACCTTGCGGACCTTTAGGGCCTATTATACCTATTGTACCGGGAGGACTAAGAATACCTTGTGTTCCTATTGGACCTTGTGTACCTTGTGTACCTCCTATGCCTTGAATACCTACGTTACCTGTCGTACCTTGTCCACCTTGTGTACCAACGGCACCTTGAGGTCCTAATACACCTACTATACCTTGTGTACCTTGTGTACCTTGTACGGTTGGAGTTAGAGCATAACCAGCTGTAGTAGAAAAGGAAGCGCTTAGTACGTTTGCAGCATAAGAAGCAGTTTGAGCTAAAGCCGCATAAGATGCTGTTGCTACGGTACCTGAAAAAGATCCAGTAATACCGCCGCTGCTTATACTCATACTCCCTGTTACTTGCAGGGTGTTTTGAGATATAATACCATTACGGGCTACAAATTCATTTGCCATATTCTAATACTTCTATTTATTTTTTAACTGTGTAACTATTTCCTGTAATTCCTGTGTAGCTTTAACTAATATAGGAACTATTTTACTATAATCAACCCCTTGAGGTTTCATATTTCCGTCTGATCCCATGCGGTCTTTTTCCCCAATAACTGCATCGGGCAAAATTTCCTGTAATTCGTGAGCTACTACACCATAAGATCTTGTATCGTCTAGCTTCCAAGCAAAGTTGTATACTTTAATTCTCGAAAGTAAAGATAAACCGTTGAAATCTTTTAAATCGTATTTTAACCTATAATCTGAAGAAGATAGAAATTGAGTAGCACTATCACTGTAATCCATACCGCCACAATAAGAACCGTTAGAATAACAAGCTATTGCACTAGGGTTACCAGTAATTACTTTAGTGATATTTACTCTACCGGCAGTACCGCTAGGTACATACATATAAATGTAATTAGACACAATACATGCAGATCCGTTATCTTGCATTAAGCTATTACCTGCTGTTGTACTTGAAGTAAACTTCATAACATAATCGGAATTGCCAGATGCTGCTGTAGAGTAAGGACCGGTTGGACCGGTTGGACCGGGTCCGCCTGTTGGACCAGGTGAACCAGTTGGGCCGGGAGGACCTGGCGGGCCAGGAGGACCTGTTGGACCGGTAGAACCTACTGGACCGGTTGGACCGGGTCCGCCTGTTGTACCTGTAGGACCTGAAGGGCCGGTTGGTCCTGCTACTGTGCCAGTTGGACCAGTTGTACCTACTCTACCTTGTGCACCTAAAGTGCCTTGATCACCGTTACTACTAGAAGCACCTTGTGTACCCTGTACGGTTGTACCAGTAGGACCTTGAGTACCTGTTCTACCTTGTGCAGCTGTAGTTCCTGTTGGACCGCCTGTACCTTGAATACCTACTATACCGTTACCTCCTTGCGTTCCAACGTTTCCAGCCGGACCTTGAGTACCTAATACACCTGTAATTCCTTGTGATACGGGGTTTCTAGCCGCGCTAGCAGTAACTGCCACAGAAGCGCTTATGGCTTGTAAATTATAAGAAGCTGTTTGTGCGAGATTGATGTAAGAGGCTGTAGTAGCCATTCCAGATATAGAACCTGTGATACCACCTGTAACATTCAGGCTACCTGTTATTTGGATATTACTTAAAGATATAATACCATTGCGAGCTATAAATTCATTTGCCATACTTAATTCTTTGGTTCACTGTCCCCAAAGCGTGGACTTTATCTAGTATAAATATCTAGGGGTGTTCTTATAATCCAAATCTAGATTTTTGAGTGTTATAATTTGTTGTTATATCTGATAGTGATAAAGCTGTATTATAAATCAGTGTAATTGCAATATTACCTATGAATGCTCTTGCTGACTTACTAGCTGGGTCACAAGCAATAAAGAAATTTAATCCACTTAATGGTGAATGATTTACTGTGTTTGTTGCTGTTGTTATTCCACTAGATTGGCATAAATAAGCTGTTGCAGAAGTGGAATTAACTGTTATTGCAATCATTGACCAAGCATTATTTGGTACGTACAATCCAGAATTCCAGTTATAGGTTGAACTACTATCATTCCAGTGATATCCAACTGAATTGCTAGAAAATAAATCCATACCAGTTGCAGCTACTGTACTTCCGCCATTCCCAGTTCTATTAAATATAACACCTGTATATCCATTTTGGGTTTGTGTTGAATAAACCCAAGCAATAAAAGTTGCAGCAGATAAAGCAATATTACTTAAAGCTGTTGTAACGTTTTTATTTGCAGCGAAAGTAAAATAACCGGGACTTGATGTATAAGCAGGACTTCCTACTAATGTTCCAGTATTATTTTGTCCACTTAAGTCATTCCATGTTGTTCCTGTACCAGGATATGATGCAGCATTTCCAGCATCTAAATTTAATATTAATCCTGCAGTTATAAAAGGTGATGCCGCTGCCGACATAACGAGGTTGCCTTTATTTAATGTATTACTCATTTGAAGAGTGTACCCAGCAGTACTGTTACTATTTGTATTTGATAGAATTAATGGCATTAACTTTTTATTTTTATAGTCCGTATCTTGATTTAAAGAAGTTATAATTTTGAAGTATTTCTATACTACTTAGTACTCTGCTGTATATGTTTACTATACTGTATTTACCGCTGAATGCACCGCCAAAATCATTTTGTTGCTCAGCAGCAGCTACACCATTAAATCCAGGATTACTATCAGCACTAAAGGAAGATTGGCTCCCTAATGATGTTGTGTTTATAAATAATTCAGCAGTAGTTGTAGAATAGTTATATGTTAATGTTGCCATGTACCAACTATCAGGAGTGATTCCAGCTGCTTTTTCAATTAAACCTCCAGCAATATTAAAATAACTCAAATTACCTGCTGCAGTTCTATTTAGAACAAATGCCCAACCGCCATTACTATTGGTATCTCTAGTTGCAATTAAACCTCTTCTAGTTGTATCAGCCATATTAAACCACACCATTACAGTTCGTGAACTTCCTGCAGGTGATATACTGCTTGGAAAGCTTTGTACAATTTGACCTCCGTTTAATTGAAAATAACCTCCTAAACTAGAGTTGTATGTTGGTGTAGTATTGAATGTTCCATTGTTTGAATTACCACTTAAGTCATTCCATGTTGTTCCTGTACCAGGATACGATGTAGCATTTCCTGCATCTAAGTATAATGTTAATCCATTTGTAACAATAGTAGGTGCAGCGGCAGGAGTTTTAAAATTTACCCCACCATTAGTAACTTTTTGGAAGTTTACACCTCCCAATCCTGTAACTCTTTTAAAATTTATAGCCATTTTCTATTTTTGTATTAAATATAGACTACTCTATATAATCTACCTGTTGGATCGGCTTCTTGAAGATCTACTGCCTGCACCCAAGCAGCGTTTTCGGTATCGTAATCATAAATAGGATCTTCGGGGGTTAGCTGTGCTACCCAGATTTGGGAATTTCCAGGGATAAACTGGCACTGAACCTGATACATATTATTTATTTTTTATTATTTATTATTTATTTTTATAAACCTGCTTTGGTTAATCTATCTTGTAATGATGTTATGGTAGCTTGTTGCTCTTGAATAGCTTTTATATATACTGCGTGTAATTGGTCATAGTTAATACCCATCTTACCAGTTTTAGGAGTTGTAAATACTGCTTCTGGTATAATCGCTTCCATTTCTTGAGCTATGTTACCATTCTGTCTGCCTTCTCCATAATTTTTATATTCATCAATAAATTCAAACCAAACGGGATTCATTTGCATAATTTCATTTATACCATATTCAATCGGTATAATGTTTTCTTTTACGCTTTCATCAGAAACAGGAGCACTTAATTGTCCATTTGCATCCGCTAAAACAGTTCTACTACCAGCCGCTACTAAACTTGTCATTCTAATATCTCCTGTTGGACGTATTACCATTTGGACAACTGATGTATCAGTTGTACCAGACCCTTTATTTTCAGTTTTAAATGCCATTTGTGAACAACCCGCATTTTCGTAGGAAGCAAAAGTCGTTTCTATACTTGCGTGCCATATTGCACCACTATTTCCACTTCCAGCAGTTTGATATTTACTTGTTCCACTTGCCGGAACTAAAGTAATACCTGCATCACTTGAAGCTCCAATTATCATATTACTTGCAAAAATACTTGTACCATTTACACCAAATTTATATCCTTGGTCTGATGTATATCCAACTAATAAATTACCGTTACCATCAAGCCTTAATTTTTCGTCTCCTGCTGCATTTAATACCTTCATTGCATAATTAGCATAACTATTACCTGCTTGTATTACAGTACCACTACCACCGGCAGTTGTATTAGTAATATTTACAACCGGATTAGAAGCTATTGCACTACTAATATTTACTTGCCCTGTCGGGGTTATAGTTAATGAACTGGTAAAATTAATTGCATTACCTGCTATTCCTGAAGGTGCTACATAAAATACATGAGTTCCATCATATCCTTGTAATCTATATTGTGTAGCATAACCATTTACTTTATAGGTTGGTGCATAAGAATCACCTGCTATATTACTTGATATGTATAGTTGAGGTACATTTGCGAGTACTCTACTTGCTATTTGAGAACCTTGTACTAATTCAATACCACTAACTGCAGACATTGAACTTATTGTTGCCCCGCCCACTCCAATATTACTAGAGAATGTAGCTGAACCTGAAGATGAAATAATTAAAGCATCTATTTGGTTTACATTTAAATTTAATGATGTTGTTGATTGAACATATGTAACTGCTGCTTTTTCCGTTCCTGCAGAATTTAAAAATCTTAATTGTGATGAATATGCTGCATTTGTATTTTGTACAGATATGCCTACATTTCCAGCTTCAGATGCAGCAATATGTAAGTTATCGGCAGGACTACTTGTACCTATACCTACCAGTCCTGCAAATGAAGAAGTAGTATTTGTACCTGTCTGTGTAATTGAACCTGTCACTCTTAATGAACCGGTCATCTGTTGAATATTAGATTGACTATTACCAAATATATTAGAACCCGAAGAATAAACAATACTCGAAGTCACAGTTTGTACTACCAAGGTTTGTGCTGTTATGGTATTACTTGCAAGTATATTGGAGGCTGTAAAATTAGTAGCATTAGTAGCAAAAGAAGCAGTCAAGGCATAAGAAGCCGACGTAGATGTATTGGCATACGATGCTGTAGTAGCAAAAGAGGATGTAGTAGCATAAGATGCCGAAGTTATTGATCCTGATATGGTAATACCACCTTGAGAGGTAATGTTTCCTGTTACTGTTAGTGATCCGGAGATATAGGGTGAATTGAGTATCATATTATTTGTTTTCTAATGCTGTTAATCTTTCTTGTAATGATGTTATCATTGCTTGTTGTTCTTGAATTGCTTTTAACATTGGTGTTATTAATCTTGAATATTCAATACCAATCATTTTCTTTTCATTATTTCTTTCATCATAATTAATTAAGAAGTCTGCAATTGGTTGAGCATCTTCAGCTATTAAACCATAGTTTAAGTCTTCGTATATTTCTTCAGTATAATTATCTTCTTCATCTCTTTTGCGATAGTTAAATGTAACAGGGTTTAATTGATATAACCAATCTACATTTGATACATTTTCTATATTCTTTTTAGATGCTCTAATTGATGAAATACCGCTTAAATAAGAACTTGCACCTATATATACAGTTCTTGGAGTACCATCACTTGTACTATTATAAACCACTGAACTTAAAAATATATTACCGTCTCCTCTTACACGAAAATATATAGCAGAAGAATCATAATTTTCTACTTTAAAAGAATAATTACTACTACTTGAACCGCCTTGTACAGCAGCACCATAACCAGTTGCACTTGTATTTTGAGCAAAAAGTACAATATCATCTGATATTGGAGTAGCAATTCTTAATTTACCAGTAGTAAAAAGTCGCATTCTTTCGGTAAATGCTCTTGCTGAGTTTGTATTGTTTGTATAGAATCTTAAATCTGTGTCATAGTTACTTACTCTTGTTCCAGCTATTCCGCATATACCTTGGTCAGCACCAAAATCACTAGAAAACCATATACCGCCATTATAACCATTCCCACTTCCAAAAGATAATCCATATCCTGAAGGAGTAGTTCCTGAAGTTGGTTCAGTTGCATTAGATTGTAATGCGTGTACAATAGATTGAGGACTACTTGTTCCTATACCTACATTACCTCCTAATGGATTAAATATAATAGGATAGGTTGTACCACTTGGACCACCTCCTGTATTATTCCTAGCTTGAAAGTTAACCCCATATGGTGCAGTACCATTCATAGTCAATGCTAACTCTTGACCTGCGGAACAAGAAAAAATAGCAGCAGCAGCAGTACCAACTGTTAAACTTGCTGATGTATATCCACTGTAAGTTTGTAAAGTTCCATAATTGGTAACGGCTGTACCAATTTGTACACTACTAGAGAATGTAGCTGCTCCTGTTATAGTTCCTCCTGCTAATGGTAGATAAGTTGATGCTAATGAAGCTGAAGTAGGTATTGCTATATTGTTTAAAGATAAACTACCCGTTATCTTTAATGACCCTGTCATCTGCTGTACATCGGTAAGTTGATTACCGAATCTATTAGAACCACTTGAATAAACAATTGAAGAAGTAACGGTTTGAACAACCAAAGTTTGTGCTGTCAAGGTACCGGTGGCTGTAATTGAACCTGATACACTTACCGATCCCGTCACACCCAAAGAACCTGTCATCAAAGTACTACCTGAAATGATTTGAGTACCAACATAGGTATTACTACCGGTGGTAGGTGTGTTGGTTAGGTAATTGGTACCATTTACTGTAAATGAACCTGTTAGGACTGCGTTATTGATTAACATAATTTCTTTCTATATTGTATATAAATATCTTTACTTCTTCTTTAGTTCTGACCTACATCTTCCACTCTGTAGTTTCTTCCTGTAGGATCTGCTTCTAGAAGCTCAAAAGCCTTCGCTTCTGCTTGAGTTTTAAGAACATACTCGTAGATTGGATCTTCAGGTGTTAATCTAGCTACCCAGATTTGATCGTTGCCAGGTATGAATTGCATTTGTACTTGCCACATATTATCTATTTTTTAATTCGGTTATTTGTTCTTGTAAGCTTTGGATTTGTGCTTGCTGTTCTTGTATTGCTTTTATTAATAATGGTGCTAATTTTTCATAATAAACTCCTTTTAATTCTTTTGTGCCGTCTTCTTTTTTATTATAAACAACAAGATTAGAATCAACTTTTTCTACTTCATCGGCAATTAAACCATAAAAAATATCATCATCAAATTCACTTGTATATTGATTATTTTTATCTTTTTTACGATAATTAAAAGATACAGGGTTTAATTCATTAATTATATTAGAATTATTAATAGGTTCTATATTTATTTTACTTTCTCTTGTTGATGATACATAACCTAAGTCTCCACTACTATTTACAAATATAGCTCGACCTGTTACAGTATTATTATAAGGTGAAGCTGTTAGAGTTCCTGTGTTTATTAAACCATCATTTCTACCAAAAATTATATTTGAGCCACCTGAATTTTCTGCTCTAAAAGAATAATCTGCAGAAGTAGCACTTGCACCTCTTGTCATAAATCTTACATCCGAATATACTCCACTAATACCAACTCCAACGTTACCCCCACTTGTAATACGCATTCTTTCGGTACCTGCATTAACTCTAAATACCATATCACCAGCTTCGTTATTGGAAATATCAAAGGCTGAACTTGAATCCCCGCCAAATCCCATATAACCTCTTCTTGTTGCTGCTGAATTTTTATATTCTAGATAGAGACTTTTATTAACTGTTGCTGCTTGTAATACTAATAAGCCATCGGGACCTGTAATTGTTGTAGTACCTGCACTTATTGTACTAGAGAATGTAGCTGCTCCTGTTGCTACAAATTTATCGGATGTAATTGTGGTTGTAACTGTATCATTGCTTTGTCCGTCAAGTACAATAGATGCATTTCCATAAGCACCATTACTTTCTAATCTTAATTGTCTTGAAGGTGCATTAGAAGATATTCTTTGAAAATATGTTGCACTATTATATCTTTCCCAAACAGTTCTTGTATCATTTGTCCAAGGAGTTTCTAAATAACCACCTGTAAGTGTAATATTATTGCTAAACGTAGCTGAACCAGTTATTAAAACCGATCCTGTAAACTTTTGAGTATTAGTCAAGCTATTACCAAAGATATTAGAACCACTTGAATAAACTATTGAAGAAGTTACAGTTTGAACAACTAGAGTTTGTGCAGTAATAGTTCCTGTAGTAACTATTGATCCTGTTACTTGTAAAGATCCTGTTATAGAAGTCGAACCAGAAACAATTAAAGTCTGATTCAAAGGTAAGACTGAAGAAGCAGTCAAAGCATAGGAAGATGTGGTCGCAGAACCACTAAAAGATCCTGTTATACCTCCTGAAGCTACAATGCTACCTGTTATTAATAAACTTCCTGATAATGATATTGACATATTATGATATTCTTATTAAAATAAAGTTTCCGTTTCTGTATAATCCGCCTAATGGTACGCCACCTGCTGCTGCGGCTGTATCGTCGCTGTAGTTTAAACTTTGAGATACTTGAGTTAGTGTTAAATATCCGCTAGTTACAGGATTTAAATAAGAAGCAGTCAAAGCATAAGAAGCCGATGTAGCTGTTAATGCGTAGGATGCTGATGTAGCTGTTAAAGCATACGATGCTGATGTAGCATTAGGTGCTCCATTAATACCACTAAAATTAGCTACTGCAATACCTGTAGAAGGTGCTGCAAAATAAATTTCTGCTGTATTTGTAGTAAGTGCTTGAATACCTGATGGAATTACAACGTAATTATTACTATCGTATACTTCAAAGTTAACATACTTCGAATTCAAGTTGTGAGCAAATGACCAGGTAACGGCTGCAGAAGATTGACTCAATTGTGACATTGATCCTGTTACAATTAATCCACCACCATTAGACGCTACTGCATAACCTGATTGAGAATAATCGAATCTAATTTGAACTGTGTTTGGAGTTGTACCTACAATTGCGTTAGGAATGATTTGACTGTAAGTTGCATCATAAACTTGAACAATTGGATATTGAGTATTTAAATTATGTGTAAAGGACCAAGTAGGTACTGCGGTAGCTTGCGTAAAATTAACTGTTGTTCCAGGTGCATTAGAAGCACTCAAAGCAAAAGTAGCAAAAGAAGCAGATAGTGCATAAGAAGAACTTACTGCCTGTAGTACGTAAGAAGCTGTTACAGCATTTAATACATACGAAGCTGTTTCTGCTGAGGTTGCTCTAGATGCAGATACTGCATTTAAAATATATGAAGCTGTTTGTGCATTTGCAACAAAAGAAGCTGTTTGTGCATTTGCAACAAAAGAAGCAGTTAAAGCATAAGAACTACTTACTGCCTGCAGTACGTAAGATGCAGTTTGCGCTAAAGTTACATAAGATGCAGTTTTAGCGTTTTCAACATAGCTAGCTGTCTGCGCTAAAGATGAACTTAAAGCATAAGAAGCTGATGTAGCAAATGAACTACTTACTGCTTGTAGTATGTAAGAAGCTGTTTGTGCTATCTCTACATATGAAGCTGTTTGGGCAGTAGTTACAAATGATGCAGTAGTTGCAAAAGAAGAACTAATTACTCCTATTACTCCACTACCACTGCCTGCAAAGGTTGCTGCTGTTACTGCTCCGACAAAGGCTGCTTGCGTTCCACCACCTGCACCCATTTGTACTATATTAGTTCCATTATTTGTTTGTAATTCTAATCCATTACTACCTTGTGCTCTAACATGATGGGTAACTAAGTCAGATCCGTTAACCATATTAATATTACCAGAAATAAACATACTTCCAGTTACCTTTAAAGGTCCTGTTACGATATCTACTGTACCCCATAATGTTTGAGTATCGTTAGCAGCATCACCGAATTGGTTACTACCGCTTGAATAAACAATTGAAGATGTTTGATATATTACATATAAGTAATCAATGCTTGCTGACAGAGCTTGAAGATAGGAAGCAGATATTATATTAAAACTATTAGTACCTATAAATGTGTTTGAACCTGTAGTTGCATAGCTTCCTGTTTTACTCTGTAAACTATTGATACTGCTCACAAAAGAGGCACTAGCTGTAGTTAATGTAGAACTTGTGGATTCTAGGTTCGCAGTACGAGTAGATAAACTACCGCTGGTTGAAGAGAAACTAGCAGAAACTAAAGCAAATGAAGCGGAAGCAGTAGTTAGAGTGCTTGCAGTACTTTCTAAATTAGTTGTACGAGTTGATAGAGAAGAACTATCGGTATTATAAGAAGCAGTTAGTACATAGAACGGAGCACTTGTTGCAAAAGAACTAGAAACTGCATTTAGAACGTAAGAAGCTGTTGAAGCAGTTCCGAGTATTGAACCTGTAAATGAAGTAGCTACAACGTTACCTAATATATTCAATGATCCTGTTACTATTGAAGAGCCTGATACAATTAAACTACCGCTTACCTCTAAAATATCAGAGTTAAGAGTAAATACTATACCTGATCCAGTTACGGATATTGATCCTGTTACACCTAAGCTACCCGTTACTTGAGCTGAACCTGAGTAAGGGAAAGGTGAAACATATCCTGATAAATAAGAAGCAGTTAAAGCATAAGAAGAACTTATAGAGATTAAAGAAGCTGAAGCATTAATTGCTGAGCTTGCAGTTAGAGCATAAGAACTAGAAACTGCATTTAGAACATATGAAGCTGTTTGTGCTATCTCTACATATGAAGCCGTTAAAGCATAAGAAGAACTAACTGAAGCAGTGGGTACGTTTAATGCATAAGAAGCAGTAGCTGCATAAGAGGCAGATATAGCATTTGATATTGATCCTGTAATACCTCCTGTAGTAGTAATGCTTCCTGATACTATTAACGATCCTGAGATTATGGGTTGATATAAATTCATATGTTAGATATAAGTTACAGTTGATTTGATTGCCCAACCGCTTGTATTTGTTTGGAAGTTTAATTGTGCTTGTCCTGATACAATAGCTACTGAAGCAGTTACTGGTGTTGTACTACCTAGGTCTAATGTTGCTACGTCTGTATAGCTTACATTACCTGCATTCCATACTGCATATACTTGACCAGCTCTTGAATTTGTACTATTAGATACTGTATATTGATAAAAGGCCGATGTAAAGGACCCTGTATTTCTTGTAAATACGTTATTTGAACCTACTACAGAAGAAGCCACCGTACCGTAATCAAGTAATGTACTAGCAATTTGGAAGGTAGGAGTTGCTATTGAAGCAGTAGCTGCATAAGAAGCAGATGTTACGCTCAATGAAGAAGTCTGATCGACAAAGACAGGTGTTCTACCGTTTACATTTAAACTTCCTGTTATAGTAACCGAACCAGTTAATTGTTGAGTGTTGGTTAATAAGCTACCGAAGATATTTGAACCTGAACTATACTCAATTGAAGCGGTTATAGTTTGAACTACTAGTGTTTGAGCTGTTATAGTACCGTTAACTAATATGTTTGAAGCTGTAAAGTTAGTTGCATTAGTAGTAAATGAAGCTGTAGTAGCATAAGATGCTGATACTGCTTGTAATACATAAGATGCTGTTGATGCAGTTCCTAATAACGAACCTGTAATACCTTGAGATACGTTTAATGAGCCTGTAACTTGTAAACTACCGGTTATTTGAGCAGATCCTGTAAAAGGAAATCCTGATACTGGTGCATAAGAAGCAGATAGTGCATAAGAACTACTTACTGCGTTTAAAACGTAAGAAGCAGTTTGTGCTGTTTCTACGTAAGATGCTGTAGCTGCATATGAAGCAGTCAAGCAAAAAGAAGCTGTTATTGACCCTGTATATCCACCCACACTTGCAACGGCTGTACCAGCGAGTGCATATGGGAAGTATATTAAAGAACTTGTTGTAGTGAGAGCTATTATATTTTGAGGTATAATTACTTCGTTAGCTGTATTAAATACTTGAAATATAGGATATT
>Ga0209296_1002463_pt1 | contig 13283 bp, 7 predicted proteins | sample S_130206_EF_Meta_FD_187319 | JGI IMG/M metagenome (GOLD analysis project Ga0209296, IMG submission 187319) | Freshwater microbial communities from Lake Simoncouche, Canada to study carbon cycling - S_130206_EF_MetaG (SPAdes) (version 2) | ecosystem: Environmental > Aquatic > Freshwater > Lake ...
ATTGTCAGACATGTAAATGACATAGGTGTTCTTGGCAATTCCAAGCTCTTCAAGATCCTTTAGTACTGCACCGACGCATGTATCAAGATCCTCTGCCATCGCTGCACTCACCGCGCGATCCGCGCCACCCTTCGGACCTTTGCCGCCCTTTGCATCGGCAGCGCCCGCGCCCTCATACTTCTTGAGCGTCTCTGCAAGCGCCTGCGGCTTCTGATGCACCGCGTAGTAGGAAAGTTGCATATAGAACGGATGCCCTTCCTTGACCTGCTGCGCCATGAATGCATGCGCGCGCTTGGTGATTCCAAACGACTGCTTCGGATCAGCAGGATCCTTGCTATCGCCATCTTCATTCTGGGTGATTCCATCACTCAGGTCATAGCCCATCGATGCTGGAGTCTGCGACCACTGCCACTTTCCAAAGTGTGCGGCGTGATACTCGGGGCGCAAGCGCTTCAAAGAATTCGCCAATGAATCCGCTACGGGTGCTGCCCATGTGCGCACTGACTTGGAGGTTGCATTCAGCGAGGTCGTTGTTCGACCGCAAATGATTGAAGCACGCGAACACTCACACTTTGGATGCGCCGCATATGCCTGCGAAAAAGTCACTCCGCGGTCGGCCAGCTTCTGCGTATTGGGCGTGTGCGTTGTCCGGCTCTTACTTGCATCGTCCCCGGCAATCATGCGAACCGACAGACCGTTCCATGCTTGGTCATCGGCCAAGATAAACACAAAGTTTGGCAGCGTCTTTGCTTGGTCCTTCACTGGCGGAGCGGCCTCGGCAATCCCAGCTCCCCCCGCTGCCATGAGCGCGATCGCGCATCCTGCACCGACAACCACCGCACCGATACGAGCGATCCGATTGACCATGCGTTCCAAACGACACCGTGTGCCCGGCATTGCACCTACTGCGCATGATTTCAACCAATTTCGGCGCAACACCGTTAATCGTCGTCGTCGTGCTTTGCGTTTCCACTGTTGTTCTTGGCGCCATCACTCTCATTCTCGTTCTCGCCGAGTTGCAGCACTGTCCCGATGAGCGGGAGCGTGGTGGTCTTTGTGCTGGGGTTGTAGTTACGGATTAACCCCACGGCCCACGCACCGGCGATGGCGAGAAACATAACAGCGATGACTGGCTTGGAAGACGCGATCTCATCCGACGGCTCAGCATCCTTCTTCCCATGGATCATGCTTGCAACGATATTTTCACGGTGACGGAGGGTGTGAAACGCTACGCCCAACACGTGTACGACCACACATCCCACTGCAACCCACGCGAGTATTTCGTGGAGGTCTTTCACACTCTCATTACCTTGACCCAACATGACGCCCGTGATGGCCATCGCCAACACCAGCGCAAGAAGCGCAAAGATCGCCATCGCTGATCCCGGGTTGTGCCCGACATAGCGCTTGCCGCCGCCAACAATCGTGCTCTTCATGTACTCCATCACCGCACCGGGTCCGAAGACAAACGTGCCAAAACGCGCATAGCGTGTGCCAACCACGCCCCAGATGACACGCAGACACACCATGAGCGCGATGATCAGACCGATGATTGCGTGGTACGGAAAGAGCGGGCTATCGTCACCGAGCAGAAGCGAGATAGTGGCAGCAACGATAAAGCCGCTCGAGAGCAGCCAATGAAAGAGGCGGGTCGGCAGATCCCAAATCAGAACACTTTTCATAGCAGGCTCCTTTGTTAGCGCCGCGGACGATCCGCCCGTTGTGAAGCCTCCCAAGGCCCCATCACATCCGTCCGTGCACCATACGCCCCAACGATCAAGCACATCTTCCCACCCCCGAAACGCCGAAACCCACGCTTTGCGCCTAGGGGCACGAAGTCAGGAGTCGGGGTGAAGGCTCACTCCTCTGGCCATGCCGTCTCTCAGCATGATCTCGAACTACAGTCGCGCCTGACCGCCCCTGGCGATCGTGGCTGGACCATCAAATGGGAACCTTCAGCATGAGCTATCTCAACATGCGTGCGTCAATCTTTGCTTCTGTCGTGAGCATCGCATTGTGGACTGTCGGGTGCACCGCACCACTTGCATCCTCGCAAAGATCAGACACGGTCATCATCAATGTCGACCCGGCCGCGGAGATCAGCGGAGTCGTGCGAGCCGTGTTTCAGGATTCTCGCGGAACGCTTTGGATCGGCGGCGAATGCGATCTGTTCCGCTTCGATGGAATGACATTGACCAGCTACGCCATCAAGGATGATGTAGGCCAAGGCGTCACGATCATGAAGATCATTGAAGACAAGGACGGCAACATCTGGTGTGGCACAAGCGGTGGCATCACCCGGATTGACGGCAAAGCATTCACGAGCTTTGGCGAGCGGCATGGACTGATCAGCAGCGATGTCTGGAGCATGGCTGTTGATGCGAGCGGCGTGATGTGGATCGGCACCATGAATGGCGTCTGCCGATTCGATGGGAAGACGTTTTCCCCCTTCCCGCTTCCGGAAGCTCAGCCTGATTCAACGCGAGGCGTGACCAGCGAGAAGTTCGTGCATTGCATCACGGTCGACCGCACAGGGCGGGTGTGGTTCGGCACCAACGGTGGCGCGTACATCTACGACGGAAAGACACTCACAAACATTTCTGAGCGCGATGGACTGCCGAACAACGCAGTCAGCAGCATTCTCGAAGACAAGTCGGGGAACATCTGGTTCGGGACCGTTCACGGGGGCATCAGTCGGTTTGATGGAAAGGACTTCACAAACTTCACGCAACAGGGAGTCCTGGAAGGCGAGGAGATCTGGTGCATTCATCAAGGTCGATCCGGGAACATGTGGATCTCCGCCAAGCAATCACCCATACATCGATATGACGGCAACGCGTTCACGAAGTTAAAGGTGCAGGACGAAATCACGTCGCTCGCGTTCACCATCCTGGAGGACAGCAGCGGACGGCTGTGGCTGAGCGGAACGAACGGCCTCTTTTGGTATGACGGCGAGTCGTTCGTCCGAGTCAAAAAGGCCGATTTTTAGCCTCGGACCGAAAGCGGCATACAAATTTCTCCTTTTTTCAGTCCTCGGATCCCCGCTCCCCTCGACCAGATTGCTTCCCCACACGGAGCCCGGTAACTAGAAGATAGAAAACATTCCGGACGGTAAAAACTTGTTCAGAACTGAACTTGCGCTACCTTAGGCTCTAGATGGGCGCTTCCCGGGTGCTGTCGCAACCCCAGAAGTTTTGCGCCCATGATCGTGCGGGACGATGCAGTGTTCGACCCAAATTGCAACAAACGAGTCACCTTTCATTGGAGCACCGCCTTTCATGATCGCATTCTTAACTCGCATGAAGCCCATTGCCGCCTTGGCAGCCATGGCTATCACTGGAATCGCCACAGCCGCTGATGTGAACATGGCTGGCTGGGTCACCTACGGCGGCATCGCCGTTACCACCAACAGTTCCACGACCATCCCCGTCCCTGCCGGTGTCACTGGCGTTTCTGCCATGAGTTTCAACAACCTCAGCTTTAACGCCATCAACGGCAGCTATCTAAGCGAGTTCAAGATCCGCCTCGAAGTCGTAGGGTCAACTACTGCCTTTTGGACTATCCAACCATCGCCCACCGCTGCGAGCGGAACCTTCACCGGCTCCGGCTCGGGAACCACCTACGGTGGCGCTCCCTTCACCATTCCAGCAGGCACCACCTCGCTCAAGGTCTTCGTCTATGAGACCTACGACGACGGCGGAACCACCACTCAAGACGCAGCCGTCACCAGCGGCACGCTCACCGTCACTTTCGGCAACCCACCACCGCCGTTTGACGCATGCGCCGGTGCAACCACCGGCACTGTCGGCATCAACACGCTGCCGATGAGTTCCACGGCTGCCAACCTTGATCTTGCCTGCGGAACCTTCGCAGCGGCTGCAAATAAGGCGAACTACCTGAAGTTTGTCGCCCCATCCACGGGCAACTTCACTGCAAACAACTGCACGCAAACTGCTGACACCGTCATGGGCGCCCTCACGGTCTGCGGCGATCCTGCCAGTGCACTCACCTGTAACGATGACACGTGCGGTTTGGCATCGTCGATCAACTTTGCTGCAACGCAGGGTCAAACCATCTACATCGCCGTCGGTATGTACAGCACCACCGCTGCACCACCGGCCACCATGGTGGTGACCATCTCTGAAGCAGCACCCCCGTTCGATGCCTGCGCCGCACCACCAACAGCGGTGGTTGGCGACAACGTCCTCGCCATGAACCCAGGCGCAGCAGATCTTGATATCGCTTGGGCCGGCGTGACGGTCTACAAGTGCATGTACCTCACCATCACCCCTGCGCAGGACGGTCTCTACACCTTCTCCAACTGCGCTGATGCTGACTTCGACAGCTGGATCGTCATGGGCACCGCCTGTGGCGATGGCAACTCCGTGGAGTTCGGCAACGATGACGGTTGCGGAACCATTGCTGGCCCTTCGAGCCTGCAGGTCACCCTCAACGCCGGTGTCACCTACTTCATCGGCGTGGGCGGATATGCATCAACCACTGCGATCCCAGCAACCACCACCGTGGTGATGGACGCGCAGTTCTGCACGAACGGCTACGACGCATGTGCTAACCAGACCGTGGTGCAGGTCGGATCCAACAACGTTGTCGTCGACTGCGGCGCAGCCACCTTGGATCTCACCGGCTACTGGACACCAGCATTCGGCGACGCGGCGATCGGTACAGCGAACTACATGAAATTCGTTGCGCCAACCACCGGTCTGTTCGAAGCTGCCATGTGCGGCAATGAGTCCGACTCACGTCTCGCGGTCCTGACCGCCTGCGGCGATTCGGCCACATTCCTCGCAGCAGATGATGACGGTTGCACCGATGGCGCAGCTCCATTCACCTCCAAGGTGTCTTGGAATGCGACACAGGGCCAGACGTATTACATCGCCCTTGGTTGCTATGTCGAAGCGGGAACTAGTTTCCCAATCCCAGCCAACCAGGTCATCACCATCGGCGTGCCAGCTCCACCAGCTGACCCGTGCAGTCCGTCAGAAATCATCAACGCCAGCATCGGCATCACTGTCGTCATCCCAGATCAGTCCTTCCCGGACTTGGACATGACCGGCAGTGCTTGCGTCTTTGAGTTTGCTCCGCAGGCGATCAATGCACCGAAGTACCTGAAGTTCACCCCTTCAGTCTCTGGCGCGTTCACCATCGGCAACTGCGCTGACACTGGCACCACAGCTGACTGCCGCATCGCGGCGCTCTCCACCTGTGGCGACGCTGGCACCACCATCGCGTGCGACGACGACGGTTGTACCGGCGGCGTGGCTCCGTTCACTTCGCTCCTCTCACTTGACCTGGTTTCAGGCGTGACCTACTACTTTGCAGTCGGCGGTTACAGCGCTGCTGCGACAGGTCCGTTCACCATTGAAATCACTGGGCCAGCGGGTCCACCGCCATGCTTCGGAGATATCAACCTCGACGGAATCGTTGGTGGTGCGGACTTGGGTCTACTGTTGGGTAACTGGGGCTTCTCAGGCACCGGTGACCTCAACAACGATGGCGTCGTAACCGGCGCTGACCTTGGGTTGCTGCTCGGCGTATGGGGACCCTGCCCCTAATCGCCTGCCGGCTCTCCGGCGCAGGTAATGACATGTGACATTCCACCGCCCGCACCGTCACCCGGTGCGGGCGGTGTGCTTTCCGCCCGGATCAAGCGGTTATTTGTTGGCAAATTCAAAATTAACGGCTAAATTTGAAACCACGACGGAACTTCCACATTACCCGGAGAATTAGAGATGACAAACATGACTCGCACGAACGTGGGCGCCAGTGCATCACGCCGCCGCCTTTCCAAGCACTTCCTTGCCGCAGCCGTGGCTGCGAGTTCGGCCTCGCTCCTTGCCGCGCACAGCGCGTCAGCAGACATCATCTACAGCGGCGTCATCAACTTCGCCTGCGCCGTCGATATCGATGGTTGCTACATCAACGTTGAGACGGGACTGCTCAGCAACGGCCCAGGTACCGGCGTTCCGGGATGGGACCTCAACCCGTACTCGACCTCCGGCGGCATGAACTTCTTCAACTCGACCGGTGGCGGACAGATTCGCTACCCGGGAGTAACCACTGGCGCAGCCGGCAACGTGGCGCTCAATACACCAGTTACATCTGCTAGTTCGTACAACACTGCAACCACCGCTGTCACCTTCGGCGCCGCCGCTGGTAACTGGCAGTACAGCACTAATAACATCATCGGCTTCAAGTTTGTTGCATCCGACGGACTGACGCACTACGGCTGGATGCGATTCGCCATGGGCGCCGCTGGCAGTTCGGGAACTTCAATGACCCGCACGGTTGTTGACTATGCATGGGAAAACATTGCGGGACTTCCGATCAATGCGGGTAGCCAAGGCGGACCACCGCCGACGTACGACCCGTGTGCTGCATTCAACCCCGTCGCGTCAACCGGCATCAACAACCTGCCGCTCAACCAGACGACGTCTACTGACTTGCCGGTTGCTGGCGGATGCGGATTCGTCGCATACCACGCCAACTACTTCAAGTTTGTAGCCCCCTTCAGCGGCGCGTTCACCATCGACACCTGCGCAAGCGGTGCCGATACGCGCATGGCGATCTTGAATGGGTGTGCAGCAGGCTCAACGGTCATTACGTGCAATGACAATTCCTGCGGCACGTCGTCAAGCGTGGTGCTGAATGCCACCGCGGCGCAGACGTATTACATTGTGATCGGTGGCTCATCCTCGGGCGCAGTACTGCCTTCTCCGCTCACCGTAACGGTGACCCCGCCGCCAACTCCAGACTGCGCCGCAGCTGCGGCCGTGGCATTCGGTACCAATCCGTTTGACAATGCTGCCACCGTGGGTAACCAGACTGTCGGCACCAACGCAACGGGAACTACGACCACCATTCTGTACAACGCTGCGTGGTCAAAGTTCACTCCGGCCGTCACCGGTGCTTACACCTTCAGCGTGTGTGGATCAGTCAATGACACCAAGATGGCACTCAGCCAAGTGTGCCCCGGCGCAGGATCCACCCTGGCGTCCATTGCGTACAACGATGACAACTGCGCATGCTCCACTGGATGCTTTGGTGCCTATTCAAGTGGTCTCAACCCGACGAATACGGGCCTCCCGCTCACGCAAGACCTAGTGGCGGGTCAGACCTACCACTTGGTGATTGGTAGCTACAGCGCCACCTCCGGCGCAGTCAGTGGTTCGCTGGTGATCGACGGTCCGGCACAGCCACCTGCGTCATGCCTGGGCGACCTCAACTTGGACGGCGTTGTCAACGGTGCCGACCTTGGGCTGCTGCTTGGAGCATGGGGTGCCTGCCCCGGCGGAACTCCTGGCTGCCTCGGCGACTTGAATGTTGACGGCGTAGTCAACGGTGCCGACCTTGGACTGCTGCTTGGCGCATGGGGACCATGCCCCTAAGTCAGCGAGAGGCACTGGCCTCGAACTGACACTCGACGTGTGTCGGGCAATCATCTGATCCTTCCATCGACCGCATCCATCAGGTGCGGTCGGTGTGCTTTTGGGCAGTGATCAGGTGACCGATGGCACCCCTTGGCACGGTGCAAACCGTAATGCCATTATGCTCCATGAATGACCATTGCACCTGTTGCACACGACTGCGTGACCGTCCATCCGGCAGCAACCGGCATGGGACTCTTCGCGGTGAAGGCAGCCGATCCCGGCACTGCACTCGCCGAACTGGATGGAACTGTTGGCGCAACGCCAACGCTGTACAGCGTTGAGATGGGGCCCAACAGTCATTTGCACCCGTTTGCTGAGGTCTTGCAAGCAAACGACCTGACCCGCTGTCGTTGGCGTTTCCTCAATCACAGTTGCGCACCGAACTGCTGGATCGACGGTCGCACGTTGCGTGCCCTGCGCCGCATCAAAGCGGACGAACAACTGACCTTCGATTACAACACCACCGAATGGTCGATGGACGCACCGTTTGCGTGCGCGTGCGGCGCGTGTAGCGGCGCCATCATCCGAGGCTACGCGCACCTGACGAGTGCGGAGCGCGCGCAACGCGAGCCGCATGTCGCAGCCCACCTTCGGGCGCGTGCGGTGCATGGAAACGCTTGACGCAATCTTTCAGCGCGCACTCGCTGCACACAGCGATCGCATAGCCATTGACGTTCCACCGCGCGGTGAGCGCGCGCGCATTCAGCTGACCTATCGTGATCTGGATGAACGTGCGTCAGTCATTGCGCGCGCGATTGATGCCAAGCCGGGCACGCCGGATGATGCTTCGCAATCCATTGTTGTCATCATGTTGCCACGCGATTCGCCGGACGTGTATGCCGCACAGTTGGCTGCATCGCGGCTGAATTGCGCGTTTTGCTGCGTAGATGAGGCATTTCCTGATTGGCACATCCGCTCAGTTATTGCCGACGCGCAGCCACGCGCAGTGCTCTGTCACACGAACGGAGTTTCTCGGCTGCGCGAACTTGCGGGCGGGTATCCGCTTCTGGACGTGAACGCTGCTATCGAAGCGGAATTGGCAACAACGTCCCATGCGACGGCGGCGCGTACCTCTGCTGAACAATCACCGACAATCGCTACGCCGCGCGCGCGCCACACCGCGCTTGCCTACCTCATTTACACCAGCGGTACCACCGGCGCTCCCAAGGGCGTCATGATTGAGCACGCCAGTATTGCAAGTTTGGTCTGCTCTGACATGGCACGATTTGGTCTTGGCCCTGGCGATCGCGTGGCGCAATGCTCAAGCAATGCGTATGACTCAAGTGTTGAAGAAACATGGATGGCGCTGGCGGTTGGTGCAACACTGGTACCAGTGGATGACGAACGCGTTCGATCCGGGCCGGACCTTGTTCCGTGGATGCGGGCGGAACGGATCAATGTCTTCTGTCCACCACCAACGCTCTTGCGCGCCATGGGTGTTGAGCATCCACCAAGCGAGCTGCCCGACCTGCGGCTTCTGTACGTGGGCGGCGAAGCACTGCCGCAAGACCTCTCTGACTTGTGGAGCCAGCATGTGTGGCTTGAGAATGGCTACGGACCAACCGAATGCACGGTGACAGTGGTGCGCGGTCGTATGCACCCGGGAGTACCGGTGCACATTGGTAGGGCCGTTGACGGTAACGAGGCGTTTGTCCTCAACGATGCGGGCGAAGTGGTCGGCCACGGAACCGAAGGCGAACTGTGGATGCGCGGCATTGGCTTGGCGCGCGGATATCGAAATCTGCATGAAACTACGGCGGAACGCTTCGTTGAGGATGCCGCGCTTGGGCGCATCTACCGAACTGGTGATCGAGTGCGCGCACGGGCGAACGGCGACCTTGAGTACCTCGGCCGCGCTGACGGGCAAGTGAAACTACGCGGCTACCGCGTGGAACTTCCGGCGATCGAAGCATGCCTGATGGAACACCCCAGTGTTACTCATGCGGCATGCGCAGTGGTTGGCGATGGTGCACATGCAAAGCTTGGCGCATGCGTTGTGATGACGACTCGCTCATTCACTGATAGCGAAACGCTTACTAGTACGCTCAGCGCATGGGTGCGCGAACGCTTGCCCATCTACATGGTGCCGGCACATGTGCGTGCGGTTGATTCAATTCCAACACTCGTCAGTGGAAAGATTGATCGACGCGCGATGGTTTCAATGCTTGCCGACGACTTTCAATCTGTTGATCCCAGCATGGTGGAGCATTGGGAAACGGTGTGCGCTGATCACACTCGCCCCATCGGAGAGCGCGTGTGCGCCGCATTTGCGGCATCGCTCGGCATGAGCAGCGCGCCGGCGCCTGACGCGAACTTCTTCACTGACCTCGGCGGCGATTCGCTGCGTGCGGTGGACTGCCTGCTCCGCCTGCGCCGTGGATGCGCAGTCAGTAGCGGTGTACGGGACATCTATGCAGAGCCAACAGCGGGTGGGCTGGCGCGCGTGATTCAGCGCCAGGGATTTGATCAGCCGCGTGTGGCCGATGGCAACACGAATCAGCGTGATTTGCAGCCAACAAACGACACATCGAACAACGCGAGCCCAGAGAACACATACGGCAACGCATTGCTCGGATCCGTTGGTCAAGTGCTCATCATTGCACTTGGCTTCATTCCACCCGCCTGTGCGGCATACCTCCTGCTGTTCCATGCTCTCCCTGCGCTCGTGAGCGCGGTCGGTGCGTCACATGCTGTTTGGATCACGCCGCTCGCACTCATGGTGCTTGCCGTGCTGTGGCTACCAGTCAGCGTGTTCATGACGCTTGCAACAAAGCGCGTCCTCATCAATCGGTACCACGTGGGTCGTGTTCGGGCATGGAGTCCGCAGTTTGTACGCGAGTGGATCGTTGAACAAGTTTCCAGCACTATCCCCTGGAGTTTGATTGAAGGCACCGAACTGGTGAGCTGGACGTACCGAGTGCTCGGCGCGCGCATCGGTCGACGTGTGCACATCCATCGCGGCGTGAACATGCGGCGCGGCGGGTGGGACTTAATAGAGATTGGCGATGGCGCAACGCTGGCGCAGGATGCAGTGGTACTCACCAGTCACCTGCATCAGGGCGAAATTGTGCATGACCGCGTGCGTGTTGGCGCCGGCGCACACGTCGGCATTCGTGCAACCCTGCATCCGGGCAGTTCGCTCGGAGTGCGTGCTTCCATCGAATCGCTCAGCGTGCTGCTTGCTGGAACGCATATTCCGCCGGGCGAACGTTGGTCCGGTGTTCCGGCTGCGCCCACCGCTTCTCAAGCAGAGGTCACGCCACGCCTTCATGCCGGCTGGAATCCATGGACATACACCGCGGTATTCCTCCTGGTACGCGCCGTACTTGCCATGGCCGGACTTGTCCCACCGATTCTCTTGGCGCTGGTGCTGATCACTCTTGATAACCAAGCGGTCAGCGATTGGGTTGCCCACCCGGCGATCACGTGGCATGCGGTGGCGCTTGCCTCCGTATGGAGCGCCGCAAGCATCGTGCTGTGGCTCTTCTATGCCGCGCTGGCGATGCGATTCACCCGCAGAATTCGTCCGGGATTCCATGCGCGGTACAGCTGGACGTACTTCTGGATTTGGAATCGAACCGGCACCGTAGAAGCGGCGGGCCGATGGATCAGCGGCACGCTTTTCTGGCCGATGTGGCTGCGCGCCGCCGGCATGCAGGTTGGGCACGGCAGCGAAGTGAGCACCATCATTGATGTGCTTCCAGAATCCGTTTCCATCGGCACCGATTCCTTCTTTGCTGACGGCGTGTATCTGTGCTGTCCGTTTGTCCATGACGGCATGGTGCATGTTGGGCATACCACGCTTGGAGATGGAACATTCCTTGGAAATCACTGCGTCATTCCTGCGCAGAAGCGTTACCCCGATGGCATGTTCGTTGGCGTCAGCACCATCGCTCCTCCTGATGCTGGCAAGGATCAAGGATGGTTTGGCGTGCCGCCGATGTTGCTACACCGCAGAGAAGTGGTGGACGTTGACCGTCGCCTCACTCATGATCCAGGCTTCTGGCAACAAGTCTCGCGTTGGAGTTGGGAATCGGCGCGATGCCTCGTCGCCGCGCCGGCGCTCATTTCCGGGATCGCATGGATTGCCGCCGTAGAGACGGCGCATCAGGCATCGTCGATCTGGTGGTGCGCCTTGATGTGGGCTCCACTTGCAAGTGCGGCCACGTGGTTGGCCGTCATCATCTTTGGGATTTCTGCCAAGTGGCTACTGCTAGGACGCGTGCAACCCGGTCAACATGGGCTGTGGAGTTGCTGGTGCAGTCGGTGGGATTATCTCTACGTGCTGTGGTGGTTCAGCGCGCGCGCGGCGCTTCTGCGCGTGGAAGGAACACCGCTTCTCAACATCGCGCTGCGCGCCACTGGCATGCACATCGGGCGCAATGTTCTCATCGGACCAGGCGCCACGCAGATTGTGGATCCAGACATGCTGCACTTTGCTGACGGCGCAACGGTGGCTTGCCACTTTCAGGCGCACAGCTTTGAAGACCGAATTTTAAAGATTGACCACGTACATATTGGCACCGGTGCCAATGCTGGAGAAAACGCGGTGGTCTTCTACGGCGCCACCATTGAGCCCGAGGGGACGCTGGAATCAGGGAGCGTCCTGATGAAGCGCGGCGTGGTGCCGGCCGGAACGGTGGCCATTGGTGCGCCGGTCGGGTGACTCGAGCGCTGGACGGACGAGTTTCAGCCTTCTGAAGTCGTCAAAAAAGCCGGAATATATGCAGTATGTGAAAACACTTTCCCGGAATCTGCCCGGGAAATCACGCGTGGCTATAATCGCCAACCCCTTCTTTGATTGAATTTGAAAGGACGCCTCGCGTGACTCGCTCGCCAATTCCACTGCCCCAAGTTCGCGGATTTCTCCAGACGCAGAGAACTGATTACTGGTGGGTCACCCCCATCTTGGTCTTACTCGGTCTCGGTAGTTTCGTCATCTATTCCACTTGGGCTGCATTTCAAGGATGCAACTATTTCATCGGGGGCATCGATCAGCCCGGCGTACAGCGGCTGCTGTCGCCGTTCTACTCACCGGTGATCTGGGATCCACCGGGCATCAATTCTGGCCATGCGTGGCTTGGACAACTTCCCGGATGGTGGCCGTCGTTCATGCCATTCTCCCCAGCGCTCCTGATTCTGCCCTTCCCGGCCGGATTCCGCTTCACTTGCTATTACTATCGCGGCGCCTATTACAAGGCGTTCTGGGGCGATCCAGTCAGCTGCGCAGTCGGCGAGCCCGGCTTCCGCGGCGGCAACTACCGCGGCGAACAGAAGTTCCCGCTGATCATGCAGAACATTCACCGCTACTTCTTGTATGCCGCGGTGTTGTTCATCGGCCTGCTTGCCTGGGACGGAATCGCCAGCTTGCAGCACTACAACGCTGACGGCACCCGCTCATTTGGACTCAGTGTTGGATCGTTGATCCTCATTATCAACCCAATCTTCTTGAGCCTCTACACCTTCGGCTGCCACTGCATGCGCCACTTTGTTGGCGGCAATCATGACTGCCTATCGTGCAGCATGGATGGCGGCAAGGCGTACCGCAAGGTCACTTGGCTGAATCAGCGCCACATGTTGTTCGCGTGGATCAGCTTGTTTGGTGTGGCATTCACCGATATCTACGTGCGCTTGTGCGCAAACGGAACATGGACTGACTGGAGGATTCTGTGAGTTTCACTGATCAATACATCGTGCACGAACATGACGTGCTTGTCATCGGCGCAGGCGGCGCTGGACTGCGCGCAGCGATCGAGGCATCTGCTGCTGGTGTCAAAGTTGGCGTGATTTGCAAGTCACTCCTTGGTAAGGCCCACACCGTGATGGCCGAGGGCG
>Ga0209296_1002466_pt1 | contig 13279 bp, 28 predicted proteins | sample S_130206_EF_Meta_FD_187319 | JGI IMG/M metagenome (GOLD analysis project Ga0209296, IMG submission 187319) | Freshwater microbial communities from Lake Simoncouche, Canada to study carbon cycling - S_130206_EF_MetaG (SPAdes) (version 2) | ecosystem: Environmental > Aquatic > Freshwater > Lake ...
TATAATAGAGCATTGACAAGCCGTGATGCTGAAAAGTATGCTGAAGGTGAAGATGAAGTGATTGACATGGAAGTGTTGATTAACGAAGTAGCTTATCTTAGAAATCAATTTCTTGGAATCATGAAGGCATTAGAGTCAAAGAATTTTATGTTAGGTCACATTGTTCGCTTAAGGGCAGCTGGTATGGAGGATATTACAATTGGTTAATTCAAACAACGCAAAACAACTCGCGGCGCAACATAGCGCATTAAAATCTCTATCAATTACTGGGGCTAACATGAGTCGCAATACAATCACAACATTGGGCCCACGCCATCCATCACTTACTATTACAGGAAGTAATACTATTACAGGATTGAGTATTACAGGTAATATGAATAATTCTGTAACGTGGGATAGTAATGGTAATGTAAAAAAATACGAAGTGGTTGAAACTACAGAGGATATTTTAGCATTAAGTGTTACTTGGCATAGATTGCGACTATTAGGTATCAATACTATTGAACGACCAACCACACTTACTGATAATATTTTGTTCGGCGTAATTAATCAGGAAGATAGAGATAGAGCAAATGTTATCCGTGACTATTTCAGTAAGAAAATTGTGATGATTACTTTGCGTGGTCAAAATCTATCTAGCTTTAGAAAAGATTTGAATACATTTATTCACGGTGATTGTAAAGTAGTTAAAGAGGAACTGATGCCATTGATTTATCGATTGCCTGAGTTTTATGACAACGATATCCAACATGATGAAATGTTTAGAGATTTTAATAAACATTTTGAAGATACGTCTAAGTTATGGAGAGGCACAAAAACTTTAAAGCCTGTTAGAAAATTCTTTATCAATTTGAAAACAAAGAAATTCTTAGAGTATTGGTTAAAAGATGAAAACGATAGAGGATATAGAATTGAAATCCCATTTGAAAACAAATTGAATCATCTTTGGGAACACTTTTTTAAGCAAGAAACTATCCCAATCTTAGGTGCTTATAGATACAGCGAACACGATGGCATTAACTACTATCAGATAAAAGATTGGGAAATTGACTTTACCAAAACTTGACATTAAATGGTTTTGGGTATATAATACTCTTTATAGATAGTTAACTAAAGGAGCTTTTTATGACTGCAACCGTGTATGATCGTCTGACCGAGAAACAAAAGCGTGAAGTCCGCATGTATGGTGTGACCGAAGCAGGCATGCGTGAGTCTGTGGAATCTAGTTTCACCTTCAAATACTCCGGTCCTGCTATGATAGCTGCTAGCCTCATGAGTGACGCCCAAGAAATGATTAATCCCGAGTACGGTGATGTTGATTTCAATCGGGCTGAGGATGCCCGTCAATGCCTAAATCGTGCAAAGTGGATTTTGTTTGAATACGTGATGCCCAAAACTTGACATTAAATGGTTTTGGGTATATAATAGAGTCTTAGATTGATTAACGGAGCAAATATGTCTGAATTCACTACTTGGGAAGAAATGAGCACTCTTGAGCAAATGGCTTCCCAGTACTGGGATATTTACAAGGACGCACACGGTATTCGCCCACGCGGCATTGATACGTCCAGCTGGACTGAGGCAGACTTTAACAAGGAATTTGAGGAACTGTACCTCATTGCAGAACTCAATTGTCGCCAGCGTCAGGCAGATGAACAGGATGCGGCTAGGAAATTTGAATCTCGGGTAAAAGAACTGATGGAGATCGGCGCCAAAGACCGCGAAATGGCTATGCGTTGGATCCACGAGGCTGAAGGCTCTAACGGTGATGACGAGTTTCTGTGCTATTTGGTTGGCTTGCCCTATCGTTACTTTGCTAAGGTTGATTGAGGCTGACAATAAATAGGAACAAGCAAATGAAATATATTATTTTGCTAATAACTGTACTACTCACGGGTTGTGCTTCAGGCATTCAACGACCAAACTATGGTTACATGGTACCCATGTGCCAAGGTTTTCACGACAAGGGTGACTTTGCTACCTGGGCACAATGTTCGCAAAGTGTCCGCAATGTTGAATCACAAATTGGTCAAACAATCATAATGAGTTTGCTTAAAAAATAAAAACATTAATCTTTGCAAGTGTATTACTCCTCACAGATTGAGGCACTTGCTATCAGGCTTGACATTAAATGGTTTTGGGTATATAATATATACTTAGACAGTCAACAAACAGGAGCTGATTATGGGTTACAAAGTTGTCGCAGACAAGTATCAGATGGATGAAATGCGTACCAAATATGGTCCGCGTAAAGGTCTAGAAGGTCCCTTTAATTTCACCGGTCGGGTGTTGTATTATGACAACATAGAGGGCGCCTACTACGATCCTACTACGGATTTCTATGTTGAGCAGTCTGAAATGGACATGATCCATCAGCGTATTGTCAATATCCTCAAGGCTTGACATTAAATGGTTTTGGGTATATAATATACTCTTAAGCAGTCAACGAATGGAGTAGATTATGAAAGCAAAAATCCTGATTACTGGCATTGAGAACATGAGATTGTTCCAAGGTAAGTTGCCCACAAAGCGTTGGGGTTTTTGCGAGATTGTTCGGGAGGTGACGATTGAGCCTTGCCCGCATGGTATGTATTTGGATGGCAACAATGGTTACATCATGGTTAATGGCAAAAAAGTCCATGTTGTTAATCGCCATGGTGATGCAGTTTTGTTTGAACTCAGTTGCTAAACGGTTGACATTAAATGGATTTGGGTATATAATACACTCTTAATCACTTGAAAGGTACTTATGAAAATGTCTCTAGTTGAAATCAATACTTTGATTGCACAAGATAACACTGTTTTTTCTAAAATGCCAACAAGCGAGGGCCAAGTGTCTCGCATTGTGTTTGAGAAAAACTTTCAGGGCCTGCATATCCCAGTACTGACTAAAGCACCCTATTTCGGGCCTGCTAACATCAGTTGTGGGACTGCAAAATTATTTGTAGTGAAAACTGGTGACAAGTCTTACGACATTCACAATAGCAAAACTGCATTCTTGCGTACACAAAAGTAAAACAGCATACACCCAGTACTTGACAATAAATGGTATTGGGTGTATAATACAATCTTGTTCAGTTAATAAAGGAATCAAAATGATTACTACTCTTGCACAATTCATCCAGCAATGTGAAGTGTCCACAAATGATCAAATTTATGAAATGTTTGAATTCAATTGCAACGACACGGTCCGTACTGAGGTTTATTTCTGGGCCGATCTTACAAGCCCGGAACCATTTCGTAGTGCTATGTACAATCTAGGGTTCACTAACTATTGACATTAAATGGTTTTGGGTGTATAATACTATCTTGTTCAGTTAATTAAAGGAATTTATCTATGTCAACAATTCGCATTCTCTCGGGTTCTTATCGTAATCAACCTGTAATTGATGCAGTGTTTACTCTAGTCAAAGGGTTTCAGACAGGTAAAAAAGGTAACTATGTTACTGTAAAAAATGAGGGACAATTCGCTATTGCCATTGATGAAGTCAAAGTAAAAGTGGATACAATAGAAGATATTCAATTTATGAATGGAGAACCAGTGTCAGTTAATACAATAGAATTCAAAGCAAAGGCAGAAGTGCCCACAGAAACTGAAGAAGAGGCAATGAATCGTATTGCCGAACGATTTGGCATTCTTGATGAAATGTCTCGTGCATGTATCAGCGGTGATATCCGTGCAATGATTGTTGCAGGCCCTCCGGGTGTTGGCAAGAGTCACGGTGTTGAAACACAAATGGAAAAAGCTAGCATGTTTGACAAGATTGCTGGCAAGAAGATTCGTTTCAATGTTATCAAAGGTGCAATGACTGCACTTGGATTGTACACACAATTGTACAAATATTCTGATACTAAAAATGTACTGATTTTTGATGACTGTGATAGCGTGTTCGCCGATGAATTGGCATTGAACATTCTGAAAGCAGCATTGGATAGTGGCAAGACCCGCAAGATTTGCTGGAACAGTGACAGTCGTTTGTTGCGTGAAGAAGGTATCCCGAATGAATTCAAATTCAACGGTAGTGCTATTTTTATCACTAACTTGAAGTTTGATAACATCAAAAGCAAGAAATTGCAGGATCACTTGGAAGCACTGCAAAGTCGTTGTCACTTTCTAGACCTCACTATCAATAGTGAGCGTGACAAAATGTTGCGTATCAAGCAAGTGCATCGTGATGCTGACGGCGGTGTGTTCAAGGACTATGATTTTGCACAAGCTACTCAAGATGAAATTCTTGACTTCATGTGGGAAAATCACGGTAAGTTGCGTGAATTGAGTTTGCGTATGTGTTTGAAGATTGCCGATCTAGTTAAGATCAGCCCGACAAACTGGAAAAATCTTTCACGTACAACTTGTATGCGTACTTAATCACTGTAATGTTTAATAGGGCAATGTCAATAAGTCCCTTAAGTACTTAAGGAAATAAAAATGCGTAAGATGGCAACTATTAGGAGGATTGATGCACTGCGTCCCATCGTGGGTGCTGATGCAATTGAATGTGCTATCGTGGGTGGATGGACCTGCGTGGTAAAGAAGGGTGAATACACTGCCGGTGATCTGGCAGTCTATTGCGAAATTGACTCTTGGATTCCTCATGAGATAGCACCATTTCTATCAAAGGGAAACTTTCCTCGTGTGTACAATGAAGTCAAAGGTGAACGTCTCCGTACCGTAAAGTTGCGTGGTCAACTGAGCCAAGGGCTGTTGCTACCACTCAGTGTTATTCCATTCGCATCGTACATTCCTGATGATGATGTTTCAGAACTTCTTGGTATTGTCAAGTACGAAGCACCAATCCCCGCATCACTTGCAGGTGAAGTCAAGGGCATGTTCCCTTCACGTATTCCAAAGACTGACCAAGAGCGTATTCAAAACTTGTCAATTGAATTGGCGGAGTGGAAGGCTGAAAAGCTAACTTGGGAAGTGACTGAAAAGCTAGATGGGTCTTCAATGACTGTTTACATCATTGACGGTGAAGTTGGTGTTTGTTCACGTAACTTGGATCTCAAGCCGAACAAGGACAATTCACTGTGGGCAACTGCTTACAAGAATGAAATTGATGTAAAGCTGATTCAATCACTTAGCAATCTTGCTATCCAAGGTGAACTTGTTGGTAACGGCATTCAAGGTAATATTTACAAGATGCGTGATCAAGAGTTTTACGTATACGACATTTACGACATTGATGCTGGCCGTTACTTCACTCCTGCTGAACGTGTAGCATACTGCAAGGTATGGGATATCAAGCATGTTCCTGTGTTCAAGACAGACTTTATGCTTACTAACGAGACTGTGGCTGATTTGCTACAGATGGCAGAAGCCAAGAGTGTAATGGGTGACATTTCAGGTCCAGAACGTGAAGGTGTTGTGTACAAGTGCAACGAACGGCAAGTGAGCTTCAAGGCAATTTCTAATAAGTTTTTGCTTAAGAGTGGTGGGTAGTTGTGTTGGTTTATTTTTATAAAGGATTAATTTATGTTTAATGATATTCGTTTTATTGCTGCTATGCGTACATTAGCAGTTGTTGTAGCCATGTTAGTAGGTGCAGCCGCAGTTGCAGCAGTACTTCACTTTGGTGGTTATTGGGTTGTTGCGGTTGCAGTTGCGGTATATATTCTATATGCAGTATATAGCATCATGCTACTTAAATTAAAATATGAGAAAGATTTTAAAAACCTTTCTGAAGATATTGATCGTATGTAACCAAATAAGGTTGATGAGCCAAGAAGGGACTTAGGTCCCTTCTTGCCATTACAGTTGCAATCGCATAAGCAACTATGCTATACTAAGTACTAATATGAAACAATGTAAAATAATCGTTAAGGATGAAGTCAATTGTAAAATTGAAGGACTTGAACTAACTGAACGCAAAGCACTGGTTAAGATGTTTGAGTACGATGTGCCCGGTGCACGATATCTTCCCGCTGTGCGTCTTGGTAGATGGAATGGTAAGGTTAGTTTTTTCAGTTTAGGTGGTAGTAGCTATGTAAATCTATTACCTGAAATACTACCCTTCATTGATAGCCGAGACTATGATATTGAACTAGAGGACTTGCGTACATATAGTACAACATTTAAGTTTGCAGAAGTGTCCGAGGAAACATTCAAGCATAAAAATTGGCCCGAAGGTCATACAATTGCAGGACAACCTGTTGTATTGCGTGACTATCAAATATCAATCATTAATGAGTTTCTAAAGAACCCGCAATCATTACAAGAAATTGCTACAGGTGCAGGTAAAACATTAATCACAGCAGCATTAAGTTGGTCTATTGAAAGTTATGGTCGTAGTATCGTTATCGTCCCTAATAAAAGTCTAGTAACACAAACTGAAGCCGACTATATCAATCTTGGGTTAGATGTTGGTGTATACTTTGGTGATAGAAAAGAATACAACAAGACCCATACAATCTGTACTTGGCAAAGTCTTAACAATATGCTTAAGAAAACAAAAGCAGGTGAAGCAGAAGTTGAGATCGGTGACTTCCTTGAAGGTGTAGTTTGTGTCATGGTAGACGAGGTTCACATGGCCAAAGCCGATGCACTAAAAGAACTATTGACTGGCGTAATGAGTAACATCCCAATACGCTGGGGGTTAACTGGAACTATACCTAAAGAAAAATTTGCAAGTCAAGCTATCTTTATCAGTCTAGGTAATGTTATCAATAGGCTATCCGCGAGTGAATTACAAGATAGAGGTGTACTAGCACAATGTCATGTAAACATCGTTCAACTGCAAGATGGTGTTGAATTCAGTAATTACCAATCTGAACTAAAACATTTGCTTGAAGATGGCAAACGCTTAGATAAGATTAGTCAACTAGTAGATACAATTAAAAACACTGGTAACACATTGATATTAGTTGATAGAGTAGCAGCAGGCAAAGAATTACATAACAGATTAGCCGAACTATTACGTGATTATAAAACAGAGTATGATGTTGTATTCGTATCGGGAAATACTGGTATGGATGAGCGTAAAGAACAATATGATGAGGTTGCTACATCAACTAATAAAATAATTATAGCAACGTATGGCGTAGCGGCCGTAGGTATTAACATTCCACGAATCTTTAACCTTGTTCTGATTGAACCGGGTAAGAGTTTTGTCAGGGTAATACAAAGTATCGGGCGTGGTATTCGTAAAGCCGAAGATAAGGATCACGTGGAAATTTGGGATATCACAAGTAGCTGTAAATTTGCTAAACGACATCTTACCCAACGAAAAACATTCTACCGTGAAGCCAATTACCCGTTTGATGTTGAAAAACTTACATATCAATGATAGAATAGCACTATGAGAATTTTGACCTTAGATAACGAATACTATAACTTAGAGACATTGCCAGAGGAGATAGATGATTTACGATTTGCGATACTAGATAACAGTAACCCAAGTAATGTGGATTATCATTATATCCCATTAATCTTTTTAGAAAGTTTTAATGCTCCGGCACTTGTATTAAAGATTGGTAAGCATACAATTAAGATGCCAGTGGACTGGCAGATATTGATTGGTGAAAAAGAGCATGGTGATTTAGAAACATTGCCCTTAACAAGTATCAATGATAGAGGATTTAATGCATTTGAGTTTAATCCCTTAACTAGTTTTAGTCCTACATTTCTACCCATTGAGATTGTAGATATCTATCACGATGTAACATGGTATGCTCCGCGATTGCGTAATGGACAATTCTTATGTGTACCACTGAATGATGGTCCTAAACCCGAATGTGTTTATTTTGTAAAAGAGATTAGTCGTAATTGTGAGATAGTGGATTACGGGCAAAGTTTTTAATTATGGCAACAAGAAAAGCAGCAGTCCCGGTTGATGAAAAGTTTGACAAACAAGATTTAGACTTGTTTGAGGTCCTTGCAGCATTGGATAAAAAAGACTATGATTTCTTTGACAGATTATCACCTGAACAACAAAAGAAGTTTGTGCCTTTCACAATGATCCAATGGTTAAGTGCTATTAAAGGCGGTGAAGGATTGAGCAGATACTATGTAATGAGTACAGCAGAGTATGCAAACAAGTATCTATTCAACGAGAATGTGCAGAAGCACCCAAAATTACAATGGTTAATGATGTGTGCAAGTAGCCCGGGAGTAGGTAAACAATATCATCAGTGGATACCTAACATTAGTCCTAAGGTAAGTAAATTACAAACACCAGCTAAACTAAAAGATATCAAAGAGTATTACAAGAAGATATATCCCAAAGCAAATGGTGATGATATTGATGCGGTTAGTGAAGTGTTTGTATCTGGTCAAAAGCGTAAACTTAAATTAGCAGAATTGTTTCCTAATATGAAACTGTGTGATATTGAACAACTTAATGCAGTTATCAGTGATGAGCAACTTAAGCAATATGAAAGAGACCTCGGCAATTGATAAGCCAGTGAAGTATGGCTGCGAATTTTGTAAGAGAGAATTTCTCAAAGAGTCAACCACGCTTAGGCATATATGCGAACCAAAACGTAGATGGTTAGACAAAGATAATCACGGTAATAGAATTGCATTCCAATGTTGGTTAGATTTTTATAAAAAGAACTCAGCAGGTAGAAAGAATCGCACACAAGAAGAATTTATTCGTAGTGCATATTATGTAGCTTTTGTTAAGTTTGGTAACTATTGCGTTAGTATTAATGCAATTAATATTCCACAATACATTGATTGGCTATTGAAGAATCAGATTAAGATTGACAATTGGTGCAGTGACAGCACTTACACCAAGTATCTGATAGAGTATTTAAGGCATGAGGATCCATTTGATGCCATACACCGTAGTGTAGAGAATTGTATCAATATGGCTCAAGATGCAAACATACAACCGCATGATATGTTGCGTTATGGAAATGCAAATAAAATATGTTATGCTATCACAACTGGTAAGATTAGCCCATGGATGTTGTATCAAAGTGACAGTGGTACCCGTTTTCTAGATACATTAAATGAAGGACATGTTAAAATGATTATTGATTATATCAATCCAGAACAATGGGCAATTAAGTTTAAGCGAGATATAGATGTTACAAAACGAATTAACAACACTCTTAAAGATGCAGGGTACTAGAGTTCGTATATCATGGACGGTAAGTAGTGGCATCCCTACTTGGAACAACACTTGTGCTTGGGCAATAGAAAAGTTTGGATTGCCCGGTGATAATTTTAACACACATTGTACAGAAGATTATATGGATTTCATATTCAAAGATGAGAAAGACGCAATACATTTTGCGTTGAGGTGGTTATGAAGAAGAAACGTGCTATGGTTAACGCAAAAAGTTTTTATGATGCAAAATGTTTTTATTATTTATGGGATGAAGATTTTAATAACAATGCAAAAAGACTTGAAACTGGTTATGCTGAACATCAACCAAAGTGGCCTTATTGGGTTGAACCGCGGCACTACTCTGGAGAAGCGTGGTTGGATATGAATACGTGGATGATAGACACATTTGGCAGCTGTCATTGGGGTATACCTAATTGTCGCTGGGTAGGAAGTGATCGTAAGTACTGGTTCCGTGATGCAGCCGATAGAACGTTTTTTATATTGAGGTGGTCATGAATACAGAATCAATTTTACGCATGGAGTCAAAAATAGACACCATGTTAACTACTATAGAGACTTTGCCGCCTAAGTATCGCTGGTGTGTTGAGCAGTTTGGGCCAGAAGGCCCTCGTTGGTCTTGCACAGTGCCATGGTTGACATCCATGGTTAAGGAATTTAAATTTGCAGATGACCGTGATTTAATGTTGTTTATATTGAGGTGGTCATGAGCAAGCGTGAAATCTACGGTATCTTTTGGGCTCCTAGAGCAGGGTGGATGCCATGTGGTCTCAACATCAAAGAAAAACTTTGGTGGAGGTTTATGCCAGGAGCAGTTATCAATGTCCAGTGGCCCAAAGGTCAAGTAAAAGTTGGGCCCAGTCATAGAGACGGATATTCTGGGTATGGTCCTGAGTTTGAGTATGTTGATAGTACTGATCCAAACGATCACTATCGTCCTTGGCTGGAAGAACATGTGGGCAAACAAGGGTGGGATTGGAATTGGGGAGTGAGCGGGAATGACGTTTCGGGGAATCGTGTAACCATAAAGATTAGACGCAAGCATGCCAAGTATGCTACAATAGCAGCATTGAGGTGGTCATGATTAATAACATATTTGAAGATTTTGCACAACGGTATGGTGCTAGTATAAATTACACACAAGGCCGCGGTAGAGTTGATACCAATTGCAGGTCAATAGAGTACTACGATAATAGTAAAAGCACGGTAGACATTTCACTGTCCATGCAAGCATATGAGCATATGGTTAAGATGAATTATCAGGCAGAAGAAGACTATCAAAAAAGCAGGGAAGAAGAACGAATCCGTAAACAATACCCTGCGGTAGCAGATGCTTACCAAAAGTACAAAATGTTACTGGAGCTATGCAAATGAGTAAATTCGTACACAGAACAGAACGCTATTTTGGTAGCAAAGTTAATATACATACTGTTTCTTGGAAGGGACAAGAAGATATTGACACCAAAGAAATAAAGAAGTGGTGTAAGAAGAACTTTGGTAATTCAGGATATGATGATGAAACCGGAAGTAATCGTTGGATAGATAACATTAAACAATGTGAGATAATGCTTACCCGTGATGAAGATTTAACATTATTTTTACTACGATGGGAATAACATCTATTACTGTCCATGGTAAAAGTTTACATGATATTATAGATATTGTTCATCAGATAAAACAATATGGATGGGTTATGGGAAAAGATTTTGATTGGACATATCATAAGCCGCAACTCACCGCTAAAGGAAGAGACCGTTATACTGTATTCAAGTTCTATAAAGAAGAATATAGTACATATTTTGCATTGAGATGGTTATGACAAATATAACAAAATCATTTGAAGATTATGATGGAGATGATCCTGAAATTAATTTCAGAAAGAATCGTTGGAAATATTGGAGTTTACTCAAGTTAGTAAGAGTAGAATTCATGGAAGATAAGTCAAATTTTGATGGCTATGATTTTGAAACTTACATTGAAGATAAGTATGGAATAAAGATGAACATGGTTAACGGTAATATCACTGATGGTTATCAAATAGTAGATGAACAAAAATACTTGATATTTTTATTAAGATTTCAATGACAGAAAGACACTGGAAAGATATTAGAACAGGTTGGCATGAACTAGTTATTGAACTTAATGAAGTAGATCCTCTGGATCAGCGGAAAGAGATAATAGATTGGATACTTACAAACATACAAAAACCAGATAGACATTGTTTGTATACCTGGAGCCATGCTGAATTTAAAATTAAATTTAGATACGAGCGTGATTATATTCTTGCGAGATTACGATGGTAAAATTACCTTTTATCGCACACTTATATGGTGCAGATTATGTATCTGTATTACTGTGGTTACAACGACATATCGGAAAAATGACCGATAGTAAACCAATAATTTGGTGGGAAGGAAATAATTGGCATATGAGATTAGTCCAGGGTAAATTTGGAGATTCATATTGTGAAATACATTTTCTAAATAAAAAACATTTAAAAATCTTTGAAAAAGAATGGACTGACAAATAGTATGGCAATTCTAAAAACCATATCATATTCTCCTGCATATCCTAGTATGCTAGACCAGTTGTGCAAGGATACAAAATATAAATCAGGAGACAAAACAGTATACAACAGAGATTGTACATATCACAAAGAAGATCCTGCTACTATAGTAAAATGGATGAGAAGAAATTTTGGTGAAAGACATCATGGTTGGGACTTCTCCTTAGTTGGAGGATGTGTTACAATAGAGTTGTGGGATGATAAATTTATAACAATGTATGAAATGTGGCATATGTGATACTCAAACATAGAGAGAAAATAAAATGGATATTATGATAGATATTGAAAGTTTGAACACGACACCAGATTGTGTGATTCTTACAATTGGTGCAGTGTTGTTTGACCCTCGTGGTCAGGGAATTATTAGCAAGATTGAAATTAGACCTACGATTGAAGATCAAACAGAGATTTACAATCGTAGTGTCAATGATGCAACTGTAAACTGGTGGAGTGAACAAAGCCCAGAAGCGATTGAAGAAGCTCTAGGTGATCAAGATCGTGTACCATTTAGGGAGGCAATGAAAAAACTGCATAACTTTTGTTGGAATCATGGTAAGCCATGGAGTCATGGCGCTCCATTTGACATTGTAGTTATGGAACATGCTTGGCGACAGCTTGGTGAAATACCACCTTGGTCTTTTGGTAATGTCAGAGATACAAGAACATTGTTTGATATCACTGGTGTTAGTCTTAGAGACGGTAATCATATTACGACACACAAGGCAGTAGAAGATGCTGAAAGACAAGCAATTGTAGTGCAGCAGGCATACATGAAGTTAATGAAAGCAGGATTGGTTAAACCACGATGAGAATAGATAGTGACATTGACATTGATTTTGGTTCAAGAAATAAATTGCTTGAACTGATTAAGCATACTAGTGCGGCAATGCGTAATGTTAATCCTATTCGCAAACATGCGACCGGTGTATATGTTACCCCTATTCCCTATGACCCTATCAATGACATAGCAAGTATTGATTATACAGTAGCAGAAAAGCGTGGATACTTTAAACTAGACTTATTGAATGTTCATGTCTATGAGAATGTCAGAGATGAACAACATCTCAATGAATTGATGATTGAGCCTGATTGGAGTAAACTTAAGGATAAATCTTTTGTTGAGAAACTAATTCACTTGAATAATCAGTATTACAACTTAGTGAAGATGCCAGAACCCATAGATAGCATCCCAAGATTAGCAATGTTTCTAGCAGTTATTCGTCCTGGCAAAAAGCATTTAATCGGATTGCCCTGGAAAGAAGTAGCAAAAACAGTATGGGATAAGGGAACTGACGGTTATGTGTTTAAAAAAGCACATGCCATTTCCTATTCTTGGCTTGTTGCGGTACATATTAATCTATTAGGACAGTCGCTTAACTAGTGTTATGGATCTTCTTTTTGAGCGGCGTTTACCTAAATCACTCATACTACATATTGGTCCATGAACCACGATTAGACTTTTGTTATTAAAAGTCCTAATATAGGGTTTAAAAGGCATCCAATCTTCCTTTAAAAACAGATTGATGGGTATAAGTCTATTACTTTCCCACCACCAAATTTCTCCTAGAGCTAGAAACTTTTCTTTTATAATACTATCTGTAATAGCACCGTAATCGTATATAGTGGTAACCATGTCATC
>Ga0209296_1002470_pt1 | contig 13275 bp, 11 predicted proteins | sample S_130206_EF_Meta_FD_187319 | JGI IMG/M metagenome (GOLD analysis project Ga0209296, IMG submission 187319) | Freshwater microbial communities from Lake Simoncouche, Canada to study carbon cycling - S_130206_EF_MetaG (SPAdes) (version 2) | ecosystem: Environmental > Aquatic > Freshwater > Lake ...
TCGGAAGCTTAAATAGCGTTTTACAGAACTATTTTTGTTGTTATGTGTATAAACCTTATCTTCGCTATCAACTATACCCCTTCTAATGATTTGAGCAAAATTATATACAGCTTCTCCAAATCTTTGGGTTTTCCTTAAAACAACTTTCCTGCCTGGAAAATATGTAGTAAAATACTTTGGATCGGCCCCATTCCATCTATAAATAGCTTGGTCATCATCTCCTGCTAAATATATCCTTTTTACATTATCACACATCTTATAAATAACTGACCATTGTAATGGAGTAAAATCCTGTGCTTCATCTAAAATTAATATATCTAATGGTGGAAACTCTATTTCATCTATGGCTCTACCAATCATATCAGTAAAATCTATAAATGAATTTTCTCCACCAGATCTTTTGTAATGTTCGTAAGTATCAATCTTTCTTAAATAAATATTTAAAGGTTCTTTTTTATATGTTTCTTTTTTATAAACTTTAACAGGATCTTCCATCATGTTTCGTGCTTTATCATAAATAGCTAATGACCAATCTTTATAATTAAAATTGTCATCATCAACCCTGCTGTCACTTGTTCTAATAATTTTATTTTGAATTGCAAAATCAAGCATACAATCTTTAGTGTCAAATATTTCTTCTTGAAAATACCTTCTGCAATAAGAATGTAATGTTTTAAATCTATTAAAGTCTTTTATGGTATATTGAGGAAAGGCAGCTAATGCTCTATCTCTTGCTGTATTAACAGCTTTATTTGTAAAAGAAATAAATGCTATATTATTAGGATTAATATTTCTTCTTAAAGCTCCTTTTAAAACTCTTTCAATTAAATTATGTGTCTTACCTGTTCCAGGTGGTCCAAATATTTTAATTGTCTTTTTGTATAGACCCCTCTGTTTTAGGAGCTCTGAACTTGTTGTGGTACTCATCATCCATCTCGCTTATTGTTTTCTTTGTTGAACCATTTGTTTTCTTATCATCTTTTTCAAAGTCTGGCATATCTACATACCAAACATTTTTTTCACCCATAAAATAATCGTGTCGCTTACAACCTAAAAAGTTTAATGCTTCTATAGTTGAACTAAACAAATGAGATGCATTTCTTTTAATCCAACTATCTAATGTTGATCTTTTAAAATAAACCAAACTAGAATTCTTTTCACGAACAGTATAACCACTTGAAAGTTTAGTGAAGTCATCTTGTTCCCAAGTCTTTTCAAAAAAATCTTTTAATGCAATAAATCTTATTTCCTCTTGTGTATCTTTAGTATTAAGATCTTTACTCTCTTCTGCTTTGTTAACTAAAGCTTCCATTAATAATTCAAATAATGGTGGTCCTTTTTTAGTCTTTGGTAATGTTCTCCAAAATATTTTATATTTGAGTAATTTAGTTCTCCAAGTCTTTTCATCTTTCATATCTTCAGGAAGAACAATAATTTTTACTCCTTTAAATGTAAATTCATAGTAAGTTGTTTTAGTATCTTGAGAGTAACTAACGTTTTCAAACTCACTAAAGATATCTGGAGTTTGAGTCATAATACCAAGTCTTCTAGTTTTACATAATTCTTTATTACAAATGCTTTCTATGAATCCATACTTAGGTGGACACATGTATTCATATCCTTTTTTAAAAACTGATTCTGCTGTGCCATCACTTTCATTTCTTAAAAGTGGACCATCTTTATGTTTAGCAAATGCTATAACTTGTCTTTCCCAAGCAACATCTTTTAATTGTTTTAATGTAAGAGCACCTTCAGATCTTTTCATTTCAAGAACACAAATATTAAACAACATATTGTTTCTATCTCCTGTCCAACCATCGTGTAATACTTTTTGCATACATGGTGGATATTCTCTATAAAAAGGTTCTGGTTCATATTCTGTAACCTTAAACGCAAAAAAATCTTTTGGAGATATCATCTTTGCTTCCGCTATTTCTAAAAATCTTCCTAAAATAACTGCATTGTTATCATCATCATATGCATATTCTACTGCTGCTTCCCATTTATGATAAGGCATACCTACTGCTTTATTACATGGAAATATTTCTTTAGATAAAAAATATTCTTTATTAATTTCTCTAAGTTTTTCTACTACCTGTTCTTTGTTCGCCCAATCTTTTAAAAATAAAAATAAATGTAATCCGCCAGATTTAGATTTAACTGGCACTAATGGTAATTTATGATTTCTAATAATTTCTACGTATTTCTTTTCTGAATAATCTCTATAATCTGCAGGATCAATATCAATACAACCCCACTTACACTTGTTATCAAATTCTGGTCTTATACCTATAATCTGTTTTCCATCAAGATGACTTTGCCATAGGTCCGTGGTCACTGGCTCGTCAATCGTGACATACTTAGCTGACTTTTTACTACGTTCATTAAGGTCACCCAAAAGAGTGACCTTAATGTATTTCGTTAAGTCACCAGCGAATAGATCTAGTAACTTTTTTGCATTCATAATTAGAATGGTACTGATTCGCTAGTTGATGAAGTTGCTTCAACAGTTTCATCTTTGCCAAAGTCTACTTTACCAAAGATATCTGATTTCTTAGCACCTTCATAAAATCCTCTTGCAGCATCTAATGCAGCAGCATATTTAGGATCATTTAAGTATTGGTCAAATTCTACAATCCAACCATACCAAGAATTATTATTATTAGATTCTTTAGTTGTAGTTAACTTATATGTTGTAGCCCAAGATGGTGGCATGTAGTAGCCTTTCTTACCTTGAAGTCTTCTACTTTGCATCATAGAATTCCATGTTTTGGATTTCTTCTTTTGCGTTGACTTCATAGCAATTAAAGCTGTTTCCTTTGGATTATAATCTTTATCAAGAATATAAACAAAGTGATTACCAGTATCTTCAATATAGTTACCGTTTGGTAATCTATCTTTACTGTCATCTCCTCTAACTGTTTGTGCTAGGATTGATGGATCAGTATGTATTTTTACTGGTCTACCTGGACTGTCTCCTCTATCTTTCCATTCATTAAATGTATTAATGTAAAGACAAGGTATAACAATCACACCTTCTTTGCCTTTGTATAAAGCACCTGTGATCTCATTATAGATATCACCTGCTTTTGCCCCAGTAATAAATTTACCATTACCTTCTTCAAGTACTGGTGAACTAGGGTACAGAACTTTTAATATAGGAAGTTTTGTATCACGTGCTGTGATAAATTCCATTCCTTGTCCTGAAGATTCTTCCAAGTTAAATTGCGCAGGAAGTGGCGCTTCTTTTTTTACGATAACTTCTGCTTTTGCAGCAGTAGTTTTTACTTGTGCTTGTGCTTGTACCATGTTTACTCCTTCGTGGTTATTTTTGTTTTGTTTGCAACGTAAACACCGAATAAATCGGCAGGAACATTACGACCCATTTGAATTTGTTCTTTTACAAACGCCTTCAAGGTCATAGGTTCTACCTTTTCGGTCTGGTTCACATTATGACCTTTTTTCTTTAACTCGTCAACCAATACTTTTGCTTCTTGGTCTTCGGCACGTCCAAAGGTTAATGTTACGTTGTTCTTTATTAGATCACCAAAGCCATTGTCTCGAAGCCAATCAAATGCTTCTTGAACTTTTGTCGATGGTATTCTAGCGGCATAGAAAGGCTTTACTTCAACAGATGAACCATCTGCTAATTTAAGCATAGCTATACCAGCTTGTTGCATTAAGTTAGGGATTGTTTGCTCAGAAAGTAAAGTTTCAGCTTCTTGTAGTTTTTTTAATTGTTCTTCTACCGCTGTTATTTGATTCTGAGTTTCCAATAACTTATTGCAAGACTTGGCTATATCACTTGATAGAGCCGTGTCGACCTGTATTGAGGCCGATGCTGCTTCTAAGTCCATAGGGACCTCCTTTTGATTCGTTTATTAAATTAATTATTTGACATTGTAAAGAAAAAAATATAAAAAAATTAAAAATACTTTTTAAGTATAGAAACACGAAACATGACAGAAAAATATATATACAAGACAGAACCTTATGAGCACCAACGACAAGCTTTAATTAAAGGTGCTAAATTAAAAAATTTTGCTTACTTCATGGAGATGGGTACAGGTAAAACTAAAGTAGCCATTGATAATGCAGCTTATTTATTTCAATTAAAATTAGCACACGTTGTAGTTGTAGTTGCCCCTAATTCAGTTTATCAAAACTGGGTAAAAGAAATTGAAACACATTGTCCTATAAAAGATTACAATATGTATGTTCACAAAGTTGATAAAAAATTTAACTATCAACCAGACAAATTAAATTTTTATTTAATTAATGTAGAAGCTTTTAGCCACCCAAGTGGCACAAAAGCTTTGATGCCAATACTTCTTAATCTTGGTCGTTACTCGATGATGATTCTTGATGAAAGCACAACAATAAAAAACAGAGAAGCAAAACGAACAAAAGCGATCTGTAAATTAGGTACAATGGTAGAATACAAAAGAATCCTAACAGGCTCACCAATAACAAAATCTCCATTAGATTTATATACACAATGCGCATTCTTAAGTCCATCTTTATTAGGGTTTAAATCATTTCTTTCATTTAGAAACAGATACTGCATGATGGAACCTATACCTGTTGGTAATGATAGGGTTATCTTAATACCTAAATACTTTATTAATTTATCTGAACTTGAAGACAAACTTAAATCATTTTCTTATAGAGTCCGCAAAGAAGATTGTTTAGACTTACCAGAAAAAATATATCAGCAGAGGTATGTTGAATTTACCATAGAACAGTCAAAAGTTTATAAACAAATGAGAGAACAAGCATTTGCTATTATACAAGATAAAGAAGTAAGTTTTGCAAATAAACTTACTGAAATATTAAAACTACATCAAGTTTGTAATGGTTTCTTAAAAACTAATGAAGGTGAGATTGTTGTATTAAAAGATTGTCCTAAATTAAAAGAACTACTTAAAGTAATAGAAGAGGGTGATGGTAAGTTTATTATATGGGCAAACTATATTTATAATATTGAATCTATAGTTTCTTTATTATCTAAAACATATGGTGAAAAATCTATTGTAAGTATTTACGGTGCAGTATCCGTTGATGATAGAACTAAAGCTGTAACTAAATTTCAAACTGATCCAGAAGTTAGATTCTTTGTTGGTAATCCAACTACTGGTGGTTATGGATTAACTTTAACTGCTGCTTCAAATGTTATTTATTTTTCTAATTCTTATAACCTTGAAGTTAGACAACAATCTGAAGATAGAGCACATAGAATAGGACAAAAGAAACATGTAACTTACGTAGATATACTAATGAGAAATTCTATTGATATTCTAATTGTCTCCGCACTACAAAGAAAAATTAAGATTAGTGCAGAGACATTAGGTGAAGTTGTTAAGAAATGGTTAACTTAACCATTTAATCTCTTCTTCTGTATAAGGTATCATTTATTTTTTTAATGTATCTAATACATCTTTTTGCCAGTCTTTAAAAAACTGTTCTGAATTTTTAAGGTAATTAGCCCAAAATTCTTTTACTTGATTATATGTAAACATAGTTTCTCCTATAAGTTTTATTATGGATATAACTATTAATTATTCGATTTCAAGACTTTGTTGTAATTTAATTCTTTTAAATCGTGTTCTCTATCAATAAATTTATATTCTATTTTATGAACTATAAAATCTTCTTCAATTTTATTACAAATAGTTTCTGGATTAAATTCTCCACAAGAATAAACATCAAATTGCATTAGTGCAGGATGAACCTCGTCCCAGACGTGCATTACAATATGTGATGTTTCTATAATAGCAGCACCAGTAATACCCCTGTTACCAACCATATTAGAGTATTGAACAAATGGACCCATCATTACTTTCATTCCAATTTGTTCTATGAATTCTTTTAACCAACGCCTAAGAAACTCCTCGTCCATCGGTGGCCGATAGACTTCAGCACGAACAATTAAATGTTTGTGAACAAGTAATTTATTATCCATTAACTGACATTGTATGATATTTTTGAACTCTGTCAAACCACTTAGTCTCATATTCTAAAAGTTTTTTTTCGTCTACTAGGAACTGTTGATACTGACCATCCTTCGTGCACATAGCAATCAAACCTTGTTCTATATGTCCGTAATTCTTTTTATGAGCCAAAGAATAGGCAGCTATTTGATAAAAGTAGTCTTCAATCCACTCAACTCTTTTTAATTTATTAGATTGTTTAAAGTCTATAATGGTTTCTTTACCATTAAACTGACCAACTAAATCAGTAGAACCTGCCCATTTATCTTCATAAGCAAGGTTAACTTCTGATCCATATATAAGTTTAAGTGGCTCCATATTATCAATTATTTTATGAGCCATTAATCTTGCCTTAGCTCCATCTGTGGATAAGTTTAAATAACCTACACCATTAATATAGTTTTCTAATACATAATGCATTTCTGTACCTCTAGATGCTGCTTGAGTCGTGATCTTTTGAGCTTGTTCATAACCCACTCTTTGTCTCCAAGCATCTAACGATTGCTTCTTTTCTTCGCTTTGAGTTGCAGAAAGTATTGTGGTTACAGAAGGAACTTTCTTTTCATTTACTTGATAGGTTCGTGGTCCGTGTTCATCGTCTCTTGTATACTTAGTGTAAGTATATTTATTATCCCACTTAAAATCAGTTACTAGGAAGCTTGTCTCTTGTCTAATAAGTTTCATATCTCTTATTAGATTAAGTAAGTAAAATCGTCAATTGCTATTTAATAAATCTAAATGCTATAACTATAAGGGTAAGAATCAAGGCACCCATACCACCGATCATGGCCCAAAGGATTTTGTCTACTTTCTTTTCTATTTTATAAATAGCACAACTCATGTGTTTTAAATGATTGTTTTTAATTATAGAAATGTCTTTTTTTAAATTATCTACTCTGTGATACAAATCTACCATATGTTCATCCAACCGTGACTTTATAATTCTTTTCATGATGTTGCCCGTTGTTCAACTATAGCTTGTCCAAGAGTATCTCCTGGGTTTAAAGCTCTATATAAAGATGGGTTTTGAGCAACTTGAGTATTTTGTTGAATAGGTTGTTGTTGTCCTGATACTGGTGCACCGTAATTAAGTTGGTTTGCTGGTGTCATTTTAGTTTTTCTAATTGTTTCTGGATCTGGAATATTTGCTTCAATCATAGAAGCAGCTAAATCTTTTTGTCTAGCAATTGCAGCTCCTCTTACAAAGTTTTCTCCACCCGCTAATCTTTCTGGAGAAGATCTTTGCAGAGCTCTAATCTCAGGGTACATTCTATTTCTTTCTTCAGGTATAATTGCACTAATGTTAAATTTAGCATTAGGCATCCTAGTTGGAGTTTTTAATAAATAATCAGTTATTTCTTGAGCATTAATTAAGTTAGGTTTTACTTTAGGAGCATCTTTCTTTTCTTCTAAAGATCTATTTAATAAATCAGCAAATGCTCTTGTTTTACTTAATCCTAATTCACTCTTAATATTTTTTTCAATTTTTGAACCAGGTTTTAACACATCAAATAATACTTCTAAACTTTTTGGATTAGATAAAAGTGATGATGCATAACGTGACATAAATACAAATGCTAAAGTAGGAATTAAACCTACACTACCAGCAGCAGCAAAAGGTAATACACCACCCGCAATAGCAGCAACCCCTCCTAACATTGCTCTTCTTTTAACGAAGGTGCTTGTATCGCTGATTCCATATGAAGCATTAGCTTTCATAAGTTGAATCATTTTGTTTAATGTTTCAAATCCTTTTTTACCTGCTTCTCCACCACCGTACATAGCAATTAATCTATCTCTAGCAGCAGAATATTCAGCTGGTCCAATACCCGCTCCTGATAAACCTAAGTTTTCTTCAAACTTAACTGGATTAAAACCAGCAACTTTATCTGCTTGAAATTTCATATCTACAAATTTTTGTTCTCCCAAACCACTTTTAATTAAAGCTTTAGGGTCTACAAATTTCTTAATGTCTAATTCACCAGTTAATGTATTTGTAATATCATCTACATAATTTTTCATGATAACACCACGTTGTCTTGCTTTTTCCATTAATTCAAATGTAGGCTCTCCTTTTAAAAACGGAGCAACATCAAAAGAATGTTGGAAAGCATCAAATAAATATAATTGTTTAAATCTATCAAATATTTCTTTACCAGCGCCTTCTTTGTTATAGCCAAGTATAAATTTCATTTCTTCAATTGAATCTTTACTACCACTTCTAAATACTTGTTTTAATGTTTTAGACCATAATTCATCTGGTTGAACACTATAGGTACCAGATACACCCATCAGTCCCATATTAGTAAATAATGTAGAATCTGTAGTTCTTATTTTTCTAGCAACAGGGCTTTTTTCATATCTTCTAATTATTCTTGAAAAGAAATCATTAGCGGCTATTAGTTCTTTTTGAACATTTTGAGTTCCTTTAATTAAATTTTCAACATAAGAATCAGCGCCTGTTTTACCTTGAGATTTAACTAACTCATCATAAGTTTCTTTTACTGCTGGATTTTTTAATAATGTTTGTATACTTGGAGCTTGAGCTATTGTATTAAAATCAGCCTCAAAAGCATTTCTAACAGCACCCACTAAAGCTCTTGGATCATAAATTTTAGTTTGATTATAAGCTGCAGTTAACATTTTGTTTAAACCAACAAATTCCTTTGCTGTTAACCCTTCACTAAAAGCTCCACTATATTGTTTAATAGCAGAAACAAATTTAACTAAAGGATCATCAAATTCAGTAATATCTTTTAATGATTTATCAAAGCCTAAATTCATAGCAGGATATTGAGCTTTTAAATTATCAATCATTCCTTCAACAGCAGCTTTAGTATTATCCATAGGGATAAGTTTTAATTCGGGCCCTACTAAATCAGCTTCTTTAAATACAACATCATACTTAACTCCTATTGTATCCATATAATTTTTATAATTTTGTTTCATTTGGTTTAAAGAACCAAGTGATAATAATTCTGCGTGTGAGTACGGAGCCCCTGCTTCTAAATGATCAAGCATAGCTCTAAATGTTTGTTTTTCTATATCGCTTTTATATTTAATTCCAGGTCCCGCAGTTGCTGGGAATATACCTACTACGTTAAGAATATTTTTAGTTCCACTTGGAATAATACCTTTATTTGGATCAATTAAAGCAAATATATTTGTTTTAATTCCTGTTTCAGCTGAATACCTAGCAAGTTGTTCTGTTTCAGCACTATTTAATCCTAATATTTTTTTAACACTACCAGAAGTTAAACCTAGTAATGGTCCTAAGGATGCAGCCCCCGCATTAAATATAGCAGAGTTGTTCATAGCTTCTAATGCATGATAAGCTTCCCTTTGTACAGGCGGTAATTTTGCGACATCACTATCGGATATTTCTGCAATATCTTTTGTAGAAGCATATGTAAAATCAGTTGCATAGTTAGCAGCATCAAATGCTAAAGAACCAGCACCAGAACCCCCTACACCAAATCCAATAGATTTAAGTTCTGTTTGTAAAAATTGATTTGGTCCAGCTTTATATAAATTTCTAAAGCCATCCGCTACTTTACCAACAGTAGCTGCAGTTCTTTGAAACATTTTAACATTTCTAACAACAGGCATATTAACTAAAAGTTTTTCAAATTTATCTAATTGATTAACTCTAAAAGCTAAAGCTTGTGTATCCATACCCATTTCAACTGCACCTAAACCTTTTTTTAATGAGTTAACTAATTTATCTTTATCTTGAATGTAAGGAAAAACACCGCCCGTAATATCTCCAACTGCTTCTAAATCAGCTCTAGTAATTTCAAAACCAGCTTCTTTAGTTGCTGTTTGAAAAGGTGTTAATTTTTTTTCTTTTTCTTTTGCAACTGCTACCGATGCTAAACTTCTTTCTTTTATTAAATCGTCAACTGAATTGTAACCAGTAAGATCACCACTTTTAAAAAGTTCATCAACAGCAAGTAATTGCTCTCTTGATAAAGCTTTTGGATCAAATGCTTTTTCGTCAATTGCTTTTTGTAGTCCTTGTATCGAAGCCATTATTGATATCCTGGTATGCTATCTATGATTGGTTTAATTCTAGATTGTACAGCTTGTTTTTCTTGTGCTTGTTGTTGTACCGTTTTGTATTTAGAAATAGCTGGCATATAACCAAAAGCATTTTCTAAATAATAGTTTTGACCACCAACTTGTTGGAATCTTGGTATCTCTGACTCAAATCTTACAGATGCATCTTCAGCTAATTGTTTAAATCTTTCTTTAACACTTCTTGGTGATTTAACAAATCCAAAAACACTAGTTACTTTACCAGCATCTTCTAAGTTCTTTTCTGTTAAACGATCTGTGTCTTTTAATCCATTAGCATAAGCGTATTTTAAGTTAACTTCTATTCTTGCAGCTTCTGTTAACTTTCTTAGTTCATCTTCAGAAGGTCGTTGGAATAATTTAGTTTGTGAATTTACATAATCTTGAACTTCTTTTTCTTTTTTAGAAATCATGTCTGAATCACCTTTTAATATTACTTTATTGATATAATCATCTGTTGAACCTTGATAATCACCTGGAACAAACTCAGATCTAAAAGTAGCACCAAGAGATCCTATTACTTCTTCTTTTAATAATTTAATTTTACCTGGTGTTCCAAGTAAATCTTCTGGTAACTGAGCAATTTTATTAGCCATTTTATAAGATGTAGCTAATGAATGTAACTGTGCTGTTCTTTCATCAATTAATTTTGGATCTGGTTTAATTTGAATAGAATTTGGATTGTATTCAGAAACAACCCATTGAGGAACAAATTGTCCTGTATTTTTATCGAATACTGGAACTGCTTTTGCGTCATAACCTTTATATGGTCCTTCTGAAAATCTTGCTTTCTCCACTACTCTTTGTCCACCAATAGCTGTTGGATCCTTTTCAACATAGTAAGTTCTATCTGCACTAATTCCAGCAGCTCCATTTAATGATTTATTTTTTAAATATGCTAATGCTAATTCAGATTTTTTTTCTTTTTCCATTGCTGCTAATTTAATAGCAGTATCAACTGTACTTTCCCCAGCTTTACCTAACACTTCTGCAAATCCAGCAAATCCTGGTTTAGTTGTAGTTCCAGATAATAATCCTGTAGCTAATTTAAGCATAATTAAATCACTCATTTCAGGACCACCCCCTGTCATTTCTTGAAAATCTCTATAAAACTTTTTAAATGCAGTTGCATCTGAATCTCCTTTATCAGCTAAAGAAGTTGCTTTAGTTACTAAATCAGCACCAGCTTTTTCATTTGCTATAATTTTATTATTAAGTTTATTTAATGTATAATCAGTTGGCACTTCTCTTGAACTTGAATCTTTTAAATCTTCTACTTGTTTTTGAGCAGTTGCTGCAGCAGTATCTAAAACTTGTCCTGGATTTGGTTTACTTGGTGGTGGTGTTGCAGATCCTCCGCCAGTTGGAGTTCCTCCGCCAATCGGTTTACCACCAGCAATAATATCAGCATTACTCATATTACCAAAAGCTGTTTCTAATGAACTTTTTGGTGTTGGTGTTGTTGGAGAATATGCAATATCTGCCATAGGATCATAAGCTGTTTCTCCTCTTGAATCTCCAGCTGTACCAGGTACTACTTCTTTTTCTCCGCCTTTCATTTTATTTTTTATAAATTCAACGGCTTGTGTTCTTTCTGTATCAGTTAGTTTTCTTCCTAATGATCTTTCTGCAGCAGCAATGTTTTGATTAACTGTTCCATCTGGTAAGGCAAACGAAGCACCATATAAACCTAATGGAGCAACTAATTCTTGAGTGATAGAACCAACAGGAGATTGCCCAGTTTTAAATCTTCCTATACCACCTCTAGTAAGCGATTTACCAAATAATAAATTTGCACCTCCTTCAGCAGTTTTTGACGGGTTATCAGTTGTAACTCCTTCATAGATATCTTTAGTACCTTCATAAAGTTGTGTTGCTCCTAATCCTGTTTCAAGACTTCCAATCGTTTTAGGATATTTTGCTGCTAATTGTTCTAAAGGTTTACCTACATATCTATAAAGATTAGTTGGTCCTCTTGCAGCTTGCGCAGCGTTAAATGCAGCTAAGCCAGCTTTTCCTGCTTGATACATTCTTGGAACTTGAGCAAGAACACCTAAATAATGTTTTCCAACATTATTAGTTTTAAGTTGTTCGTAATGTCTTGCTTTATTTCTAAATAAACGTCTATTTAATATTTCGTCCATAGCTCATTATTTTTTTCCTGCTTGTGCAATGTTATATGCAGCATAAGCGCCTAATCCAGCGCCAGCAGCTTGAGCTATTGGATTTTGACCAGGTGCTGTTGTTTGGGTTACTGAGCTTTGTCCAGTTGGTAAATTTGTCATTATACCTTTTAAGAACTCTGCTCGTTGATATGGTTCATAAGCTTGTTGTAATTGTGTTTGTCTTTGTGCATCTAAAGCTTGTTGTCCTAATTGTTGTTGAATTCCTCCAGCTTGTAATAAACTTTGTATATCACCTTGTTGCATAGCTTGCTGCTGTGCCCCTGCTCCAAGTAATGATTGTCCAGCTTGCATTCCAAATTGTTGTTGATTTTGAGCAGCACCTAATGCAGTTTGAAATCCTGCAGCTTGTGCTTGACCAACATTAGCTTGTCTTGCTCTTTCTATTTCAGCTTGTGCAACACCTTCTCTACCACCACCAAATGCTCCTGCTTGTACAGCATTTGCAGCTTGTTGATTTTGTGCCATTTGTGCTTGTCTTGTAATTTCATCTGTTACGTAAGATTGATATGGATTAAAAAATTGATTTATATTTGGTCCAGCAGCAGCTTGTTGAATTCCAGCTATACCTTGTTGTACAGCTTGTTGTCCAATACCTGTTTGACCAGCCATTCCAAATCCTGTTTGTTGTAATTGACTTGGTGCTGCAACTTGAATAGATGGAAGACTAACTGGCTGAGAAGCTAATGCAGCAGCTTGATCGTAAAGCGAAAGTTTACGTGCTTCTATTTCTGGTGCTTCCCTAACTGTTTGAACTGCAGTTGTGTTTGCAGGAACTCCTCCGCCCCCGCCTCCTCCGCCTTTACCCATGTAATCTCTCTCCTGTTAATGGAAGTTCGTAAGTAATCCAACTTGCTCTAACTCCATCATTTGAAAAAACTTTAACCCAACCTGGTCTTCCACTTGATTCAATACCAGCACAACCCATATCTGATGCAAATTTTCTTAATTTATTTAACATAGGTTGTTTCCATTCTTTTAAATCATATCCGCCAGTAAAATGCATACATAAATATTTCTTTTGA
>Ga0209296_1002471_pt1 | contig 13274 bp, 8 predicted proteins | sample S_130206_EF_Meta_FD_187319 | JGI IMG/M metagenome (GOLD analysis project Ga0209296, IMG submission 187319) | Freshwater microbial communities from Lake Simoncouche, Canada to study carbon cycling - S_130206_EF_MetaG (SPAdes) (version 2) | ecosystem: Environmental > Aquatic > Freshwater > Lake ...
AATTGTGGCGCGGCAAGCGGATTTGCTCCGCGGCGGCTGCCGAACAATTGCTGCAGCGTGTTCGCCAACTTCCCCGCCCGAGCTTGCGACAGTGTGAACGTACGAAGGACCGGCTTGTTGGTGGGCTCGGTGCCCTTCGCGCCAGCAACGATCTTGGCGGTGGCATCAAGAATCTGATCAATGTCACGCGCGGGTGCGGAAATCACCAGCGTTCCACCTTGCGGATCAGCAACCACTGACGATCGCCGGGCGATGTCACCAATGCGCCCACCCGCGGGGGTCATCACTGCAACGGTTTGCAGCACTACCTCGCGAAGCGCTGCCGTATCGGCACCAGCCGGAAGCTGCACAACGCGGACCACGCTGCCAGCCGGAGCGATGGACTGCTGCGCTTGCTGAGCAAGTCGCTGCGCGCGCTCCACGGCGCGCTTGGAGCCAACGATCACCAAACTGTTGGTCTTTGGATCAACCGTAATAGTGACACGCGTGTCATCATCTTGGTCGATCGTTGCCGCCTGATTCATCCCGCCGCTCGACTGCGCAAGCGCAGTGGCAAGAAGCGCGGCTGCAAATCGCGGCGCGCGCGGAGTGGCTTGGGAGCGCGCGTTCGGCTGGGGAAGCGGAGCAGCGCGCTGTGCTGGAGTGCTCGGATTTGGAGTTGCGGCGGGCGCGGGAACGGCAGGAGCCGGCGGCGTGGTTGCCGGTGCAGCAGTTGGTGCACCAGTCGAGGCGGGCTTGGCCTGCTGCGCACGCTTCATCAACTCTTCCATCGTTACTACTTCAGCGCCGCCGCCACCTTCGCGATTCAATGATCGCTCCAACATGCGTGCAAGCTCAGAGGCATCGCCACGTGATGGATCGATGGCTACTGTGCGCATCTCCCGGCCAGACACGCCTGCTGCGGCGTCCACTTGCTCAATCACGCCTTCAATTTGCGTGTGCTGTGCCGCAGTGGCGCGGACAATCAAACTGTTGGAGCTGGCGTTGACGGTGACCAATGGTGCAGCCGCGCCGGATGGATCGTTGGCAAACATCTGCGTGATGGTCTGCGCAATTTCTGCCGCTTCTGCATTACGCAGGGTGACCACGCGCACTTCTTGCGCGCCGCCTTGCGGTACCGATTCTGCATCAAGCTGCGCCACCATCTGATCCGCGGTTTCCAATACTGCGGGCGGACCGCTGATGATCACCGCGTTGAGCCGAACATCAGCCGCAACACGCACGGGTGCCCTGTCAAGGCCGCGGCGCAAGTATTCCTGGCGAAGGCTCTGAGGCATATCGCGCAAACTCATCATGGCGCGGTCAGAGAGGAGTTTCTCCACCAGCGGCGCAAGCGTTTCTGCGCGCGCGTGCTTCAGCATGACCGTCTTTACTTGCGCAGTATCCGCTGTCCCATTCTTATCAAGCGGATCGATCAGCTTCTCAATGGCGTCAAGATCCGGGGCGATTCCCGTAAGAATCAGCGCGTTGGAGCCAGTCGCAGGGACAATGGAAACCTTCATCGGATCTTGGGTCGCTGGACTTGGCATCGCAGCAGAAGCCTGCTGCAGCGCGGGTGCCAGTTGATTTGCATCCGCGAATGTCAGTGCATGAACGCGGACTTGCTGCGTGTCGGCGCCGGCAACCGCCGGAGCTGCGTCCAGTTGAGCCACCAATTGGTCAGCCACTGCAATCAATGAATCCGGTGCGCTGACAATCAATGTTCCAGTACGGCGATCGCTGGTCACTTCGACTTGACTTTCGCCACCAGGAATATCGCGCCGAGCGCGGGTAGTGAGCACCTGCTTGAGCAGCGAGCTGACCTGATCAGTGCGGCCACTCTTCAGTACATACGTCTTGAAGCCTGCAGCTGGCACACCTTGCAATTCCTTGACCACTGCGTCAACCTTGGCAAATGCCGCCTCATCGCCTGTGACAATCAGCGTTCGGCTCGCAGACTCCACTTGCACGGTGACTTCTGGGCTCTTGCGACCGGCAACCGACGGAGCAGCCAACGCGCCACTCTGCGCAAGACCACGGATACTCGCGGCAATCTTGTCGAGGTCGCCACGATCGATACGCCAAGTGCGCACCCCTGCTTGCGGCGGCGCTTCAATCCGGTCAAGCTGTGCAACGATTGCCTCAAACTGCGCTTTGCGTTCGCCTGGGCACTCAACAATCACCGTATTGGTTGCCGCATCAGCGCTGATGAAGATGTCTTTCTGCTTCTGCAAGTGCGGAAGCGGACGACCGCGCGCATCAAGCGGCATGGGTGGTTGCGGATAGAGCTTGTCGAGCGCAGCCGCTACTTCCACCGCACGACCAACCCGCAACGGGATGATCACCGTCTCGCGCTGACCATCCTTCTCTCCGCTGCGATTGACACTCTCGATGAATTCGCGAATCTCTGGGAACACCTCTTCATGAGCAGTCACAATAAGGGTGTTGGTAGCCGTGTCCGCATCAACACGAACTGGCTTCTCGCGGCGCAGGTCTGCAGGGCGTTGGTCGTAACGCGCCGTCAACAGTTGCGCCATTTGGCTTGCATCGGCAGCACGGACCTGCAGCAGTCGCAGCGGCGGGAGTTGGCCAGGAGTCACTGTGTCAAGCTGCCGGACCACTTCTTCGACCGCTGCCAGTTGCGCGGGCTCGCCGACAATCCACAGTGAATTGGTCTGTTCGATCGGTTCAATGGTTGGCGGCGTGAACGGGCGCGATGGATCGTCCATCTGGGTCTTGGCAACCAAGTCACGAACCGACGTTGCCAGTTCAGACGCCTTGGCCTGGCGCACTGCCACCATGCGCCCAGTGCGATCCGCGCGGTCGAGTGTGGCGACCAGCGTGGCGATGGATTTCAATTGTTCTTCCGTGCCCGTGACACTCAACTGACGAAGCGTGTCGATCCCCTCAATCTGCGGCTCCGAATACTGCGTGCCGTCCTTGGGAGTCAGAATCTGCTTCGCCATCTGCTGCAGTGCTGGTGCAACCTTGGTCGCCTGCGCGTACTTCAGTTCAAACACCCGAGTAGAACGTTCGATCACCGTCGCTTGCTCCGCCAATTTCAGAGCCTGTTCAAACCGGGCGATCGCTGCTTGGGTTCCAGCAACAGTCAACGTGCGGCCATCGCTTGCAATACCAATATCAAGCTCGCCTTCCGGACTCCGTGGATCGCGCTCCGACGCAAGAATGCGCTTGGCGGCAGCGATGGCGTCGGCGGGCTTGACTGCCTGAACTTTCAACACCTGCGTGCGACGTTCAATGCGCCCGGCCTGATCAAGAATGTCCACGATGCGACGCACTTGATCGCTCTCGCTGGAGAGTGCGCTCACGATAACGCTGCGGCCATCGGGACCAGCGGCAATCGTGACCACCTTGCGCTGTGCGGCAGTTTGCAGATCACGGATTTGCGGAATGATGCTGGTGGCGTCGGCGTTGCGAAGCGGAATCAGCGTGACGGTCTGCGGATCAATGTCATCAACGCGAGCGCTGCCCGGAACGCGGCGATCACCATCGAGCGCTTCGATCAGTGCGGCACCCTCGGCAACGCTTTGGGAAGGACCAACAATTGCTAGCTTGCCGACCTCGTCCATCGCCAACACCGTGGGCTTCAATTCCTTGGGAAGCGTGGCGTACAGCTCGTCAAGTCGCAACTTCGCTTCGGTAGGAGTCACGCCGCGCAACATGACGGTTCGAACACTCCGTGTCACCGCTGCAGGCGCGCCAGGAATACCAGCACCGGCCGATCCCTCAGAGGGAACATCGAGCAATTCAATCACATCAGCAAGTTGCAACAAGCGCGACCGAACTCCACGCGCAACGATCGCGTTCGTGCGCTCGTCAGCGGTCATCGAGAGGCCTTCCATCTTGCTCTCTTCGATCTTGGTCTTCTTGCCGTCTGCGCCGATCACATACTCAACCTGCCGCTGACCAATGAGTGATGAAAGGCTGGCGATCAGCGTGTTCGCCTTGGCGTGACGGAGCGGGTAGAAGCGCACTTCATTGTCTGGCTCAGCATGATCAATCGAGTCGATCATCTTGAGCATGCGTCGCACTTGACCTGCAGTCTCAACCAGAATCAAGGAATTTTGCGCTTCAAGCGCGGTGACTGATCCGTACGTACCAACCAGATTGGCCAACTGCGTGGAAATTGGCCCAACCCGCGCGGTCTTCAATGGCAGCATGAGCGTGACAATGGTGTCATCGGTCACTGTTGCGGGAAGTTCATTCACAAACGTAGGAATGTTCTCCCGCTTCATATCTGCAAGCTTCTGCAAATACAGCTTGTCCTTCTCAACCCGCAACATCACGTTCTGGGTTTGTAGAAGTTGATTGAGTGTGGAGAGCGCTTCCGGCAGCGTGTAAGCGCGCGCGCTGATGTAGTCCACCGATCCTTTGGGCACTTCCGTCTCGCGGACGATTGGCAAACTGGTCGTGCGACTGAAGTAGTCAAGAATCTGGTCCCATGACTGACCTTTGAACGCAAAGCGAATGCCGCCCGATGTTGGTGCGGGCGAATCCTGCATGCTGCTCGCCGCTGAATCCGCAACCGTGCTAGCCACGCTGCTTGCGTGCGCCGCAACGACCGGCGTAGTGAGCGTGGTGGCAGAGACTGCAAGGATTGCAAGAACCTCTGGAATCATTCGGTTGGCGTTCGATATCTTCGTATTCATGTGTCGTGTCCTGCTCACGGCGCTTCAAGCGCGCGGGCCTCCAGACTTTCTCCAACGCGCACGCGATACGTCGCGCCGCCCGCCACTATCCGCGCTGCATCGGCATCAAGGCCAATGAACGAAAACTCTGCAATCGATTCATTGACACGCAGTACGCGTATCTCGCCGCTGCCGGCGTTCTTGAAGTACGCCTCAGTGCCGGCAGGTCCATCAACCACACCAGTGAGAAGCCACAGTCCATAGGGAAATCCGCCCGGAATTTCAGGCTCAGTGGCGGTGGTTGCGCCGGGAACTTCGGTCGCTGCAGCGGAAGCTCCAAGGGGCGTTGCTGGCGCGGTCACCAGCGTGTTCGCTCCGGAGCCTGATGCTTGTGGAACACGGAAGGGGTTGCGTGCAGCAAGCGCTGCGTACTTTGAAAATCCAGCCAACGCTTCCGCGGTTGGAGCGCCCGGCAGCGATGCAGGCTCATGACCTGGAACAAACGCGGTGCTCAGACGAATGGTCACTCGCATGCGACCGCCATCTTTGATTGGGTCAAACTTGATGGCTTCCACGCGCTTCAACATTGGATCCACCGTGATTCGGTACACCAAGCGCAGCACCTGATCAACGGCGCCTTCGCCGGAGATGGTGGCGCGCAACTCCACAAAGTCAGGCTCATCGCGCATGGACCGCGGCAGTGCCAGGCGCACAAACTCTTGGCGAGCTGGTGACTTGCGCTCCACTGCCGCGCCGGTGGCAACCATCAGATCACGAACACCGGTCTCCTCCGCAATGCGATTGAGTCGTGCTCGCAGCGCCGTGTCAACCGCATCGGTTCGCTCGCCAAGTGATCGACTCACTGCGGCGGAGATCCGACGGTCAATCTCCGGACGTCGTTCTCGCTCTTCACGAACGCTTCGTAAGAACTCACTGGTGCGTGCAATGTCCGCCTCTGCACCGGCGCGATCAAATCCAGAGAATGATGTCAAGCGCCCGCCGTGAATCATCCAACCAAGCGCTCCAGCCATCAGCGCCGCACCGGTCCACGACAGCGGTACGCGCAGTCGAACCGGCACCAACGCTGCGAGGCGTTCACCCCATGCAGTTACTGTTGATTTGGAGGTGTCCGTACTACTCATCGCACACCTCGACGGCTTGATACTGCGGCACTGGCGGGTCGCTGCACGGGTGGGCCGTCCAGCGAATCGATCACCATTTCAACAGCCACTGGCAGACGGCGCCCCGCTTTGCCCTCTGCGCTGGTGGGGCGAACATTGAACTCACGCTTCGAAACCAATGATTCCCGCAAAGCATCCGCTGTGGCACGATCGGCCGCTTCTGCATCGATCGCAATCCGAACTTCGGATGGAATCTTCATCGATCCATCCTTGGCAACGGTGGCTTCCTCGGACAGTGCTTGGCCATTCCAACCTGTCAGCACCACGCGCGTTGCGTCCGGCGCGAAACCAGCGATGTACGCCAACGAGTCAAGCCATGGAAGATCCGCATTGGTCCACGCTTCAATGTGCCGCGCGCGCAGTTCGTCGCGCTTGAACTGCCGATGCTCAAGCAGCGCACCTTCAGCCTTGGCGCGCAACTCAGTGCGACGCGCTTCAATGGTGCCCCGCTCCTTGCGACCGATGGTCCAGCCCATGGCGTAGGCGATTCCAACGATCGCAACGACTGCGTACAACTGCATGCGCCGACGCGCCGCCAAGTCTGGCGCGCGGCGCGGATTTGCCAAGTCAATGCGCTCGCGCTTGCGCGCCCCCTCCAAGAGCAGCCCAACGAGCGGCCACGCAGCGCCGGGGTCGACTTTGCATGTCACATCCGGGTGCGAAGCCAAGTGCGAAACCGGAAGACCGGCGTCGCCAGCAAGCGCCGCCACTACGCGTGTCGCAACAACTGTTGGACCAATCACATCAATCGCTGCGGGCCGCTGATCAGGCTGCTGCAAGCGAAATCCAGTCCATGAACGACGCGCTTCTGTCACGCTTGCGTCGGCATCCGGGTCTACGACCGTCGCACCTCGCGTTGCACGCAGTCCATCACGACCCGCCACTACAAGTTCAACTGCATCGCCGCACAGATCGATGGCGGCATCAGGTGCATCGTTGTCGTCGGCACGCGCATCAACCGCAGGCAGCGTTTCCAACAGGTACGCGGTTCCAAAGGTGCGCGGCGCAATACGCTCAACAGAAACGCCAGCAGCAACGGCCATCGCTCGCACAGCGGCAATCTCTTTCGCCGAAGCGGCTACTGCCCATGCCTCCGCACCGATCGGAACAAAGTCAACCACTGCATCAGCAGAGACGGCCGCTTCGCGCAGCATGGCCAGGCGAACCATTCCGGCAATCTCATCGCGCTCGGCGCCAGGCAATACCAATCGCTTAAACGACAATCGATCGCGAACAATTGTCCAGGTGGCACGGTCGGTGGCAATACCCGCGTTGCGGAGCGCCAACGCAACAAAGGCGCCGCGTACGGCGTCGGTGCCGTTAATAACTTCTGTTGGCAATTCAATATCCACGCACCGCGCCACAGTGGCACGGCCGCGTTCTACGACTGCCTCCACCGCGCGGAGGCGCCGGTGGCCAAGATCGATCGCTACCTGTGATTTCACTGGTATTTACGGACTCGAATCGCTACGGCGGCGCCATCGTCCCGACAGCCCACCTGTCGAAGAACCCGATGCAGTCGCCTGCTCCTCGTCCTTACCGGATTCCGCCGCACGGGATGCAACTCCGGCGGGATCTGGCGGTACATCTTTGTCGTCCCACCTCATGGTGCGGAACCGTTGTGGCGTGGACGCCCATTGCTCCTTACGACGCGCGCGCTCTTGAGCGTCGCGCGCTTCGCGTCGTTCGCGTTCTTGCTCGCCGAGCGACTTCCATTCCTTTGATCGTGCTTCTCGGTCGTCCCGCTCGCGGTCGGACAACGTTTTCCACTTCCCGGAACGATCTTCGCGATCCGCTCGCTCGCGATCGGCCAGCGTGCTCCAACTTCGCGAGTTTGCCTCACGGGACTGTTTCTCACGATCGGCCAATGTCGCCCATTGCCGTGCCTCAGGCGTTGGCTCGCCGGCTGGCTTCCACGCACTCCGTGCATCACGCTCGCGCTGTGCAGCTTGGCGTTGCTCGTTCTCCGCTCGGCGCGCCGCATCGGCGGTACGAACCGCATCTGCGGCCGGTGATCGCCACGGGCGTTGCGCTGGTGGTTCGACCGCGTCGCCGGCTGAATCGGCGTCCGCTCCGCCATCGGCTGATTGATCGGCAGCAGTGTCAATCATGGGATCACTGCCAGAGTCTGCAATTGCCGGAGTTTCTTGGGCTAATTGCATGGAGCTACTGGTACTCGCAAAATCACTTTCACGCTCGTCATCAACCACCACATCCGTAGCAGCACTCCTGCGATCGCTGCGCGTCGCTTGTTCAGTTCGTTCCTGCTCTGCAAGTGCAGCGGCAATGGGGAGCAAGGTGCAATCACGGATACTTGCAAAGCGCGGAGGATCTTCCGCAAGGTCAATGACCACTTCCCACACTTCAATACCGCGCATGGCACTGCCCTCTTGCAACCCATCAACAACGCCAGTGGCAACGCGCGTTCGCCATAACCAACTGCGCGCACATATGAATGGAGCAATCGCTTCAAATTCCTCCGGAGTCAATGCGCCCGAAGTCACTGGCCATGCCAATTGCGCGCGCTCACCCGCCGCAAGCGATGCACGCGCTTGAATCATCTTGGCTGCCAGTTCGGTGCCAACTGATGGAATGGCACGAAGTACTTCCTCAGGCGCGTTGGCAATGTCAATCTGCCGATGTTCGACCGCTGAATCTCCAGCGATCACTGCATCAAGGACTGCGCTCCACTTATCAACTGGAAGTTGCGAAAGGCGCATCGCACGCACTAAATCCCCCTGATTTGTAGGGTTTTCGCCACCAACCGCGCTGCGCATGCGCTCCGCGGTACCGCCCACTGAATGTGCATCGATCGCTGACATTCCTTCACTGCTCCATGCGCCAAGAGGCTGCCGCTGAATGATGGCGCCTGCCACGCCGCTGCCAAGTGCACGCTGTGCCGAGAAAGGTGTTGCAACATCCGCCACTGCCAAGGTTCGAACCCGCGCCGGGATTGCTCCGCGTGCACCTGACGCGGAACTGCTGTCCTGCAAGCGCCGAACACCCGCAGCAATTCCCGCGGCAACTGGACCGATCACCCGGTCGGCGGTCAAACCAACTTCGGGTTGCACGATGGACTCGATGGCGTCCGCAGTCCCACCGCGCGCCACCGCGGCCGCGGCGGCTTTGGCATCGATCACTCCAGTGGCGGCGAGCACTGCAGGGTCAAGACCTGCAAGTGCAAATTTCGCGCACTCGGAAACCAGACGCTCGCCGGAGGGGCCAACTGGCAATATCCGAGCGACTGCCTGTGCGCCATCTGCTTCATAGAGCAACACTTCATCAGGCAATTCCGGCGTCTCGCCGTCCGCGATCGTTTGCCGCTGCGCCGAAAGGAGCGCCGCAACTGCTTGGCATCCGCTCCACGCGATCGCGCGTTGTTGCGTTCGATCACGCATCGCTGCTAATCCAGCATGTTCTGCCTCCGCCGCAGCAAGTAGGCCACCGGCAACCAGCGCAGCAACTGCAAGCACTACCAACACCGCCAGCATCACTACAGCGCGTCGGGCGGTGCGCGTGCTCGGCCTTCGGATGCTTGGGTACAAGATCACTGCCCCGCCTCCGGTATGAAGTTCGCCCCATCCGCGCCCGCTGCATCAGGAACCGCGATCGTTCGAACCCGATCTGGTGTTCCAAAGTTGTCTTCCTCCGATTGAGCGGCCGCCACTCCAAACCATAGCGCCACTTCAACCGCCTGCGGCAGCGAACCCGCCGAAAGTGAGTCGAACGAATCCGCCCATCCGCCCTGCGTCCAGTAGCGCACGCGCATGGCTCGCACTGTGGCGGGAAGAACGCTGGACCCGCCGCCGCGAGTAACGGTGATGTTTCCAGAAGACTCACCGATCTCCGTTGCAGACAGAGCAGCAAACGCGGCGCGCGCCAATGCGTGCACGCTGCCGCTGCCCGCATCGGTTCGCGAAGAAAGAACCCGGACTGACCGATCTGTTCCGGTGACTCCGGAACCCAACGGACCGCCATCAACCACTGCCGTTTGCAATGCTGCTTCCAGCACGCTGTATAACGCATCCGCTGACCGAGTCTGCGCGGCCGTACGTGCCGAGAATTGCCGAGTACGCGTGAGGTCCTCAACAAACATTGCGAGCGCGCCAAGGAGCAGCATGAGCATGCCCACGGCAATCAGCGCTTCCAACAGCGTGAATCCACGGGCATTTCGGCGGCGATTCATCGGGAAACCTCCGGACGTTCAGTACCGCTGCCACCGTCGCCGCGCATCAATTGCCGAAGTACCGCTAAGCGCGGTGGATCCGTGGTCGCCTCGTCGCTACGCCCATCAGGCTGCTCGTCATAGACCTCTACCACAGCGAGCGTCAATCCAGGGAAATCAGAAGGCTCCATGCGGGACTCCACTCGCAGTCCAGGCACCGCGCGATCGTCTTGTGAGTCATCGGAAATTCCTGCCTCCATGCGCGCCAACTGCGATCGCGCAACGTCCATCGCCAGAGACCTTCGTGCTGCGCGCGCGCCATCGGCGACAGCGCCATCAACAACACCAAGCACCACAATGCCGGCAAACGAAAAAACTGCCGTAGCAAGTAGCACCTCTAGCAACACGGAGCCGCGTTGCTTCATGGCGCACTCCTCTGCGACTGTGAGCCGCCATCGCGCGAACGATCGACTGGTCCGGTTCGGGTGACCTGGGCGGAGCTATCGATACGCCGCACTTCACCAAAGAGAGGGTCGATCGAAATCCGAGTCGACCGCGCGCCTGCTTGAATCCACAATTCGCGCACCGCAGCAGCACTTCCATCCGGAAGAAACAACGCAATTCGTTCGTCGCCTGCAGCGGTAGAGAATTCCGATCGCTCTGCTTCCGACGAAGGCGCTTCTGTACCGGCGTGCATTCCATACTCCAGTGCGCGCGAAGCCCATGATTCCTCGATCGTTTGTTCGAATCCCCCGTCGCCACCTGCTCCACTTTCGCCCATTGACGCGCCCGCACTTGCACCGGCACGGTTGGCGACATCGGCAACCCGACGCTCCATTTCCGCCTTGAGGCGCTGCGCCTTTCGTGTTCCGCGCAGCGCGGACTCCATGCCATCGGCACCCGCCGCGCCTTCGGTGCCGTCCTCGGCTTGCCGCAGTAAATCGACTGCCCGCACCTCAATGCGCGTGCCATCATTGGTTACAACCAATTCAACAACTGCGCCCTCGCGCTGTGCCCATGCGCGCGCAGACATCGCTTGCGACATGGTGTCATCCACCGTGCGTTCAAATGACTGACTTTCAAGTAACTGCGTTCCATACGGCAACACAATGGCTGACAACGCCACCAGCACGCCGATCACGATCAGCAGTTCGAGCAATGTAAATGCGCGGCGCGCGCGCATAGGAATCACCGCGGTGTCGCGGTGCCGCCGCCAGAGGAGGATCCGCTTCCGAAGTCGCCGAAGTCGGCGTCCGCATTACCTTTGCCCTTGGAAAGGGAGATATCGTCTTCGGTGCCTTCTTGTCCGTCCGGTCCGACCGACAGAATGTCAAAGCCAACGGCCACACCTTCTGCTGGGAAGACATACACCCACTCATGCCCCCACATGTCCTTGGGAACCGCGGATTCCAAATATGGGCCCGCCCATCGACCAGCGGCATCGTCATCAAGCACGGACTTGTCCCACAACACCACCACGCCCTCTTCCTGCGTCGGCAAGCGCTTGACGTCATTCTTGAACATCATGATCGCCTTCTTGATTGCCTGCATCTGCACGGTCTGCGTGCCTTCGTATGCCTTGTCCGACTGTCCGCTCAAGTTGTAGAGGACAATTCCGCCCAAGGCTAAGAGGATGCCGATCACAATCAGCAGCTCAAGGATGGTGAAGGCGCGACGGTTGCGATGGCGGGTTGAAGTGGTTCGCATTGGGGTAGTGATCTCCTGCTCGGTGTGTTTACCGGGAACCGTGCAGGGGGTTGCGGCGATGGGGTACCGGCGTAGATCTACCGTGATTTCTCGCGGATCTCATCCAAATATTGCTGCCATTCCGCGGCGGTTTCCTCGTCGGGCGCCAGCTCAATGGAGGCTTCAATGTCCTTGATGCCCCCCGCTACATCGCCCAATTCCGCCTTGGCTATCCCACGAACAAGCAGCGCCGCACCGCGAAGATAGCGGGCATCATCGGTTGTTCCGGTAGTCGACTTCACGACTAACTCTGCAATCGCAAGGCCTCGAGCGGGCTCGCCCTCGGAAATCCAAAGATCAGCAACTCCCAACGCTGCGAAGGGATCCAGTTCCAGTGCCAGCTCGCGCGCCTCACTCAGCAGCGCATCAGCTGAAGCAATGTCCCCTGCCGCCACCGCGCGTTCAATACGAACCGTCTGCAGCAGAGCGCGAGCCAGCGGATCTTCTGGGTTGCGTGCCACCAAATCGCGCGCCACTCTCTCGGCGGTGTCGTAATCCTCAGTTTCAAGGGCGCTGGCGATTGCTAACTCTTCGACGGACATAGTTTCATCGCCATCATCAGCAGCATCACCGTCAGCGCCTACCAGCGGACTTGCGGGGAGCGAAGGATCCCCGTCTGCCATACCACCGTTGCCATTCTGCGCGGCATGTGCAGCAGCGGCCTCGGCGGCAACCGCCTGACCAGCGGCAATCTGCTGCGCTTGGCTCGTTGCGTATGCATCACGAGCTTGATCACGCGCGGAGCTCAGGCCGGCCGCCATTGCAACAAGGACGGCAATCACACCGATGAGCAGCGCGCCAACCAATGAGACTGCACAACCAACACTGAAGCCCGTCCAAAATCCATGCTTTGGACTGGTACTGACAGCGTGCGGGTGAATCGAAGGCGCGTTCGTAGGAATATTCACAGCGCCAATCTTACGCCTGCCCACCAAGTTGAAGCATCGGCAGCACCAGCGCTAGGAAGATGGAGAGCACCACTGCTGCCAGGAACAGCAAAAGGGCTGGCTCCATCAATTTGACCGCAATTCCTAGGGTTCGATCCACGCGCTTCTCAAGGGTGTCCGCCACGCCGCCCAACACAGTGGGGAGATTGTTGGAACTCTCGCCAACGGAAATCATCTCCACAACATCGGGTTCAAAGAATCCACTCTCTGCAAGCGGTTGCGCCAATGGTTCGCCGCTACGAACCGCTTCCGTGGCTTGTTCAACGCTCTCTGCCAGTCGAGGATGTCCAGCAGCGTCGCGTGCGATGGTCATCGCTTGCAACATTGGAATTCCATTTGCCAAGAGCGTTCCAAGCACGCGCGTGAATCGCGCCACGCAAATCGCCCGGATCAATGCGCCGTATTGCGGCACACGTAGTTCAGCGTCGCGCAATCGACGTTGTAACGCGGGGCGCTGCCACGCCCACCAACCAGCCACAGCGATCACTGCCACGCCGAGCAACAACCAAGGCCACCGCTCCACCAAGATGTCGCTCACGCCCATGAGAAATCGCGTTGGAAGTGGCAGCTCACCTTTGACATGGAATTTCTTGAACTTAGGAACAAA
>Ga0209296_1002472_pt1 | contig 13273 bp, 22 predicted proteins | sample S_130206_EF_Meta_FD_187319 | JGI IMG/M metagenome (GOLD analysis project Ga0209296, IMG submission 187319) | Freshwater microbial communities from Lake Simoncouche, Canada to study carbon cycling - S_130206_EF_MetaG (SPAdes) (version 2) | ecosystem: Environmental > Aquatic > Freshwater > Lake ...
AGACAAGTAGCAGGAAAAATCAAAATATGTCAACAAAACTTGCACTCCCAACAGTCGAAGAAGAAGTGTGGCGCTACAGCCGCATTGGCGAACTCGACCTTGCTAGTTATCGCAGCGCTACGGCAACGACGACAGTAGAAAACGCCGACGGTGTGCAGCTTGCTGGCTCTGAAGCATCAGCGCTCATGGGCGCAGCAATCACAGATGCGCCAGATGTGTTTGCACAAATGAACACCGATAATGCCGCCGTTGTGGCACTCAAGATCGCAAAAGGCAAAGTGCATGCGACCACAGTGGTGATCACGCACACCATTAACGAATCCGGTGTCGTTGTTTATCCACGACTTGTTATCGATGCAGCCGAAAATAGTGAGATCATTGTTGTAGAACGCTTTGTGTCTGCAGACAATGTTGCATCGCTTGTCGTGCCTGTTGTCGAGATACACGCAGCACAGTCGGCGCGAGTCACCTATTTGGCGATCAACGAGCTTGGCAACAAGACATGGCAGATCGGCAATCAGGTTGCAGTGGGCGAGCGCGACAGCAATGTGCGCGTGTTTAGCGTGGCGCTCGGTGGCGACTATGCGCGCATGCGAGCCGAAGTACGCCTTGTCGGTCAGGGTGCAAACGCTCAGCAAACTGCTTTGTACTTTGCAGATGGCACACAGATGCATGACTTCCGTACGTTGCAGGTGCACGAAGCACCGCGCACACGCAGCGACTTGTTGTTTAAGGGTGCAGTCAAAGACACAGCAAAGAGCGTGTACACGGGCCTCATCAAGATTTCTGAAAACGCTACGAAAACCGAAGCGTTTCAAACCAATCGCAACCTCACGTTGTCGCATGGTGCGTGGGCCGAGAGCGTTCCAAACCTCGAGATCGAGACAAACGATGTCAAGTGCAGCCACGCATCAACCGTTGGTCCTATCGACGACGAACAGCGCTTCTATTTGGAGAGCCGCGGAGTGCCGCCAGAGATTGCCGAGCGCTTGGTGGTGTTTGGATTCTTCGATGAAGTTATCGAGCGACTTCCAAAATCTGAATTCATTGAGGGCATTCGTGCCAAAGTGATTGCCAAGTTGGGGAGCAACGCATGAGTGCTGTCAAGGTCTGTGCGCTCGCCGACATCGCGTCGGGTCAGGTTCGCAAGTTCGCTGTTGAAGGCCGCAACATTGCTGTCGTGCGCATTGACGATGCCGTGTATGCAATTGGTGACAAGTGCAGCCACGCAGATGTATCGCTGTCTGAAGGCGAAGTGCTGTGCGACACCAAAGAGCTCGAGTGTTTTAAGCACGGCAGCGCATTTAGTTTGGTGAACGGCATGCCCAACACGCTTCCTGCCACACAAGCGGTGCCTGTTTATGCAGCGACTGTTGTCGATGGCAACGTCATGATCACAGTGGAGAGTGCACAATGACCACGCTCGAGATTCGCGACTTACAGGTGTCGGTTGGCGACACACAAATTCTTAATGGCATCACGCTCACTATTAAGTCTGGTGAAGTACATGCAGTGATGGGTCCTAACGGCGCGGGTAAGTCGACTCTGTCGGCAGCCATCATGGGCAAGCCTGGTTACACCATCACTGGTGGACAGGTGCTGCTCGATGGCAAGGATGTGCTTGCGATGGCAACTTGGGAGCGCGCAGTGGCAGGGTTGCATTTGGTGATGCAGTATCCAACAGAAGTTCCTGGCGTCAAGCTCGACGACGTGCTCAGTGAAGCACTCAAGGCTCGCAGCGGTTCGCTTCCGGACCTCACAAAGACAATTGCGACAGAAGCCGCACGCATTGGTTTTGATACCGAGCTGGTGCATCGTGCAGTTAACGTCGATTTTTCCGGTGGTGAAAAGAAGCGCAACGAGACATTGCAACTCGCAGTGCTGCAACCACGCATTGCAATTATCGACGAGCTCGACTCGGGTCTTGATATCGATGCGCTGCGTGATTGTGCTCAACGTGTTGAGGACGCAACAAAGGAATCAGATCTGGGCGTGTTGGTAATTACTCACTACAGCCGCATGTTTGAGCAACTCAAACCAGACTTTGTGCACATTTTGGCAAAGGGTCGTATTGTCAAGAGCGGTGGGCCAGAGTTGGCTGACGATCTTGAGCGCAACGGTTACGCTGCATACTCGGAAGTGGCAAACTAGTAACCCATGACATTGGGTTGGGTTGAAAAAGATAATTCGCTGTATCGCAAATTTGAATTTGCCAACTTCGGCGAAGCATTTGAGTTCATGACCAAAGTTGCTGTGCTTGCAGAAGAGCAAGATCATCACCCTGATTGGTCTAACTCTTGGAACATCGTTGAAATCAACTTATGCAGCCATGACAAGGGCCGGACGGTGACTGCTCGCGATCATCGACTTGCAGATTCGATCAATGCAATAGTGAAGGGGAGTGCAACATGAGCGATATTCATCCAAATGTTTTGCGAGTGATGGAAGCAGCGCGTGAACGTGGGCTCGAGATCACCACCAAGCGATTTCCTGAGGGCACCAAGACTGCGGCAGATGCTGCGGCCGCAATTGGTGTGTCTGTTGGTCAAATTGTGAAGAGTTTGGTATTTGGGGTTGACAGCGAAATTGTGATGGCTTTGGTGAGCGGATCAAATCAGCTTGATGAGAAAAAACTTGCCGCTGCTGCAGGCGGCGCCAAATGCGCGCGAGTTGATGCCGACGCGGTACGAGATGCAACTGGCTATCCGATTGGCGGCGTGCCCCCCTTTGGTCACAGCACTCAATTGCGTGTGTTCGTGGACCCGGACTTGTTGCAGTACGACGAGGTGTGGGCTGCTGCAGGAACGTGGAATGACAACTTCGGTGCTGCGCCGGCTGACATCGTGCGCGTTGCTGGTGGCGTCGTTACCGACCTGAAGCTAGGCTGAGTACCAGCGCTACATCACCGTCATCACATGACACGCATTCCGGGGGATCTGCCGGCACGAAACCCAGGCGCGCAAGAAGCCGAGCTGAGGCAGCGTTGGCCGGAGTAATCGTCGCCCAAGCCTCAGACATGCCAGTTTCACGAAGGTACTCAAGGAGCCACGCTGTCGCCTCTGTCGCATAGCCGTGTCCCCACCATGTGGGCCCGAAGACGTAGGCGACTTCTGCGACGCTGCGGTGCAGTGTTGCTTCTAGTCGTCCAATGACTCGACCGTCGAGCAGAACAGCGAAGTTGCGCCACCTCTCCTCGCGCTCCGGTGGTGCCTCGGAATTGACGCGAATGATTCTCTGCTCCAGAGCTTCGACACTTGTCACGTCCGGACCGTCGAGGAATCGCCCGACCAGTTCGTCGTTCAGTGCATCAAACAGTTGCGGGGCGTGTCTAGGAGCGAGCCACTCGATCGTGAGGCGTTCCGTGGAGACTATGTCCTGCATTGCAGGCTTCCGTGATATGTCATGCCCTCTAGTTAAGCCGACCGATGAGTGGCGTGTCTCTCAAGCGACTATGATTCTGCTCTCGAGGTTTGCGGTCACAAACCCATACGCGGCGTTCCGCCGTTCGGTCACAGCACACAACTGCGAGTGTTTGTTGATCCGGACTTGTTGCAGTACGACGAGGTATGGGCCGCAGCGGGAACATGGAACGACAACTTTGGTGCTGCGCCAGCGGACATTGTTCGCGTTGCCGGCGGTGTAGTCACTGATCTCAAACGCGGGTAAGCATCTAAATCAACCACCGCTCGAGATCAGTTTCACCTATGTTGTGAGGTGTGTCAGACCGCATTACCCCAGACGACAAGAACTGGACTTGGGTTCTTGAAAGACGGTGCGAAGACTGTGGCTTCGATGCTTCATCATTCGACTCAACACGAACCCCAGATGCTCTGCGTGATCAGGTTCTCCGGTGGACGGCTGTTCTTGAATGGGAAGAAGTGCGTACCAGACCTCATCTCGATGTATGGTCACCACTCGAATACGGCTGTCACATACGTGATGTGTTTCGAAAGTTTGATGAGCGATTGAAACTGATGCTTGAGTCCGTAGATCCCGCATTCGAAAATTGGGATCAGGACGCCACTGCAATCAAGGATCGTTACGACTTGCAGAGTCCTAAAACCGTCGTCGAGCAACTCGGTGAAGCTGGTATTTCACTCGCTAAACGTTTTGAGTCGGTGACCCTGGAGCAATGGACTCGCCGGGGGTTCCGCAGTGACGGCTCGGTGTTTACGGTTGACTCCATCGCCAAGTACTTGATGCATGATCCCGTGCATCACCTCTGGGATGTGGGTGCAGAGGTACCTCGGTATTGAGTCCAAGGTATGGGGTTGCCTAAACCAATAGCGGCGTGCCTCCCTTTGGTCATGCAACCCAACTGCGGGTGTTCGTAGATCCGGACTTGTTGCAGTACGACGAAGTGTGGGCTGCTGCGGGAACGTGGAACGACAACTTCGGTGCTGCACCAGCTGACATCGTGCGCGTTAGTGGTGGCGTTGTAACCGACCTAAAACGCACCTGACTAAATAGGCGAAATCAGTTAACAATCTTTTTGAGTTGACGTGAGAGTGCATTAAAAACTTCGTCACTTCCTGCTGCTCGACCCAAAATCAGAGCTCCCTCGACGGAAGCGAGACAGACTGCTGCAAAATCAACTGCATCTTTCCGTTTGGCTCCACTTCGTTCAAATGCAAGGGCAAGAGCGTGCTGCCACTTCTTGAAGACTTCATCTGCTGAAGCCTTCAGTGAGTCCTCATCACCCGCACCCAAACTTGCATTCGCTACAGCACAGTTGCTGGCGAAGTTGTTAGCAAGAAGAAGTGCTCTCCAACTCTCTACGAAAACATCAACGACTTTTGAGGGGGAGTCAACTTCAACTGCATCGATGAGTGCGGTGACTAGTTGGCCAATAGATGTGACCGCCTCTTCAATGAGTTCGTTCTTCCCGCCCGGGAAATGGTGGTAAATCGATCCACGCGGCGTCTTTGTTGCTTCGGTCACAACGGCGAAAGAAGTGCCTTGCACACCTTTTTCTGCGAGGAGGCTGATCGCACCATTGACCATCTCTTGGCGGACATTTCGACGATTCATTTGACTATGACGACCTTCATAATTAGTCTCTATGATGTTCATCATAGTCGTCTCCAATGTCGGGTTCGCCTAAATCAGTGATGCGACCAGGACTTGCGAAAGGAAGACATATAAATGAATACGAGGATCACCCCTCTAGAAGCACCATTCGAAGAAGAAACCGCCGAGATTCTTGCCGCAATGATGCCGCCAGGAGCACCACCAATCGCCCTCTTTCGCACATTTGCGAAGAACCTTCCCATGGCCAAGGCGATGCGTCGTTGGGGTTCATATGAGTTGTCTCGAGATTTATCGTTGTCGATGAGGCAACGAGAAATAGTGATTAATCGCGTGACTGCTCTTTGCAAGTGCGAATACGAATGGGGAGTGCATGTTGCGTTCTTTGCCGAAAGAGTTGGCTTCACACGAGAGCAAGTCACGTCTTTGACGCATGGAAATGGATCAGACACTTGTTGGTCTGATGACGTCGAAACGACACTCATTCAATTTGTGGATGCACTGCATGAGGGAGCAAACACAAATGATTCGCAGTGGGAAGGTTTGGCTCGACACTTGAACGAGCAACAGATGCTTGATGTGTGCATGTTGGCGGGTTGGTATCACGCAATCTCTTTTGCGGCGAATGCGGCCCGCGTACCATTCGAATTTGGTGCGCCTAGATTTGCTGACTATCTACAGTCAACGAAGGTCATCTGATGCGTGCACTTGTGTTCAGGGGGGCAATGGACCTTGCCTGGGAAGAAGTGGAAACACCACAACTGATGGAGCCACGTGATGCGTTGGTGCGACCTATCGCAGTCGCTCGATGCGACCTAGACCCAGCTATTGCGCTTGGTTTGTATCCAATGCCGGCGCCGTTTGTCATGGGTCATGAAATGGTTGGTGAGGTTGTTGCAGTAGGTGACGCCATTAGCAATGTTCGTCTCGGTGACAAGGTGATTGTTCCGTTCCAATTGAGTTGCATGACATGCGCTCCGTGCCTTCGTGGCCACACCAACGCATGCGTAAATGTTCCATCTGGAACTGCGTTTGGTCTCGGGCCACACGGTGGTATCGATCTTGGTGGTGCGCTTGCGGAACTTGTTCGAGTTCCTTGGGCTGATGTCATGTTGATTCCTTTGCCTGAAGGGATGGACCCGGTGGTAGCAGCGGGAATTCCCGACAATGTCTCGGATGGGTATCGATGCGTCGCGGCACCATTGGCCGAGCGGCCAGACGCGCCAGTTCTCGTCGTGGGAGGACTTGCACCCTCTGTTGGTTTGTATGCAGTGATGGCGGCAATTGCTCTTGGTGCAGAGAGAGTTGTGTACGTCGATGATGACTCGGCACGCTTAGAACTTGCCGCAGCAGCAGGTGCAGAAGTGATCGATGCAAAGGATCAGTGGGATTCGCTGAAACTCGCAGAGAGATTTCCAATTGTGGTCGACGCAAACGTGTTGGATCCTGGACGGAACTTCGCACTTCGATCAGTGGAACCATGCGGTGTCTGTACGAGTGTCTCGGGTGGAGCTGGGTCGCATTCCAATCTTCCACTGCAATCGATGTATCTAAAAGGTGTTCGTTATGAGATTGGCCGAGTGCATGCGTGCGCAACTGCAAGACCTGTACTTGACCTCGTGTTATCTGGCGCACTTGACCCCGCTCGCATCATCAACAAAGTTGTTCCGTTCAGCGAAGCAGTTGAAGGGATGATCTTGCCAGTCACCAAGGTGGTCTTCGTCAACGACTTTGTGTGACAACAACGGGTGATTGAAGGGTTGCTTAAACCAATAATGGCGTGCCTCCCTTTGGTCACAGCACACAATTGCGCGTGTTCGTTGATCCGGACTTGTTGCAATACGACGAGGTGTGGGCTGCTGCGGGAACGTGGAATGACAACTTTGGTGCGAATCCGAATGACATCGTGCGTGTTGCCGGTGGTGTGGTCACCGACCTCAAACGCGCCTAAGTGAACTAGCTATCGAGACTTCGAGAGCACGAACGCAAGGATTGCTCGTGTCGCATCGAGATTCGAATACGGATCTCCGACATACGATGCAGAACCTGCTGACTGTGCCGCATGCCCCATCCATGCGTGTGTCGCATTCTTCACTGTCACAAACCGAACTTCTGAATTTGATTTGCAATTCGTCCATGAAAGAGCAGTCACATCTGGATTGCTTGTGACAAGAGATCTTGGTGATGAAACATTGCAGCCATTGACCGTTGCCATTGCGTCCACCGCAGATCGCGCTGAGACGAAGACAGTTGTCGACACGCCACTTCCTTTACCGCCGTTAATAGGCATGTTCGTGTCGCTCGTACCGTGGAGATGGAAGACCGATACTGGGAACCCCGGTCGGCAATCAGTCGGCACGTTGCTGCCTGCTTGCACGCCGATCGCGGCCACAACGTCCGACATCTCGCATGCGAGTTTGTACGAGAGGATCCCTCCGTTTGAATGTCCAAGTGCGTACACCCTCGAGCTATTCACTGGCAAACTGTTGCGTAGATCAGTTATTACATTTCGAATGAATGTGATGTCGTCAATCGACTGTGTCGCTGCTGGGCCACAGCAATACCCACCATTCCAGGTCTGGTAGCCACTTCCGTCCGGTTGGCTCCCGACTCCGTCCGGGTACACCGCGATGAATCTGTTTGATTCTGCAAATCCGTTGAGGCTGGAGTTCGCCTCAAATTGCGAAGAAGTGCCGAGTCCGCCATGAAGCGCTATTACCAATGGAACTGATGTGCCGCTCGGGATGACTGATGGGACGTAGATGCGGTAGCGACGTGTGCGCCCGTCCGGTGTCACCAGCGACCGCTCTGATCGGGTGCCGATCGCATCGGCTGCGGCGGCGACTCCTGCATACGGTTCGAATGTCTCGGGAGATGGAATCGCGGGCTTTATCGAAAAGCTCTTGCGGAGAGTTCGAGAGGTATACGGCGACTTTGCGCTGATTGTCACCGTGAGGGTGCACTTCCCTGACGCTTGAGTCTTGATTCGTGAACCGGTGAGCGTGCAATTTCCCTTTACTGTCCATTTCTGTCTGCCGCGCGAGTTCGTACTCAAGATGGAGTTGGTTTTGATGCTTGCTGATGGCTTCAATGACGTCAGCTTCCACTTAGCGGTGGGCTTTGTCGCAGCAACCGCACTTCTGGGCGTCACCAGTGACGAAAAGGTGGTCATCAGCACAACTGATACGAGGGCCGCGAGGAGAAATCGTCTGTTTCGCCGATTGTTCACAAAGATCGCCCTGACTTTGCAACTGCCGAGAGAGTGGCGACCACGCAAGTGACATGAAGTTCAGTCGCCCGCGCGACCGAGAGGGCACCTGCAATACACATGCCTGACATCGCAGAGAGCCCAGTCAAGTGACTCATCGCGAGAGCCCGAGAATCTCTCATCGATAATCCGAAGTAACTCCGATAATTCTTGGCCCATTTGTCAACCCCTTTGTCCCATATGCATCGACGTGTCTCCTCTATCTTCGGCGAGAGATTCACACCGGCAACGAGGGCCTGCATGGCAGGACCGTGTTTCATTGACAACTGGAGGAAAGAATCAGTCGCACGCCGAATCATCGGCTCGAATTCTTCGGGCTCGCCACGCACATTGTCGTCAAGAGATAGGCGCGATTCGTGTCGTTCGAGGAGAGCGATGATGAGTGCATTACGATTATCGAAGTGTGAGTACACCACAGGTCTTGTCACTCCGGCGGCAGTCGCGAGAGTGTCCATGCGAAGTGCATCCGAACCTCCATGTTCGAGTAGTACCTCGGCGACGTCTAGAAGTTGTCGCCGACGGACATCAGGTTTCGTTCGGGCAGCTCGATCTCTGTAGGCCGGCGAAATTGAAGTTTTGGACACAGACCGACAGTAACCTACAATCTGTAGGTATACAAGATGAGGTGGTTTGCTAATGCCGCAAGGGTTCACGGAGTCGACACTTCTTGACGTCGTGGATGGCGACGGATACACAGGTTTCATGTTGCGCATCGCGCGACACGTGGATGAAGGTGTCGCGTGGTTGTGGCTGGTTACGTATGGGCCCGACGGAGTCCATGGATTCGTCGATGATTCGGTGCCATGTACAAACGTCCGCACTCCGGACAATGGTGAAATTGCGAGGTATTCGGTGGATCTTCCAAAGTCCCATGGTCTGGTTGGGCAAATCGTGCGCACAGGTTCGTCCACGCGAGTTGATGGTGGGTTGTGTGAAGTGCGGGTCAATGGGCACCATCGTCGGGATGTGCCTCGCGGACCTGGTCCAGTCAAGATGGCAGTGACAGCAACGTTCACTGCATTGTTTGGGGGCGCGGGGAGCAATCTGCCAGGTCGCACAGAGTCGATCGTGAAGGTTGAGGCGGAGATTGAGATCGACGGAAAGTCTCATTCAGTAAATGGATTCGGGCAGTTTCATGAGCAACTGCAAGATGCACCACGTTTCGATACTCCGTTCACGTATGTCTCGTTGCGGGGACATGACACAGCACTTGTGGCGCTCCGCGGTCCGAGGGCGGGTGGGGGTGTGAAGTACGCACACTCGTCAGTGTCGCCCGTCGAGGGATTCCAAATTGATTCTTATGACACGATCGGGCCAGTCGGGTCGCGGGAATTCCGCGGCGGGGAATCGGGTCGCACGTCAAACGTGACTTCAGGTGTTGTGACCCCGACGGTGACTTACTCCGTTCCGATTCTTGATGGTCGGCGACCAAGCGCAGTCGTCGTAGGTGTACTCGACGATTCTCATGTCACCGGCTTCGTAAATGATTGGGTTCCTCAAACGTTTGGCAGAAAATCTGAATAAGTTTCCAAATTCAACGGCGGCATTCCTCCATTGGGTCGTCGCGCACAGCTGCGTGTGTTCGTTGATCCGGACTTGTTGCAGCACGGCGAGGTGTGGGCCACTGCAGGAACATGGAACGACAACTTCGGTGCTGGACCGGCTGACATTGTGCGCGTCGCTAGCGGATTAGTCACCGACCTCAAGCGTGCATGATCGCAGTAAATGGCTGGTGCACTTTTCAGCCAAATCCCAACTTGTGCTAGCAATGTGAGGGCTTTGCGTATGCTTTTTACGTGCCACGCATCCTTGTTATCGGAAACTCAGGATCTGGGAAAACGACTTTAGCGTCTCGGATTTCAAATCTTTTCGACATACCTCACATTGAACTTGATGCAATCTTTCATCAGGCGAACTGGTCACCACTAGACGACGATGCTTTCCGTGAACGTGTTCAAACGGAAACTTTGCAAACTGACTGGGTGGTGTGCGGTAACTACTCAATCGTGCGAGACATCATCTGGGAACGCGCTGAGACAATCATCGCGATTGACCTGCCGAGATGGAAGAACATGTGGCGCATTGTTCGCCGAACTGCACGTCGGGCCATCCGTCGTGAGGAGTTATGGAACAACAACCGAGAGCCACTGAAGGATGTGTTGGCAGTCCATGACAAGGAACGTTCGATTATTCGTTGGGCCTGGTCAATGCATCAGGACAGGCGAGACGAAATCAATAGGGCACTCGTTGATCCGCAGTGGGCCAACAAACAGTTCCTCGTCGTTAAGAACCGTGCAAGGGCCGACGAAGTTGTGGAGATGTTTCGAACACTTGGTCGATGATGTCAGGGAACATCGGGCGAGGCCAGAGTCTCGTTTGATCACGGGAAAAACAAAAGATAGATCCAAGCCTTGGGTTGCCTAAACCAATGGTGGCGTGCCTCCCTTCGGTCACAGCACACAACTGCGTGTGTTTGTTGATCCAGACTTGTTGCAATACGACGAGGTGTGGGCAGCTGCGGGAACGTGGAACGACAACTTCGGTGCAGCGCCTGCTGACATCGTGCGCGTTGCTGGTGGCGTTGTCACCGACCTGAAACGCGCTTAGTAAAAGTCTTGAGCTGTGAAATAAAGTAGTCACATGGCAAATAGCGATGAAACAGGCAGAGTGCTTCGTGCTTATGCAAAGGCATGGCTCGCATCAGATCTTGAAAAGGTGTTGGCCTCGTACCACGATGACATTGAACTGCATTACATGGGGGAGAGTCCGCTTGCTGGAACTCATCGCGGGCGTGATGCCGCATTCGCAGTTCTTGCTCAGGCTTCTACGCGAACTGCTCGCAAGTTGATCGAAGTTGAGGATGTCCTCGTGGGGGATTCTCTTGGTGCTTTGATTGCTGTTGAAGAACTAGGTGGCACCGCCAAGCGAGTGCATCGTGTTTTGTTGTACAGAGTGCAAGATGAGAAGTTGCGCGAATGCTGGCTCTTCGACGAGGACCAGCGATTTATCGACCAAATGTGGTCCAAGGAAGGATGAACAAATGTTAGAGATGCGCGATGTATGCGAGAAGTGTTCTGCTCACTTGACGGAATCTGGCGAGGCGCTCATCTGCAGTTTTGAGTGCACTTTCTGTGTGGACTGTGGACAGCAAATGGATTATCGCTGTCCGAACTGCGGAGGAGAACTTGTCAAACGTCCGCGTCGCGTTGCCACCTGACTTCATCACCACAGTTTGTCTAAACCAAGAGTGGCGTGCCTCCCTTTGGTCACAGCACACAGTTGCGTGTGTTCGTTGATCCGGACTTGTTGCAGTACGACGAAGTCTGGGCTGCTGCAGGAACGTGGAATGACAACTTCGGTGCTGCGCCTGCAGACATTGTTCGTGTCGCAAGTGGCGTCGTCACCGACCTCAAGCGCGCCTGAAAACTCTCACTGCTTCGGCGGCCGGAGGCTCCTAAGGGGAATCCCGAGGGAAACAGCAAAGGGCACGTTGAAGAGTGCGTGGGAGGGATACCCGAGCACGAGCGACATCCCAGTGTCGAGAAGAAACCACAGCGTGAGCGATTGCACGAGCGTCAACCACGCCCATCGTGAGCCTTCACGGAGCGGGCCGCGCACTATCTGAATCATCAGAAGGGACCACCCGGCCATTACCGCACCGAGAACCATGAATGGCAGTCGCAGATAGTCACGAACTGCACTGGTGTCTATCGATTCATCTGGCCCAAATCCGAACCATGCGAAGAGAGAGCCGGCTGTTCTCCCCGCAAGCACGAGAAAGAGTGAATAAAAAAACACCCCAGCCAGCACCACTTGAAGCCACACGATGGCCACTCGTTTTGAGATCATCAGTCAAACGTTAGTGCGCTCTATCGCCTCGGATAAGAACATCGAGGTGTTGCGCATAGGGTTGCTTAAACCAAACTTGGCGTGCCTCCCTTTGGTCATAGCACTCAACTACGAGTGTTCGTTGATCCCGACTTGTTGCAATACGACGAGGTGTGGGCTGCGGCGGGAACATGGAACGACAACTTTGGTGCTGCACCTGCGGACATCCTGCGTGTCGCAGGTGGAGTACTAGCCGACTTGAAGCGCGCCTGATTGCTTAGGCGAGAATCAACAACGCAGCCATTACGCCTTCAATAACGAGTCCGGCGACGTTCTCTTTCGTACGTGATTTATCGATGACGAATGAGATCGCTCTTGCAATAAACGCTCCAGCCCATGCCGCTCCGAGTACGAGCGCAGCATCGCTGCTGGCGATAAGAGTGACGGCAAGACCTGCACTGATAAAGAGTCCGCCGTAGGTTGCACGCACTTCAGATTGTCCAAGCCGCCCTGGAATCTGAAGTCCGATTGTTTGACTTACTTGCTTTGGCCAGATGAGTCCGAGACATCCAGCGATGATGGAGATGATGGCACCGACATAACCCATTGCATTCATCTACTGAGTCTTACACAGGCCTCGGTGGATGTCACTGAATCGCTTCGAGCGTGAAAGGGTTTCCTAAACCAATGGCGGCGTGCCCCCGTTTGGTCACAGCACTCAACTGCGTGTGTTCGTTGATCCGGACTTGTTGCAATACGACGAGGTGTGGGCTGCGGCGGGGGCCTTCCTGCGTAAGGTAGGCACGAATGACGGACAGACTGACAACTGAGCGACTGATACTTCGCCGATGGACCGATGATGATCGTGGACCGTTTGCTGAATTAAATGCGGATCCAGAAGTAATGCGCTATTTCCCCAATACGTTGACGAAGGTTGAATCGGACGCTCTCGTTGACCGCTTCGAACAAGGTTTTGCGGCAAACGGTTTTGGTTTGTGGGCGGTGGAGGTCGACAGTCGATTTGCTGGCTTCACCGGACTCAATAGAACCTCGTTTAAAACTCCGATGGGACCACACGTCGAGATTGGTTGGCGTTTGGCGAAGTGGGCATGGGGATGCGGGTACGCGACAGAGGCAGCAGAGAGCGTG
>Ga0209296_1002476_pt1 | contig 13263 bp, 10 predicted proteins | sample S_130206_EF_Meta_FD_187319 | JGI IMG/M metagenome (GOLD analysis project Ga0209296, IMG submission 187319) | Freshwater microbial communities from Lake Simoncouche, Canada to study carbon cycling - S_130206_EF_MetaG (SPAdes) (version 2) | ecosystem: Environmental > Aquatic > Freshwater > Lake ...
GGAGATCCAGCATTCTTTGACATCCTTCATAGCTATCAGGGATATCGCACCTGCTACTACCGCACCTTTGCCGTTGGTTCAGCATCACCGGCTCAGCGAGATGCCTACACAATCTGCCGCGAGTACATGGATAAGGCAATTGCCCTGGTGAAGCCAGGTGCTACAACTGCAGATATCGTTAAAGTCTGGCCGAAAGCTGAAGAATTCGGATTCGCAAATGAAGAAGCCGCTTTCGCCCTTCAGTACGGCCATGGTCTTGGACTTTCTATCTGGGAGCGTCCAATTTTCAGTCGCATGATTTCACTGGAGAACCCAGAAACCCTTGCAGAGGGCATGGTTTTTGCCCTTGAAACATATTGGCCTGCAAAAGATGGCTGGGGAGCTGCCCGTATTGAGGAAGAGATTGTTGTTACTGCTACAGGATGTGAAATAATCACTAAGTTCCCGGCTGAAGAACTCTTGGTCGCGGGCCAGCGTTACTTCACAACCGGTGGCTATTTAAATACCACTCGTGATTCTCAATCTCATCTAAATACTTCTACCTTCAATCATATTGGCAACGGTAAGTAGAGGTGGATCTCGGAAATGGTTATGGGCATTTAACTTATTCCACTCTCGTCCATCCGGGTGATACCTGGCCAGAGATGAAAAACTCTCTGGTTACATTTGTGCCTGAAGTAAAGAAAAGATTTAGCCCTGATGCACCTATGGGTGTATCACTTCGTTTAGCAAACGCCTCAGTGGAAGAGCTATTGGCGAAGCCAGAAGAGCGCACCTGGCTAAAGAAATTCTTGGAAGATAACAATCTCTATGTCTATACAGTCAACGCCTTTCCATATGGCCCTTTTAAGGGCGAGATTGTGAAAGAGCGAGTCTACGAACCTGACTGGACCACAGAGGCGCGCACCAAATACACAATGCATATTGCCGACATCTTGGCAGAGGTCACAAGCCAGCCAGTAGAACCAACTATTCAAACAGCGCCGCTTGCTTATCGTCCGAAAGCAAACACACCAGAATTTCTGGCTAATTTCAATGAGAATATCTATCGGGTCATCGCCCATCTCATGAACCTTGAAAAGAGAACTGGCCGCCGAGTTAAACTCGCAGTTGAGCCGGAACCGTACTGTTTTCTTGAAACTATTCCGGAAACTGTGCAGTGGTTTAACGAGAAGATTTACTCATTAGCTGCCGCAGAGAGAATTGCAAAGCTTTCAGGGGAACCTCTCTCAGAAGTTTTTGGGGCCACTCGCCGCTACCTTGGCGTAGTACTGGATATTTGTCATCAATCAGTTGCCTTTGAGAGCATTGCTGACGATATCGACCAACTCTCGCAGGCTGGCATACCAATTTTTAAACTCCAAGAAGCTGCAGCGCTGCGGGTAGATCATGTTGATGCTGAAATCGTTACTGAGCTAAAGAAGTACACCGGAACGATCTACCTCTCTCAAACAACTGAACTTCGCAATGGTGTAATCACCCGCTACCTCAACCTTGAAGATGCAATCGCTGCCTGGGAAAGTGATCCTGGGCCCCGTGAATGGCGCACACATTTCCATGTCCCGGTTTTCTTGCAGGATTTAGGTCCCTTCCAGACCACACGTTCTGGCATCGACGATGCTCTTCGCATTCACGCTCGAACTCCACTGTCAACGCATCTTGAGATTGAAACTTACACATGGGATGTACTCCCAGAACATCTAAAGACCGGGGATATCACCGAGTACGTGGTTCGAGAACTTGAATACGTCCGCGATGAACTACATCGTCAGATTGCGGCAATCAAGTAAATCTTCTCCCATTATTTACCGGACATTCACCTCAGTTGCATGAGTAACTCTGTGGACGCGCGGAGAATTGAACTGCTTCCCCAGCCGATTACTTGCTAAAGAAGGGGTTGCTGTGTCACAAATTAATGATCTACCAGAGTGTTTCTTGTGTCGTTCGCAAGACCTCGAACTTGTTATGAATGCAGAAAAAGGACCGATGGTTCTCTGCGACGAGTGCGGGTATTCAAGCTTGATGTCTAATAAACATCTCACGCTGCCAACAGTTTTCACTATCGCTTCATAATCTGGGCCAAATACTTCCGGCCCACCTCTGACCGGAGGATGAGGGATTCATCCTCCGCCAGGTGTGGGTAATTCGCCGTTCCAAACCTCTGTTCGCGTTGCTATCCCGTTGATATTCTTGGAGGCATGAAGCGAGTAGCTGTAACCATATTAATTGGCTGCTTGGTTCTTTCGTTAAACCTTTCAACTGCAACAGCGGCGGTAAAACCAGGTACTACTTGTATAAAACTTGGCCAGATCAGTACATCCGCAGGGATCAAGTACACCTGTATAAAGAGCGGTCAGAAGCTTATTTGGAGCAAAGGCGTAAAAGTGGCCGTCAAGTCGAATCCAACTCTTTCACCTACCGCACCGGCATCCTCATCTCCGAGTACTGGTGGCACTCCATCGCCATCATGCCCAACTCCACTTCTTCAAACGCCAGTTGACTTATCAAAGGTCACATCAATTCTTTATCCCGGGCAGGAGCGAGGCGGAAATTACAAAGCTCATGGTGGTTTTGGTTTTGATAATGCGACCGACAATTTGGTAACAGTGAAGATTCCGCTAAATGGAAAAATCACACGGGTTGTTCGTTATAGAGAAATGGGAGAGATTCAGTATCTTTTTGAGTTTGATGGAAATTGTGGAGTTTCGTTCCGATTCGATCATTTAAGAAAATTAACCCCCAAATTTGAAGCGGTAGTTAATGCCTTTCCGATAAAGGAAGACACTCGCACTGATCCAGTAAATCCGCCCGTCGCTGTAACGGTCGGTGAAGTGATCGCCACCGAAGTTGGATTCCTCAACAATGTCTCTGTAGATTTCGGCGTTTACGATATGCGTCAGAAAAATGAAGCATCGAAAGATCCTGTTTGGGCGAGCGCTCATTCTCAGTATCCGGCAGATTCTTATGGAATATGTTGGCTTAATTCATTACCTCAAAATGACAGCGTGGCGGTGAAATTACTCCCCTCTCGTGATGCCAAAAATGGAAAGACGAGCGACTACTGCAAATAGGTTGCCTAAGTTCCTGTATCTGGCGGAGGATGAGGGATTTGAACCCTCGATAGGTTGCCCTATACACGCTTTCCAAGCGTGCGCACTCGGCCGCTATGCGAATCCTCCTGAGTCATACCCACCTGCTTCAATGAAGCCTGTGCATCCGACCGGCTAAGGGTATCGGTGTCCAAGTGCGGGCTCTGACACTTAAGATTGGGCTAGATCTCCGGTGCGACGCCATCGTGTCGAACTCCCCCAGGGTAGGAATACAGCAAGGGTAGGTACGCTCTGACGGGTGCACCGGAGGTCCCAAATCAATCTATACGGTAGTTAATGCGCTCGCAGCCAATTAGAAGTGAATTGAATTGCGACCTTCACGAGAGTAGAAAAAGATGTCGTTAGCGTTATATCGAAAGTATCGCCCCTCTGTATTTGCAGATGTGATTGGGCAAGAACACGTCACTGTTCCTTTATCTAACGCGCTGGAATCTGGAAAGACCCATCACGCATATCTCTTTAGTGGACCTCGCGGTTGCGGAAAGACTTCTAGCGCTCGCATTATGGCGCGCTCACTGAACTGCGAAAAAGGACCCACGCCGAATCCATGTGGCCTGTGCCAATCATGTAAAGATCTCGTGGCAAACGGTCCTGGCTCTATCGATGTGATTGAACTCGATGCGGCAACACATGGTTTAGTCGATGATGCTCGCGATCTTCGCGATAAAGCATTCTTTGCACCAGTACAAAGTAAATACAAGATTTACATTATTGATGAGGCTCACCAGCTTGGGCCGGGTGCTTCAAATGCCCTGCTTAAAGTTGTGGAAGAACCACCACCTCACGTTATTTTTATCTTTGCCACAACCGAGCCAGAGAAATTAATCTCAACTATTCGCTCACGTACCCATCACTATCCATTTAGATTAGTACCGCCAGGAACTCTTACTACGCACCTGGAAGGCATCTGCCAAGCTGAAGGTGTGCAGGTTGCTAAAGGTGTTCTGCCACTTGTGGTTCGTGCATCCGGTGGCTCTGTTCGAGATGCTCTATCTGTGCTTGGCCAACTCCTTGCAGGTGCTGGCAAAGATGGCGTCAGCTACGACATTGCTATTCAACTTCTTGGATTTACCGATGGGGCGCTCCTTGATGATGCGATGGATGCAGTGGCTGCTCGCGATGGCGCAACGCTATTTAAGACAGTAGATCGCGTTATTGAATCAGGACATGATCCACGTCGCTTCACCCAAGATTTACTTGAACGTCTGCGCGATCTCATGATTGTTGACGCACTAGATGCAACAAATGCCAACAGCATCTTGCGTGAACTTCCAGATGATCAACTTGAACGTATGCGCGGGCAGGCACAGAACATCGGACAAGCTTCCCTTTCGCGCGCCGCAGATATTGCAGCCGAAGGGCTTACGCAAATGCGTGGAGCAACGGCGCCGCGTCTTATTCTCGAACTCATCTGCGGGCGCATCCTGCTACCTATTGGCGATGCCAGCGAAGCAGGACTTCTTGCTCGCATTGAACGTCTGGAACGCGTTGAGAGCATTGCTCCACAGCCTCGAGCTGTTGATCCAGCTGACTATGTAAGTCCGGCAACAGCCGAAGCAAAACGTGATGCTCCAGCTATGGCCGTCAAGGAAGTTGCTGTAGCCGAAGTTGTGAGTGAAGTAAGTAAAGCTACGAAGGAAACTTCTGCGCCAGCTAAAACACAGATTGATTCCATTGATGTGGCAGGGCTGCGAAGGTTGTGGCCAGATGTGATTGAGAATGTGAAGAAGCGCCGCCGCCTCACCTGGTCGCTGTTATCAGCCAGCGCACAGATTCTTGGGGTGGATGAAAAGAACATCACAATTGGAATCGTTAATTCAGGAGCACGTGATTCATTTGTGCGCAGTGAATCAGATGAAATTCTGCGCCAGGCATTTATTGAAGTTGTCGGCCTTGACCGCAAGATTGAGGTCACCGTCGATCCAAGTATTGATACCACATCAACTCCTGAATCGCGTGCGGTGCGAACATCAGAGGCGCCAACAGATAAGACGCAACTATCGGGTGCGGCGCTCCTTGCCTCCGAACTCGGTGCCACTGTCATTAGCGAAACGAACCACGAATAATGTCAACCGGAATGTATGAAGGCGCGATTCAAGATCTTATTGATGCCTTAGGTCGCTTGCCAGGTATTGGACCAAAGAGCGCCCAGCGCATTGCATTTCATATCTTGCAATCTGATTCTGAAGTAGCAGCTAACCTAGTTGAGGCCGTTCGCACGGTAAAAGAACGCGTTAAGTTCTGCACGCAGTGTGGCAATGTTTCAGAAGAGACCGAGTGCCGAATTTGTCGCGACCCACGACGTGATGGAACAAAGATTTGCGTTGTGGAAGAGAGTAAAGATGTCATTGCAATCGAGCGCACTCGCGAATTCCGCGGGAAGTATCACGTGCTGGGTGGGGCCATCAGCCCCATCGATGGAATCGGTCCTGACCAACTGCGCATCCGTGAATTAATGCAGCGACTTTCTGATTCATCAATTACTGAGATCATTTTGGCCACAGATCCCAACCTGGAAGGTGAAGCCACCGCCACCTACCTTGCTCGCCTGATTAAGCCGATGGGCATCAACGTCTCGCGCCTTGCTTCTGGTTTGCCTGTAGGCGGAGATTTGGAATATGCCGATGAGGTCACGCTTGGTCGTGCATTTGAGGGCCGTACCAACCTTTAATCTCATTATCTGGGCGCTCATATATCTCACATAGTAAGATTTCTTGATAATTAGGTGGCGTCATCTTTTGCCCTCCTTCACACTTAAGCCATGGGTCTGATTGTTCAGAAATTTGGTGGCTCCTCAGTAGCCGATGCCGAGGGCATGAAGCGCGTTGCCGCCCGCATTGTGGCGACTAAAAAGGCTGGCAATCAGGTTGTTGTAGTGGTCAGCGCTATGGGCGATACCACTGATGAACTCATTGAACTGGCCAATGCTGTCACTCCTATTCCGCAGGGGCGCGAGCTAGATATGTTGCTCACCGCCGGTGAGCGAATTTCGATGGCAGTTCTTGCAATGGCAATTAATAATCTTGGCTTTGAAGCGCTTTCCTTTACTGGATCACAAGCTGGCGTGATTACAGATTCAGTTCATGGCAAGGCGCGCATCATTGATGTGACACCAGGTCGTATTCGTGAGGCAATTGATAGCGGAGCCATTGCAATTGTTGCTGGCTTCCAAGGAATTTCGCAAGATACAAAAGATATTACAACTCTTGGTCGCGGTGGTTCCGATACTACGGCGGTGGCGCTCGCAGCTGCGCTTGAGGCTGATGTTTGTGAAATTTATACAGATGTCGATGGCGTCTTCTCTGCTGATCCACGAGTAGTTCCATCTGCGCGCAAATTAAAGACTGTCACATATGAAGAGATGTTAGAACTTGCCGCAGCTGGTGCGAAAGTTCTGCACCTGCGTTGCGTTGAATACGCCCGCCGATTTAATTTACCGATTCACGTTCGATCATCATTTACACCTAACGAAGGAACATGGGTGGTTGAAAACCATCCGGATGGAGGCACCATGGAGCAAGCAATCATTTCTGGCGTAGCGCACGATAAGTCAGAAGCTAAAGTCACAATCGTGGGTGTGCCTGATCGCACCGGCGTTGCTGCCCGCATCTTCCAGGCAGTTGCCGATAACGACATTAACGTTGACATGATTGTTCAGAATGTTTCTGCCGCAGCTACTGGCCTGACAGATATTTCCTTTACCGTGTCAAAGACAGAAGGACAGAAGGCAACCTCAGTTCTACAACGCATTCAAGGCGAAGTCGGATTTGCCTCAATTATTTACGATGACACAATCGGAAAACTCTCACTTGTGGGCGCAGGAATGCGTTCGCATCCAGGTGTGACGGCGACATTCTTTGCGGCTATGGCTGATGCTGGAGTCAATATCGAGATGATTTCTACCTCTGAAATTCGCATCTCTGTCATCGTTCGCCAAGCAGATCTTGAGGGCGCAGCAAAGGCTGCCCACACCGCATTTGGACTCGATGCAGATCAGATTGAAGCAGTTGTATATGGAGGAACAGGTCGATGACACCAAAGAAATCAAAGAGCGCGAAGAAGCTTCCTTCACTTGCAGTAGTCGGTGCAACAGGTGCGGTTGGCACAGTGATGCTCGATATCTTGAGTAAGCGCAAAAATGTTTATGGCGAAATTCGTCTGATTGCATCTACTCGTAGTGCTGGAAAGAAATTGATGTGTCGCGGTGAAGAACTCACTGTAGTTGCTCTATCACCGGAGGCATTCGATGGTATTGATATTGCTATGTTCGATGTTCCAGATGAAATCTCAGCTCAATGGGCGCCCGTCGCGGCAAAGCGTGGCGCTGTTGTCGTTGATAACTCCGGGGCATTTCGTATGGATAAAAATGTTCCGCTCGTTGTTCCAGAAGTAAACCCAAAGGATATTAAGAAGCGACCAAAGGGAATTATCTCTAACCCAAATTGCACAACACTTTCCATGATTGTTGCCATGGGCGCACTAGATAAGAAATTTGGTCTCAAAGAACTCGTTGTCTCTTCCTATCAGGCAGCATCTGGTGCTGGTCAACCTGGAATCGATGCACTACACGATCAGATTTCAAAAGTTGCTGGTAAGAATCTTGGATCAGTCACCGAAGACTTGCGCGGTGCCATTACAGATTTAGGACCATTCCCAGCACCACTTGCCATGAACGTTGTTCCATGGGCCGGTTCGCTTAAAGAAGCTGGATATTCATCGGAGGAACTTAAAGTTCGCAACGAGTCTCGAAAGATTCTTGGTATGCCAAAACTTAAGGTGGCGGCAACCTGCGTGCGTGTTCCTGTCATAACAACCCACTCACTAACAGTTCATGCAACATTTTCAAAGGTTGTCACACGTAAAGCAGCTCAATCGGCGCTGAAAAAGGCTGAGGGAGTATTCCTCTATGACAATCCAGAGAAGATGCAATTTCCAACACCTGCTGATGTAGTGGGAACTGATCCGACCTGGGTTGGTCGCGTCCGTCAGTCTTTGGATAACCCAAAGTCAATCGACCTCTTTGTATGTGGCGATAATTTGCGCAAGGGTGCAGCGTTAAATACTGCACAAATCGGAGAGTTACTTGCTGCTGAATTCACACGCTAGTTTCTTAAACTACCGGCAGTAGACTTACACAGTGAAGGTCTTTCTTACTGGCGGAAGTGGCATGCTGGGACGCCACCTCAAAACTGAACTTGGGCTTTTAGGCCATGATGTTGTGGCTCCAAATAGTTCTGAGCTTGATTTGAGAGATGCCAGAGCGACATCAGAATTAATGGAACGCACTGCACCCGATGCTGTAGTTCATAGTGCAGCAAAAGTAGGAGGCATTCAAGCCAACATTGAAGCTGGTGGAATGTTCCTGACGGAAAATCTGGCCATAGATCACTCTGTAATTTTTGGAGCCAAGAATCTTGGAATTAAGAATTTCGTATACATAGGAAGCTCTTGCATGTACCCAGCTAATCGCATGGAACTCTTGCAGGTTTCTGACATACTTTCAGGACCGCTGGAACCAACAAATGCAAGCTATGCACTCGCCAAGATATCTGGAGCAAAAGCCGTTGAAGCATTCGACTCTATCGAAAATTTCAACTGGAAGACTTTTGTTGCTTCTAATTTATACGGACCTGGCGACCACTTTAATCCTGAAAGATCCCATTTACTTGCGGCAATAATCTCCAAGGTCCAGGTTGCCAAGGAAGAGAAATTAACTCAAATCATTATGTGGGGAGATGGAAAAGTTAAGCGTGAATTCACTTATGTCATCGACTTTGCTAGATGGATAGGTGTCTCAATTTCCAATCTCCAGAAATTACCGAGTATCTTGAATGTAGGCTGTGGAGAAGATTTTACTGTTCAAGAATTCTACGAAATTGTTATGAGCGAACTTGGCTTCGAGGGCAAATTAATTGCAGACCTATCGAAGCCTAACGGGAACCTGAGAAAACTCATGGACTCATCAATTGCCCGGAGCTTGGGATGGAATCCGTCGACTACGATTCATAACGGAATTATCGAGACCCATCGCTGGCTACTGGAGAATAGAAAAAATGCCTGAAGTAATTTACCCTCTAGCATCAACCACTTGGGATTCTGAGGAAGTACGAGCCGCAACTCGATTACTCGATAGTAATCAACTTACTATGGGGGCCGAAGTCCGAAAGTTTGAAGAAGATTTCGCACAGTATATAGGCAGTAAATATGCAGTCATGTTTAATAGTGGCTCCTCAGCAAATTTGGGAATGCTTGCAGCGCTTCGGTATGTCCGAAATTCACCGATCCAGGAAGGCGACGAAGTCATTGTTCCAGCGGTCTCTTGGAGCACCACGTATTACCCGGTAAATCAAGTTGGATTAACCTTGAAGTTCGTTGATGTAAACCTCCAAACGCTAAATATAGATATTAATCTTGTTGAACAAGCTATAGGACCCAAAACGAAAGCCATACTTGCTGTAAATCTATTGGGAAATCCTGCCGAGTTAAACCTATTGCGCGCATTGTCTGCGAAACATAGTTTGGTTCTTCTCGAAGATAATTGTGAATCTTTAGGAGCCGAACTTGATGGAGAAAAAACTGGCTCATTTGGACTCGCAGGCACCTATTCATTTTTCTTCAGCCACCATATTTGCACAATGGAAGGTGGAATGGTTACTACCAATAGTAAAGATTTTGCAGAGACACTGATTTCAATGCGAGCACATGGCTGGACTCGTGGCCTAGAAAATGTGAATTCTGTTCACAATAAGTCTGAAAATGATTGGGACGACTTATTTAGATTTGTACTTCCAGGTTATAACTTGCGCCCAATTGAACTTTCAGGCGCAATTGGCCAAGTTCAGCTTCGCAAATTCCCGTCGTTTTTGGATTGGCGTCGCAAAAACGGCAAGGTTTTTATTGATCTTTTTTCAGGGCGAGATGACTTGATTGTTCAAGAGGAGATTGGCAGATCATCTTGGTTTGGCTTTTCACTGATTTTAAATGGGAAACTGAGAGGTAAGCGTCCAGAAATACTTACCTATTTTGCTGCGCACGGAGTAGAAACTCGGCCAATAGTTGCTGGCAACTTTACTGTTAATCCAGTGATGAAACACTTAAAATATGCCCCGCTTGATAAACTTCCAAACGCGGAACGACTACATCAAGAGGGTTTCTTCATCGGGAACCATCATTCGGATGTTGAAAACGAAATACATGAGGTATTCGAGATTTTTGAGGAATTTGCGAAGGGTGTCAAATAGGTGGACAAAGAAAAGGTGGCGGTTATTATGCGAATCGCCGGCCAAGATGGCTCGTACCTAGCAGAATTGTTACCGTCAAAAGGTTATGAGGTACGTGGTGTAATTCGTTGTTTTTCGATTTTCAACATTTCACCGATTGACTTCATCTACCGAGACCCGCATGTGAAGAACTCAAAGCTATGCACCACGGGACTGCAGCCATGACTATCGTGGTCGCAGGTGGCACTGGGCTTGCAGGCTCTGCAATTGTGCGGGCCTATCAGGCCACTGGTGCTGAAGTTATTGCGGTGAACCGAAAAGTTGTAGACCTGCTTGATCGCGATGCCACGATAGCGTTCTTGAAATCCGTTAAGCCTTCTTTAGTTGTCGATGCTGCAGCCAAGGTAGGTGGCATCGGTGCAAATAGCGCTTATCCCGTGGAATTCCTTTTGGATAATGTGCTTATTCAGAGCAACCTCATGGAGGCTGCACACGCTGCAGATGTTGAGAAATTTATTTTTCTCGGTTCCAGCTGTATTTACCCACGCGATTGTGCGCAACCAATCAAAGAGGAGTATCTTCTTACTGGTCCACTGGAAGAGACCAACTCCGCCTATGCAATTGCAAAAATTGCTGGAATTGAACTTGTAAAATCTTTCCGTAAAGAGTATGGCCGTACCTGGATTTCATTGATGCCGACAAATCTCTATGGCCCACGTGATAATTTCGAATTACAAGGATCACATGTATTACCAGCCTTTATTCGCCGCTTCGTTGAAGCAGCGCAGCATGGTGTTGCTACCGAAACTTTGTGGGGCACGGGATCGCCTAAGCGCGAGTTCTTACATGTCGACGATTTAGCTTCGGCAGTTGTGCTGTTGGGGGATGTTTATGATTCAAAGGAGCATCTGAATATCGGAACAGGTGAGGACCTTACTATTAAAGAGTTGGCTGAACTTGTCGCACAATTAGCTGGCTTTACCGGTGAAATCGCATGGGATGCGACAAAACCCGATGGCACTCCTCGTAAGGTTCTTGATGTTTCGAAGGCTAAATCGCTAGGTTGGACCCCACAGATTTCTTTACGCGATGGAATCGCATCAACTATCGCTTGGTATAAAGATGCAACTGCAAAGGGAGAAGCGAGACGATGAATAGAAAAGTTGCATTAATTACCGGTGTCACGGGACAGGATGGTTCTTACCTTGCAGAGTTCTTGTTAGCGAAAGGCTACGAAGTACACGGCCTGATTCGTCGTTCTTCTACCTTCAATACATCGCGGATAGATCATATATTTCAGGACCCCCACGAGAAGAATGCTCGCTTCCGCCTGCACCATGGCGATCTCATCGATGGCGTAGGACTCACAAACCTCATCCGCGAGATCAAACCAACTGAGGTTTATAACTTAGGTGCGCAATCACACGTTCAAGTTTCATTTACGATGCCGCAATACACCGGCCAGGTAGATGCGGTCGGGGCAGTTGGGCTACTTGAGGCAATACGTTCTGCTGATCTTGATATTCGCTTCTATCAAGCATCAACTTCTGAACTCTTTGGTTCAACTCCACCACCACAGAATGAAGATTCTGTTTTCCGTCCGCAATCACCATATGCGGCGGCGAAGTTGATGGCTTACTGGTGCACAGTTAATTACCGAGATGGTTATGGGCTGCATGCAACAAATGGAATTCTCTTTAACCACGAATCTCCGCGCCGCGGCGAAACTTTCGTTACTCGTAAAATTACACGTGCTGTTGCTGCTATTAAAGCTGGAAAGCAAGAGAAGCTATTTCTTGGAAACCTCACTGCCGTGCGCGACTGGGGTTATGCAAAAGAGTATGTCGAATCAATGTGGCTCATGCTGCAAGAAGATAACCCTTCTGATTATGTTGTTGCAACTGGTGTTGGAGCTACCGTGAAAGATTTTGCTGAAGCGGCTTTTTCACGTGCCGGTCTTAATTGGGCTGACCATGTTGAGACAGATAAGAAATACATCCGTCCAACAGAGGTAGATGCACTCATTGGAGATCCTTCAAAGGTACAGAAGGCGCTGAACTGGAGTGCTAAGACTCATTGGAAAGAGCTGGCAGAACTTATGGTCGATGCAGATATTGCAGCGCTCAATAAATAGTTAGAACCCAGCGGTAAGAGTTACCAAGGAAACTTCTGGGGGACTTGCAACGCGAATTCGTGAGAATGGTCCGGTTCCCATACCTGCAGAAACATTCAGTAGTGGTTCACCTTTCACAACTGTTACACCCCGTGCGCGCCAATTAGGAAGATCGCAATTAGTTGTCAGCGCCTTTGACCCACCGGGCCATGGCAGGCGAACCTGACCACCATGGGTGTGACCAGCAAATATCGCATCGAGATGGTCATCAGACATTGCTTTAAGAATGCGTAGATACGGTGCATGTGTAACACCGATAGCAACGTGACACTTCTCTGGTTCGCCCGCAACAAGTGAGTAATCATCAAACTCAAGATGGGCATCATCTGTGCCGCGAGCTTCAATAACGGTTTTGTTAATGCTCACCATTGCTCGTGAAGTGTTCAAGTTCTTCCAGCCGCGCGCTTGCAAACCAGAATCAAGTTCTTGCCACGGTAGCTCGGGGCCATGCACACGTTTTCCATGGTTGGGAAGTAGGTACTTAAGCGGATTTCTCGGTACCGGCTCGTAGTAATCGTTAGATCCAAAGACAAAGAGCCCAGGGATATCTAAAAGAGAGTCGAGTGCATCTAAGACCACAGGCACGGCATGCTTATGCGCCAAGAAATCTCCAGTGCTAATAACAAGGTCAGGCTTGAGCGAGATGAAGGATTTAATATCTACAATCTCACTCTGTCGAGCTGGCGTGAGGTGGAGGTCAGAAAAATGAAGGATTCGAATATCTGCGTGGCCGGCAGGCAAGATAGGCATCTCGGCCTCG
>Ga0209296_1002479_pt1 | contig 13249 bp, 23 predicted proteins | sample S_130206_EF_Meta_FD_187319 | JGI IMG/M metagenome (GOLD analysis project Ga0209296, IMG submission 187319) | Freshwater microbial communities from Lake Simoncouche, Canada to study carbon cycling - S_130206_EF_MetaG (SPAdes) (version 2) | ecosystem: Environmental > Aquatic > Freshwater > Lake ...
CAGCGGCGTACCTTGTTGGCCCCACGGGAATGTGTACAGCACAAAGGCTAGCGGATCATCTTTCAGGCTGGGGGACCACAACCTTGCCATCAACTCCATCTCGTCCGATGCGCTATAGATTGGCGCTTGCATTAGCGTTTAGTCTTCTGAAAGTCCGCTATGTCTTTTTCCATCAGCTTATGGATTGTTTGTTCGCGCGCCATTGCCGCTTCCGGCGTTTTGTACGACGGGAACTTAATGCCTGACTTCATAGCCAGCCGCACCGCTGTTGGAATGTCGCGCTCTTGCCCATGCCAGTATGTTGGTATCAAAGTCTCGCCTTGCGGCAAACCAACAACCGCACCCTTAAACGTAGTCAGGCTGCCGTCAGCGTTCTTCTGATACATCCCTGTTGCTAAGTTGCGCCGATGGTAATCCAAGACTTCCTGTTCTTCGGGTGTTAATTTGTCTGGCATTGGTCTGTTCCTCTATTGCGGGCAGTTCAGTGTACAGCCCTTCGATGACGCGCGTCTGTGCTTTTTCCAGCGCGCCTGTAATGCTTATCTGTTGGTCGATGTTCACGTCAATCTGCTGCTTGGCTACCCAGCCGTGTTGATGCTTCAGTATTTCCAGCGCAGCCTTAGCGTCGCCATCGCGCGCAGCTTCGTACATGGTCTTGCCGGCGGTGTATTCACCGTCAGTGCGTCCTTTGATCTCAGCCATCTCCACCAGCGGGTCAGACTCCGCCAACACGCGGAACTGCCGCGGGGTCATGCCAGCGGCCATAGCGAGGCTATCACCTTTTAGCCCGTACTTGGCAGCTTCATAGATTGCCTCTAGCCGCGACTCGGTGGCCTGCGTCCGCTCTGGTGTAAATGGCAGTGAGTAAAATGTCATTGGGCGTACTATAGTGTGTTGCATCTTAATATGCAAAAAAATAAAAATTGTCTGACACCAACATTTAGAAATAAAAAAAATTGTTTGCGACCCGTGACCGTGTCAGTCACGCGGCGCTCGGCCCTGCCACCCCCCACCCCCGGCTCGGAGCTATTGAGAATGATTCGCAGTAGCAGATTCCTGAGTGGCCTTTCCCTTATTGATAATGACTCGCATTAAGAAAAACATATTGCTGCCTGCTAATGCGAATGAGTCGCAATAACATATGGGCTGCCAGCTTGTTGCGAATCGTTCGCAATAAGATAGGTGTGTTAGTGTATTAACACAGCAACAGACGTCATATTGCCATGCTGCGCCAAGTCACCCGTGAATGCTTGACGTTAACGTCAACCATGAGAACAAACGTAGGTGTGTTACTGTGTTAATACACTAAGGGACGTCATTTTTTTTCAAAACGTAAGTTGCGCCAGAATATGCGTATGCGAACCATATAGGTTATAATTATTATATCTTTAGCTAACTACAATAATCATGACTATTTGACGTCCGATTAGTCGCGGCGCGCAGACTTCCGCCATTTTTAGGGACGTCATTTAGGCCGCTTTTGATGACGTCCCCGATGACGTCCGATGACGTCCGAAACGTCCGCCGATCAACCGCCGATCAACCGCCCGGCGACAGTTGCCATTTGGTAGTCATTTGGCGCTTTCCAAATGACGTCCCGAAACAATAGAACATAAACAGAACGCAGTAAGAACAAAACTTTTTTTATCTGCAACACAATTTGTTGTTGACACTATTTTAAGAGGGCAATATAAGAGGGCATCGACAACGCACTGGAGCAAAACTAATGCAAAACTATTTCGATACATTAAACGACGCACTGGCTAGCGAAAGCTTGTTAGATATATGGCCTATCACTGCCAGCTTGCCATACGGCGCGACTATCGGATTCGCTAGCGCGGGCCGTTGGATATCAATTTACCGCGACGGCGTCACCGGGCAATACGAACGCCCGGTGCACTATGCAACACAAATGGCCGACACTGGCATAATTCATTTATAATCAATCAACACAAAATAGGGTGAGAAACTATGACTGTTAAACTATCCAAAACTAGCAAGCTTGACGGCGTAAAATCATGGTCGTTGCAAGCCGTCAAAACTTGTCCAGGTTCAATCGATCCTGCCACCGGCGGATTAGTGCCAGCCTGCCAAGGCTGCTATGCAATCGGCGGTAATTATCTATTTCCTAATGTTGTCGCGCCGCGCGAATTTAACCAACAAGACTGGAAACGCGATGCATGGGTTAGCGATATGATAGACGCGTTACGTAACGATCGTTACTTTCGGTGGTTCGATAGCGGCGATATGTACGACGTACGGCTTGCAAAGAAAATATATTTAGTAATGCTAAATACGCCCGACGTTAAGCATTGGCTACCGACGCGCATGCACAAATTTTCTAAATTTACGGCTATTCTTGCGGCTATGCAAGCCTTGCCTAATGTTATGGTCCGCCCGTCGTCCGATAGCGTCACTGGCGACTATACGCCCGGCGTTCACGGCTCGACAATTGTGCCAAGCCTAGACGCGCCCGACGGCGTCACAATCTGCCATGCTGCAACTAATGAAGGGAAATGCGGCCCTTGTCGCGCGTGCTATTCTAAGGACGTCGCGGTTATTGGTTACGTCGCGCATGGCCAGAAAATGGCAGGCGTCGTCAAGCGCGCGCTAGCCGCGTAAACTAAACTTGAAAGGATATATCATGATTAACAATTGGACGGCTTGGGCGATCTTAACCGACGGGCAACAGATTGCTTGGCCTAAGCTTAGGCAAGGGCAAGCAAAATGGCGCTATGATTTTCTCAAGCGCGGTATGTTGTACCGCGGCGTCGCGATCAAAAAATGCGGATATCTGCAAAACGATGAAAGGAAAGTATTATGACTATTAACGAAAACGATCAACGCGCGTACCGCGCGCGCGACGCTATCGACCTATATAATGCCCGGCGCGGCTATCAATCAAGCTTAGGGGAAGCCGTATGTGATTTAATTGCAGACTTGTTGCACCTAGCAGGCCAAAACGACCTAGACGTTGAACGCGTGCACAATATGGCGATACAACACTATCTAGAGGAAAAGCTTTTGGATTAGCGCCATATTAGCCGCGCGATCGTTACCGCGCGGCGTTTATGGCGCTAATGCCAATAACAGTACAGTAAAGGATAATACAATATGTCACGTACACTAAACACTATCGCCCGCGACATTAGCCGCGACTGGCCTAAGCCTTATTTTGGCGCGGCGCCCTATCTAGACGCTATGCATAGCCTGCAAGCGATCACTGATAAATACTATTACGACGATGCAGAAAGCGTCGTACGCTATTTTCTGGCCAACGCTACGACTTGGAAGGGCGAAACCGCCCGGTCGATCAAAGCCGAGCTTAAAACGCTATTGAAGGGCGCCTAGATCATGATCGCGCACGCCCTATCATTAATAGGCTTTGGCGCCGTTTTGGCGCTATCGTTAACCGCTATTTATCTTACTTTGAAAGGACAATAAATTATGCCTAGTTTTGACTATCAAGCCGCCGCGCAAGATCGCAACCGCCGCGCTAAGATATTACGCAATGCTGCGCCTGACCTATTGGCCGCACTGGACGCATTGATTGCGGATTGTGAGGCTCACGGCCTGACCGATAACGACGCGCACCTACGCGAAGCACGCGCAGCAATCACTAAAGCAAAAGGAAACTGAACCATGACTAACTACACTAAAACACGCATTACTCCGCTTTCACTAGGCAATTTTGGCGGCGGACATTGGCAATATGTCGATATGTCGGACAACAGAAAATCACCTGTTGGGCCGGTATATAAAACCAAAATGGAGGCTTTAGCAGACTTAGAAGGCTATGCGCGGCGCGGCGGATGGGTCATTAACTACAGCAAAAGGAAACTGAACCATGACTAACAAACAGAAAACAACACTCCAAGAAATCTATTTCGACCTTTGCGACCTAATCGACAGCGGCGAAACGGACGACATAGTAATTAGCGAACCAGCAGAATTTGAGACGCTGCGCGAGTTTTTGGTGGAGCAGCGGAACAAGCTGCTGCCTTTTACAGCATACGAAGGGAACGCATAACATGACCCAAGATAGAACTTATCTCAGAATGTTGTCAGACGCAGAACTAGTCCGCACGGCATTAGACCGCAACCATGAACTAGCTGTTGTGCTGGCGGAACGCCTTGCCGAACTGCTAAATGTTGAGGCAGAACTAGCAGACGCAAAGGCGGAGATCGAGGACTTAGACAAGCACTGGACTAGGAGCAGGGAGGAAGCCAATGCCCTAAGCGCCGAATTAGAGGCTATCTACACCCTGACAACCAAATGACCGCGCTATTGGCTGGCGCGGCCCTATTCCTATTAACCTTATTATTGGAAGATTGACCAATGAACCAAATCATTAAGACACCCCAAGCGGCCCCAATGGGGCGCAAATATCGCGTATCATCCGAAAGCGCATGGCCGCTGCGCGACCTAAACGGAAAGACGTGGGCCGAGCGCCGCAAAGAAAAGGAGCAAGGCAAGTGAGCCGCCCGATGTTTTATCCGATGGGAACGCTAGCCATTGGCGAGGTTGGCACCATGCCAGCCACCGAAAAGGGCCATGCCAAGCGCACCAGCCGCAACGTCAGTCAATACGGCATCCGTAACGGCAAGTCGTTCAAGTGCCGCACAGTGAACGGCGTTACGTTCATAACCAGATTAGGATAATCAAATGACTGATGACCAAAAAGCGGTGGCACTGGTGAAAGAGGTGCAAGCGGAGCGGGCGCACACCGGCAACCCGTGGAACTCACCAACCATTTTAAGTGAGGCTTTATACCGTGCCGTAGGTTTGCGTGCGCCAGTATGCGGAAATGAACGCATAGACGCACTACGCAAACGTGAAGCCGTGTGCTGGGATATGTCCGAAGTGTTCCTACACGCCAAGGACGCGCACGGCCTGCATGACATGGGCGTTGAAATACAAGGCATTCAATGGGCGATCCGCGAACTGAAAGGAGTGTTAAACAAATGACCGACCAAAATGGATATATGAAACTGACACGCATTCCAGCAGTGCGGTCATCTAAAGACCCGAACACCTTTACCAACCACCTGACCACCGCAAGCGGCGGAATAGGCGACAGGGTGACAGATGAAACCGCCACGCATTACATGATGCATCACTTTTGGATCGAGGAGAAGAAATGACGATGTTTTTATTGTTCACCTACGTCATAGGCGCAGCATACATATGCGGAAAGGATTAACCATGACTGACAAAATAAACTACCGCATCGACCCCAAGACGGGCCGACCATTGCACCTCTTTGGAGACCGCGCTGTTGTCCTGAATGATGACGGCTCGACAGTTACAGAGCACTATGACGAAAACGGCAGACTTTACAGAACCAGTTACAAGTCTGTCCCCTACCCTAAAGATTGGACACCAGAATGACCGATGAAGAAATAGACGCCTTTGAGAACTACGACCAACGCGCAGAGGCTACGCTGGCCTATCGCCTGATGGAGCATCTAGCCTTTAGGGGTTTGATAACTGACATCGAAGTGAGCAACTTGCGCTTCCCACCCTGCGAATTGATCTTAGACGCTGAAGAAGCATGGGACGAATAACTAATTGAAAACAAAAGACAATAAAAATAATTATTTCATAAGTCATTGAAAACAAAGGAAAGAAAGTTATTGACATACCCTCAAACTCTGCTATAATGAGTTATCAAGACGGGAAACCGCCTTGATGGTTCTTTGACATTGATAGAAGGAAAGTGGAGCATGACACTAAAAGACCTACGCACACGCGCTGAAGCCATCGGCATCCAGATTAAAGCGGAACGCTTCAGCGTCCCGATTGAAGGTAGCCTCTGGGGTTACTGGCTGGTTGACGAAGCGACAGGTAAAGGCCCGTGGGACGATGACAACTACTGTGCCGATAAAGATGAGTTATCGGATGGGCTGGCTGCATTGGAGATAGAGCGGGCAGCCGCCATACCAAAGTGGACGGCGCAACACAAAGCTGACTTGGCTGCATTAGCTGCAGGGAAAAGCGTCCCCGTTAGGTGGCGCGTTTTCTAAAATAAAAAACCCCCGGCGGAGTGAGACGCCGGGGGTTTAATCAGGTCAGCGGAGCATTGCCAACCCTAACAGTATATCATCGCACTATATCAGATGTCAATTCTTACCGATGTTTGGAATAATGCTGTTCTTAGGCAACTCTTCCGCCATGCGGCGCAACTCTGATTTGTTGTGCTTCTGCAACGCCTCTGGCGCGGCAAAGATATGTTTTTTGTTCATATAGTCTTTTGAATTGATACGCCCCACGTCAATCCAGCCAGCTTCCTTTAACGCATGAAGCAATGCAGCTTGTGGGACTTTGACACCGGCTGGCACGTTGATCGCCAGCGCGTCACAGATACGATGGAACGGCCCACCGATGACACCAGAGGCAAACACGCCCGACCGCAGCCGCATCATGTCCACAAGGTAGCTTTCCGCTACGCTCATACCATGCTCGACCATGTTCAGCTTCCATTCGGTCACTGGCGGCGCAGCAGCAGGGTTGAACGCCGACACGTCGCGCTGGTGCAGCCAAGCGGCGCACTTCTCATAGCCACCCGCCTTATACCAATCCCATAGCGCCTTGGCTGCGGGCACTGTCATGCGCGGTGCGCGTGTCCAGACGCAGAACCAGCGGCGATCCTGTGTTGGCAGGGTGATAGGCAGCGGATCGTTCGTATAGGCGACCACCATCAGGCGGTTAACCAACTCGTAAGGGTGCATCCCTTTACGATTGACGGACAGCGTCTCAGGCGGCGCAGCGATCAGCGGCTTTAGCTTATTAGCCATAGCGCGGCGCTCTCTTGCCTCTGGTTCCTTTAACTCGTTCAGGATGACTACTTCAGCCTCAAGCGCATAACCCCATTGGCTATCCAACCCACCGGCTTCGATGACTGACCTGTTGCGCCAATGCTTACCACCCAGCGCCCACAAGAACGGCTGAAACATACTATCCTTGCCCGCGCCTTCATCGCCACCGATAAGGATTGCATGGTTAATCTTGATGTTGGGGTGCTGTATCTTGAACGCCATAGCGTCAAGGATATGATCCAACTCGACATCGTCCGACACCAGATTGCGGCAATGTGCCAGCCAAGGCTCAACGTCATGATCTGCGATTGTGTCGCTAAGGGCTACATCAGGGCGGGCGTTTGTCCACCTGTTGCCGTAAACCAACCCGTCGCGGGTCACCAGAACGTCATCGCCAGCGGCAAACGTCACCGCTGCCAGTGCAGGCGCACCGCGCTCTTGGCGGCGCTCGTCAAAATAGATGGACGACTGCACGCGCTGCGTCTTTTTGTGGATAGATCGGCAGTCAATGTGACGGAACAGAGCATTAAAGACGTTGCGGGCTATCTCTTGACGGGTCACCATGTCGAAATAGCAGTCATCAGACTGGATGTAAGCGAAACGCTCGAACCATTCGCTTTGTTCCAGCCGTCCTGCTTCTTTCTTTTCGACCTCACGCACGCGCGCTGCGGCTTCATCAGGGAAGGCTTGCGTCGGTGCTATCTTGTCATACATGGACGCCATGCGTTCAGCGATTAGTTCGTCACGCAAGCCCGGCGTTACCTTCGGGCCACCTTGGTCGGCTACCCAATCAAGGAACGTGCGGCTGTCTAAATCTTGGCAGTGTCCATGATAGCAGCAGAACGAACGATCCAGCGGCTTGTAACGCGCCTCGATCATACCATCGCTATGGTGTTCATGGTTAGGGCAGACGATAGCGCACCAGCCGTCAGCATTGGGCGCGCTCAGGACTAGGTTGTTTTCGCTTAACCATGTCAGGACATTGTCCAGCCCACTGTCGCGCAAATGCACAGCCTTAAACTCTGCGGTGTCGCCTTCGGCTGGCGTGACTTCCAGCGCACTACAAATCTGCTCTAATGTGTATTCACGCTCAGGGTGGAACTCGACCAGCCGTGCGGGGAAGCTGCCGCGCCCGCGCTTCATGTTGACGCTGCCGGGGATACGACAGTTGCGAACGGCGTTAGTCGCGCCCGGATCAGTGTAGCCGGCGTCTGCGATAGCTTTGACAGCCGCGCAGAAGTCGCCCTTGTTTGGTTGTTCGTTGAACGCATAGCCCCACTGGAACGAACCTTCGCTGGTTTCCAGTATCCATGTCGGCGCAAGCGGCGGTGTCTTAGACTTTGTGCCTATGTCATCCAGCATCATGAACAGGACGAACTCGACGTTGCTCGACTTGGCAGCGGGCTTGCCGTCTACAAAGCGGTCAACGACGAACGATCCTGTGTTGATATACCAAGCCTCGCCTTCTTTAATGCGGGCCTTTTCAGGTAGGAATGCAGGGAAGGTGGCTTTCGGCGCACCATCTGCGTGAAAGATAAAGTTGCCTTCGCTGTCATGCGTGGGCTTCTGACGAACCAATAGAGCCGTCTCGCCTACTGTATCAGTAGCCAATCCGGTTATATAGTCTATAAACTTCGTGCGATCCTCACTCATCGCTTGCTCCTTATTTTCCATAACGATCCATGATAGCCACTTCAGCGTTCAGGGGAAGCCCTGTTGCCCAAGGTGGCGGCGTACACATTGTCTGCACCAGCCGCGCTGCTGCGGCCTCTGCATCTTCTTCTGGCACTTCCAAAACGATTTCATCATGGCAGTGCAAAACTACATCGTCGAGTTGACGCAAGGCGTAGCGCAGCAAGTCATTAGCGACAGCCTGTGTGATGTTCTCACACGCCAGACCGCGCCATAGCCGCGCCCTTGGCCACTCCTTAGCGTCGGCTGCGGGCTTCCAAGAAGCCTTCGCGTAGGTCAGGTTGCCTTCCTCGTCGAAACGGGCGAAAGGATAACATAACACACGGCCAGACGGAAGGGCATACCAAAGATGCAATCCGTCAAATAAATATGTAACGCGCCCCACTGTAAACTCACGGTTCTTATTCCGCATGGCACGCATATAAGTGTCTTCCAGACCAGACCAGTACGGCACGGCCCACTTGTTAGCCCTGCGCCATGCGTCAACCATGCGCTTTGCGCTGCTCTCGGTCATTATCAGACCGTAGATGCGACCCATGCTGGCGAACGCGCCAACGCCGCCAGCAAAGCCACAAGCTAACTCTTGCACCTTGCCAACTTGGCGCATGTGTGTGGTGACATCGCCGTAGCCCACAGAAAAGGTTGCCATAGCGTTGTGCTTGTACACGTCCTCACCCTTGGCAAAGATGTCCAGCTTGCGTTCGCCAAAGATGCTGTCGGACGCCCACGGCGTCACCCGCGCTTCAATAGCAGCCCAATCGGCAACGACTAGCCGCTTGCCTTTGCCTGCCATCAGCGACGGGCGCAGCATACCTTTTAGAACGTCAGTTACGCGACGGCCATGAGCGGGAACGATTCTGTGGCCGCGCACCATAGCCTGCCTTACTAATGCAGGGTCGCTGGCGCACTTTCGGGGGAAGTTGTGGACCTGTAGCCCATATGATGAAGCACGGCCAGTAGCACTCCCTCCTGCAAACACAAACGCTCCTCTAACCTTATGATCTTCCTCGTCAGCAAGCGCCGCGGCACGCTGGAATTTAGCGACGGACGATGCCCAGAGATCGTCCGCGCACTGGATAACTTCCGCAACTTCCGATGGTACTTCATCTGGATTATCCCCTGCCAGCGCAAGCAGGTTAGCCCGCACGTTCTTGTCGATAGATAGCTTAGGTTCGCCGTCCTTGTAAATGGTCGCTAGTTCAAGCGCCTGCGGCCCTACCCTGTCCAGCACCCACTTCTTCATCTTGGGGCTGCGGACGGACTTTATCTCGCCGTTTGTTATCTCTGCGACAATGTCTTGTATCTCAGCCAATTCAGCTTCAGCGTAGCGGACTGCCGCCTGCGCCAATGGCCGGTCAAGCAACACGCCGCGGTCGTTGATCCGCTCGTTGACATGATAGTCAGCCAACTCTTCGTCGGACAGCGGACGCTGCGCCTGCGCGATGGCGCGCATCGCACGGACATCTTGTTCGCAATAGTCAACCATTTCCTGCATCAGCTTGGCGTCTTCGCGGAATGTGCCGTCTGACTGCGGAATGGATAGCAAGCGGATCAGTTGCCCGCCGCGGTGGTCTTTCTTCATGGCCGCGCCAGCAAAGCGGCCTACATCCTCAAGGCTGCCGGGCGCACAGTTGGCGCGGGCTTGTGTTGCAGTGCAATAAAACTGCTCCAGCTTAAACTCTACCTGAAGGACGTACCAGAATATCAGGCGTTCGAACGCTGCGTTGTGCGCGTAGACTAGCCCCGTGTGATCCTTTACGGCTTGCGGGAAAGGCTCACTGGGGAGCCACGTCCGCACGTCTTCGTCATCAAATGCGTATGACATACACAACACGTCGGTGCTGGCGTCCTGCGCGTAATTGTACACGCCGCGGCTGCGAAGGTCGCACCGGCTGCGCGTCTCAAAGTCACACCAAAGAATGCTCATCCTAACTTACCTGCACTGTTGGTGGATTCTATGCGCTCAGTCAAAATAATCGCGCGCGTTTCTTTGCTTTTTGGTTGGTATGTACCTTTCCATGCGCTGTCTATACCAATGTTGCGCGCTACATTAGTGCTGTCGGCGCTGGCTAACGGTAGCTTTGAGAAGATAGCCGGGTTCAACATCCGCAAACCATGTAACTTGCACACGGGGCGGTCTGCGGCGTCGCATATCGCGCCAATAGCCTGTGTAGCGCGCCCCAAGAACCGCCGCGGCGTGGACACATCCCACTCGCCGCTTGACCCTATACACACACGCGGCCATTCATTAGCAAGACGGCGCAAACGCGTAATACTTTCGTTGATATGCCAAACCACGGCACCTTGATGTCTTGGAAAAGGCCATTTAGCGGCAAGCTGATCGTTTTCCTCTTCGCTGCCTTCAATCACATCGGGAATAACAGCAAAGTCAAAACCGGGGTGGTTACGCCAGTTGTCTACCCATGCGTAATAGTCGGGCCAATGCACGCCGCCGCCTTGCTTCCAAAACGTAAACGCGCCGTTGTCCAATGCAAATGATTGACAAATCTCAGTAGCCAAATTGATTTGTTGGGTTGCTGCAAACGACACAAACGCATGACGTGCGGTCCATACTTTAATCGCGCAAGTGTCAGGTGTTATAGGTCCGCCATGATAATGTATCATTCGCTGCGCTCCCATCGAGCATATATCCGCTCAAGCTGCCGACGTATCTCTACAGAATCACATTTTAAATGCGTGCCTATGTGTTCAGCTAAAAGTTCACCCCACAAAAGTTCATGGCAAAGTTCGCTATGGTCAAAAAACGCCAAAAACTTATCTAGTTCAATTTTGCGCGCGTCGGCGTCTACCATGTGATGGTCGTTACGCCACCACGCTATGACTTCCCACGTATGACCGTGTATGCGACCGTCGAGACCTTTATGCGCGGCGGAAATTACTCCGCTAACACCACTATATATAGCCATTTTATACCTCACTCTTCTGCTACTCGCCGGAGCGCCCCAACGCGCCCCGGCTTTCGCGCCCCTTTAAGCTACGCGACGACGACGACGCGCACCTTCAGGTGCTTCAGGTTCCGCAGCGACTTCCAACTCCGCGTCCTCTGATGGCTCAACCGAGTCGGTATCCATAGACACCCAATCGGTAATATCAAAGATAGGTGTAAAGATACGACCGTAGGTCTTGTGCTGGTAATGCTCTGACGATAGCGCGAGCAAGGGCACAGGCTTGGTCTGGTCTTTCTCGACCTGATCCGCGATGGCAACTGCCAACGCCTGCACTGCACGCTTGCCGCCAACCGATGTGGCTGTGAAGCGTGCCTGCATATCCTTGTCTTCGCCGTTGGTGCAAACCAGCATCATGCCAACTTGCATTTCCCACCCGCGCGCGGCGCCTGATGGCGCTGGCTCTAACGCTGGTAGCGGCTCTGACACCGGAACCAGCTTCTCAGCCAACACTTCGCCGTTACCCCACGCAATATAGCCGTGGACGAACGAGAACGGGTTAGCGGCCCACAGGCTGCCTTCCTCAACTTCGGTCTGGTCAGCACCGAAAACCCAATGACCTGTCTTGTCCATCTTGAGGATGACTGACCCAGTTGCACCAGCATCAGACTGAATGGAACGCAAAGCGCCAGAGAGTGATTGAACGGACGGCAAGTTAGCGCCGCCAAATGTAGTGATATTCGACATTGTATTGTACCTTTTCTGTTACTGTATTTTGGACATAGCTTTGGTAAGCATCTGTCCGATTTGTAAAACCTCTGGCCGAGAATCACTTTCCGGCGCAAGGGTTGAACCACTGGAGACAGCGACGATTAAGTCCGCTGGCAATTCTATCTTGGCTTTCTTCAAAGCCTTTTCCGCTTGTGCAGGCGACAGCGGCTTGGGTTCAGCCCATGCCTCAACGCCCGCTTGGGTCATGAAGGCTACAGCTTTATCCTCGTTTGTCCACTGTCTTGTTGCACGTTTGTTGACCAGCTTCCAGCCGGGGACTTTTGTCCCGCTTTCCAGAAGGCCATGCGCCAACTGCTGCAAATCACGGATAAACGCCTCGACGAGCGGCGCTTGTTCCAGATAGTGTGCTATCTGATCCATTGGCAGCGCGTCAATCTTGACTTTCAGTGCGCGGTCTACAGCGCCGGTCATGACAGGACAGACAGGCTTGGCAGCGCACCATTTGCAATGGTCGCCTGATGCCAACGGCGCGTCTGGACGCGCGGCAATCTTGACGGCAGCGGCAAGTTCTTTCTCAAACTCTTCAACGCGGTCTAACGTTGTCACCCACCGCTTAACATAGGGCGGCTGTACAATGATTAGTTCTACTTCTTTGGCTCCGTCGAAAGCCCACGCCGTTTCCGCCGTTCGCCTAGCTGCCGCAGCGTAGAAGAGCAACTGCGCGTTTTCGATGGCTTCAACAGCCACACCATCACCAAACTTCCAATCCAAAATAATCGCTCGATCACCAATGCGGCCAAGAAGATCGGTAGAACCAAAAACGTCAGGCAGAAAATCACCAAAACCAACCCTGCTCTCAACAGCATATTCCATCTCCAGTTTAGGATCAATCTGAAGCAGCCCTTCTAACGCGACGTGCAGCTTGTTGTCGATCAAGTCTTGGGTCAACACTGCATCATTGTGTCTGCGACCTAAATATGATTCAGGCGACGCATCTTTATCCAGAATGTCTGCAATGGTGTCATGCAGGAGCGTGCCTTCGTCGGCGTAGCTGCTGCTGGGTTGCGGTGGCATCTTGTCCACCAGCGCCACGCTGCCGG
>Ga0209296_1002480_pt1 | contig 13241 bp, 9 predicted proteins | sample S_130206_EF_Meta_FD_187319 | JGI IMG/M metagenome (GOLD analysis project Ga0209296, IMG submission 187319) | Freshwater microbial communities from Lake Simoncouche, Canada to study carbon cycling - S_130206_EF_MetaG (SPAdes) (version 2) | ecosystem: Environmental > Aquatic > Freshwater > Lake ...
GAAGCATGACGCCATACTTGCCATGCTCGATGCGTTTGCAAAGGGCGGTGCGGAAGGACAGTTTGCGCTGGCATCGGTGGCGATTCAAGATGACGACGCGGCCATTCGCGCGGAAGCAACCCGGCGAATCAATACGCCGCCGGTGAGCGCTGTACTTGCCGCGCTTGATGACGGCCTACGTTCTGAGAATCATGATTGGGTTGATCGTGCAGGCATTCTTGCGGGCGCGATTCATGCAGTGGAAACGCTGCCAACCTTGATCTTTGCGCAGTTTGCGCAATCAGCGCCGCCCACAACCAAGGGTGATAAAGCGTGGATTGCCACGGGGCGAACCATCAGTTACGTTGCGAATGTCATTCCAGTGGTTGGTGACAACGCGGGCGCGTATCAGCCGGTGATCGGTCAGCTGATTGAAGGCGTAGTGATGCGCGTGCAAGACTGCGAAGTGACCATCTATCACGGCAGCGTTCACGATTCACTGGTTGCCATTTCCAGCTTTGACTCGGGCACCAACACCGCCGCCCTTGGTTGGGACATGCGTGCCTGGTACCGGTGGTTCAACGAACAGTATGTTCCGATGAAGCAGCGCGAAGATCAGGAACTTGCCAGTGCTGCCGCCGGTGTAACGCCGTAACGCGTGTGCGCTGGCAACTGTGCAGTGATCACTTTGGCGGCGCTGGAACGCGTGAGTGCGCAACGACCGCATCGGCGGTAGAGATCTTCTTGCGTGCTGCGTCGGCGGGGGCGCGATCCGCAAAGGATCCAACTTCCACAATCCACACACGCTTGTTTGCCGCTTGCATTGGAAATACACGTGGCGTTGGTAGTCCCGCGCGCTTCGCCTCTTTGGCAAGAGTGGTTGCTCGTTGTCGTGCAGCAGTTTCCGTGCTGAAGACGCCGGCAGCAATGGTCCACGGGGAATTGTCAGCTGCTGGTGCGAGCACCACGGCGGTACCTGCGGGTGCGGGAGGCGCTGGCTGGTCCATTGGCGGGTTGGTTGGCTGGTTGCCCGGCGCTGAAGCCGCATTGGCTGCTCGCTGCGGAGTTGCCGCCAACTTCCGCACCTCGGCGGCCTTCGCTGCAGCATCCTTTGCCTGCTCGCGCGCGTGCTCTTGCTCTGGACCAGTGAGTTTGCTGGCGGCTGCGGTGTATGAACTGGCGGCGTCGGCCCAGCGATCATCCTCAACAGCCATGGCGCCCTGCATGGCCAAGGCGCGCCCGGCGACGACTGGGTCAGCGCTTCGTGCAGCAATGGCAAAGGCACTGCGCGCTTCTTCGTCCTTGTTCAATTCGTTGGCGGATCGACCCACCATGTACGCCGCCTGTTGACGCAATGCCTGGTCGGTGGATTGTGACTGCACGTCCTTGGAGATTCGCAGGCATTCGGCGTACCGCTTGGCGTCGTACGCACGCAGCGCATCGTCTAGATTTGCCGTAGTTTCCTGCTGGCAGCCGCCTGCAACGAGTACCGCAGCGCACAGCACTTGCGCGGTTCGAAGGGCATCTACTTGGGGGATCAGCCCAGCAAATGTGGTCAAGAACGCATGGGGTTGGGTGGCGGTCCTTCGCACGAATGTATGGTATCGACGCGCGGAATCCTTCCGCTACACGAAACATGCCACTCCTTCGACAGATTCAATGGAGCCTGACCCGCCGCGCCTTCCGCCCGGTGGCTGTGGACGACTTCCGCACCTGGACCGGCGCCACCACACTGGTGGCATCTTGGCACCTTGCGCGCGCGGTGCAGCAGCAGAGTTCGGCGCGCAACGTGGGCATCCTGCTGCCCACCTCCGGCATGTTTGCCCCGGCGCTCCTTGGGATCTGGGCGGCCGGCCGAACCGCGGTGCCGCTCAACTACTTGCTTTCGCGCAGCGACCTGGAGTACATCGCAAAAGATGCAGGCCTTGATGCCGTCATTACCGTGGGGCCGATGCTTGACTTGATTGGCGGCCCGATTCCTGGACTGGAAGTCATCCGTCTGGACAAGATGCGATTCACTGGTATTCCGCCGCTTCGATTTGGTCCGTCTGCTGCTTCCGATGACACCATGGTCATCCTCTACACCAGCGGCACCAGTGGTCGACCGAAGGGCGTGATGCTCTCTGATGCCAACCTCACTGAGAACGTCAAGCAAGTCTTTGAGTGGGCGGAGTTTGATCAGCAGGACATCATGCTTGGTGTGCTGCCGCAGTTTCACAGCTTTGGACTGACCGTCCTGACACTCTTGCCACTCGCCAGCGGATGCTTGGCGGTGTACACGGCTCGCTTTGTGCCAGCCAAGTTGTTTGAACTTGCTCGTGCGCACAAGCCCACGGTGTTTGTTGCCATCCCTTCCATGTTCAATGCCATGCTGCACACCCGAAAGGTGGATCCCACGGATTTCAGCAGCGTTCGCTATGTGGTTTCCGGCGGCGAACCGTTACCGGATAAGGTTGCCGCCACGTTCTTTGAGCGTTTCGGAAAGCGAATTAACGAAGGCTACGGACTCACGGAAACATCACCGTGCACCAATTGGTGCTTGCCGGAAGAGTACCGACCGCATTCGGTTGGCCGTGCGCTACCGCGCGTTGAAGAGCGAATCGTTGCGCCGGACGGTCGCGTATTGGGCCGGAATGAAGACGGCGAAATTCGAATCAAGGGCGCCAATGTCATGAAGGGGTACTACAACCTTCCGGACTTGACCGCGAGCGTCTTTGATGAAAACGGGTATTTCAAGACCGGCGACATGGGTCGTATTGATGATGACGGATTCCTCTTCATCACTGGGCGCATCAAAGAGATGTTGATTATCGCGGGCGAGAATGTGTTCCCACGCGAGATTGAGGAAGTGGTTGCACACCATCCGTTCGTGAAGGATGCGGCAGTGGTTGGTCTGCATGACCCATCGCGCGGTGAGGTGCCGATTTGCTTTGTTGAATTGAAGGAAGGCGTTGAGTGGGACGAGCAAGCAGTGCGCGCCTTTGTACGCGACAAGCTTCCGCCCTACAAAGTTCCCCGCGAGTTCCGCGTGGTGGAAATGCTGCCGCGTAATCCCACTGGCAAGATCATGCGTCGAGCGCTTTCAGAACTGTTGAAGGCCGAAGGCGCATGAGCGGGGCGACGCGCGAATTGATCTTGAAGGTGGGATGACCTCAGACTTGACTCCTGCTTCTGACCTGGGCGCATGCCTAAATTCAGGGACACGCGCCCCATGCGCCGAGCAGGATTCCAAGATCCGCGCCGTTGATCTGGCCGTCGATATTCAAATCGCCCAGTCCGTAGAAGCCCCAATTGCCAAGCAGCAGGCCGATGTCGGCGCCATTGACGACATGATCACGGTTGAGATCTGGTGGGCAGAATGCGGGGCACACAGGTCCAGGCGCTGAGAGTGAAATGCGCCCGGGACCAGCAGTCTGCGCGGTTTCTCCGCCGACCCGAATCAAGTAGGTGTTGCCGCAGATTGAAGAGAACTGCACGCGCGCGCCGGTGTTGGGACTGCAAATCACGCTGCTGGAACCGCAGCCAACCACGGTTGGTACGGCGCACGTGCCTCCATAGACCACGATACGCAGGTCGGTCGCCGCACCGCAGGTATTAACCACCACGTTGCCGGAGCGTTCGCCGTTGTACGAGTACCACAGGTCGGGACCGATATTGATCCCGGTGCCGGATTCACACGTCGAAGGAATGGCAGGCGTGCCAACGGACGCGCGCATGGTGCTGAACTCGATGGTCTGCCCAATACTGAGTGGCAGCGCACCGGCGCAGGTGTCGTTCACCGGAATTGGTGCGTTGCAGGTCACTGCTGCTTGGCGAGCGCAGTCAAAATCCCACGTGCTGCTGCAGCAGAATGGGTCGATGGCGCAGGTGGCGCTGCAGCAGGTGGGGTCATTGCAGCCGGGACTTGCATGCACTTCAAAGCACGGTCCAGCATTGATGGAGCAGACCGGCGAGCAGCCGAGTTGCGAAACTTCAACCCGCACGTTGTAGCGCGGAACGGAATCGCACAGGATGTTGGCGCTGGCGCCCACGGTTGGGAATGTTCCTGGTGCCACGAGGACCCAGTAGTTGCCGGGCGCAATGCATGCCGCGGCGGTGACATCGACGCAATTCGGGGAGTTGACCTTGATCAGTGCCGCCGGAATATTCACTGGGCACGAGGCGGGAACCAGGACTGCAAACGTTGGAATAGTGGATGCAAGGTGCAGGGTGGCGCGAGCCAAGCCGTCGCCATCCGTATCCGGAATGGTGATCGAATAAATATCCCGATCGCCATTCCACACTCCCTCAACCACGTATCCGTTCAGTTGCCCGCATGCGCCGCCAGCGGCCGTCATGGGCGTGGCGGTTTGACCGGCGCTTTCACATGGATCGTTGTTGCGCGTGCCGCACGTTTCTGGTTCGGTGGTGGCGTTGGCTGGACATGCCAACGTGCATCCGCCGCAATATTGGGTCGCCCAATTCACGCAGAATTGATCCCACGCGCCGGAGCAGCACGATGGGTCGACCCCGCACACCACATTGCAGCACGCGGTGTCTTCGCAGCCGGGGGTGGAATGCAATGCCGTGCAGCCGCCTTGGCCGGGGAGACCGCATTGCACTGGTGGACCAGCGACACAGTAGAAGTCAGCTTCAAAGACGCAGGTGCTGTCCCAGCTGATGCTGCAGCAACTTGGATCAACTGCGCAGACCGAATTGCAGCATGTGCCATCGGAACACGCACCGTTACCGTGGGGCGTCGTGCACAGTCCACTGGCCGTGGCGCCGCACAGACCAACGCAATTTGAATCCGCGGTCGCGGCGCAGCCGGCGTCCCACGTCACTAGGCAGCACTCGGGGCTGATGGCGCACACGGTGCTGCAGCAATTGCTGTTGGAGCATCCTGGCAGGTTGTGCGCGATGAGGCAACTATCCGTGCCGTTACCGCAGTTTTGCGCCGTACTGCATGGAGTCAACGCCAGCGTCAGCGAAGTGGCGAGGGCTACCAGTGCAGAGGACAGTGTGTGTACGAAGTTCATCAGGGACTATCAGTGTCAGTATCGGGGGCGTGTCTCGGGAGCGAGATGCTATCCAACGTTCGCAGATGTACCGTCATTGGCTGCATCAAAGCCAGGAAGAACCGATCGTCACGTGCAAGTTAACCAGTACAGTTTCCCCACGAACCGAGCAAGATTCCTAAATCGGCTCCATTGACTATGCCGCTGTTATCAAGATCGCCGATCCCGCTCAAGCCCCAGTTTCCGAGCATGAGGCCGAGATCGCTGCCCCCAATCACGCCATCGTGATTCAGGTCGGCGGGGCACGGCGAAACACATGGAACAGTTCCCTCAGCAATACTCAGTGTTCCGCTACCGAATCCAGCCGATCCCCATGAACCGATTCGAATCCAGTAGTTTCCGCCGCACGTGAGCGTGGCGGTCATCGCGCTGAGATTGCCGCAGTAGTCATCGTTGCACGCGATGACGGAGGCGCCGCTGCTTCCTGGGCAACCGGTCCACAGTTCAAGACGTGTGTCAAAGGTTGCGCCAGCGCAGGTGGAGAAGGTTGCCGGGCCATTGAAGGCGGGCGTGAACGAGAACCACACATCATTGAAGAATCCGTCGCCAAGGCAGCCGCCCGATGGAGCAGTGGGGGCGTTGCTGACTGCCAGGGTGTTGTCAAACGCGTTGGCCCCAGTGTTCGCGACGCTTGCAGTTGCGCAGGTGTCATTTGGGGTTCCACCGCTACTGCCGCCGCAGGAAACGTTGAGTGTTCCCGTACCGCCAGTGGAGTGTCCACCAACACGAATGAGGTACGTCGAACCGCTCGCAACGGTCATGGTCATGCGGCTGGTGAGGATGGTGCAGCCGGTGCTGTCGTCATTGCAGGCGATCAGTGTGCCGCCACAGGCGGTGTACGCGGCAAGCCGAGTGTCAAAGTTTGCTGAAGTGCAGGTGCTGACAACTACTTGGCCATTGCACGTGGCCACGTAGCGGTACCAAATGTCCTTGACGAATGGGAGTCCGTAGCCTTCATCGCAGAGCGGATCAAGCGGCGGATCACTATCGGTGGCTGCATCGGTATTAAACGCCGTACCTCCATTGGTGATGGTGATGGCGCCCGAGCAATTGTCATTTGCGGGCTGCGGAATCACGGTGAATGTCACCGTTCCGGTGCCAGTGGAGTCATATCCACCAAGGCGCACACGCATAGGCGTTTGGCCATCGGAAAGAATATCCATGCGGCTGGTGAACCCATCGCAGCCGGGGTAGTCATCGTTGCACGCAAGTGTTGATCCGTCGCAGCTGTCGTAGGCGGCCAAGCGCGTGTCGAAGCTGGCGGTCCCGCACGTAGTGATCCGGGCTACGCCTGCACTCGGGGTCCACGAATACCAGACGTCGCGGGTGATGCCGGTGCCGGTTCCTTCGTCACAGAGTGGATCCATCGGTTGTGGCGAGTTGGTTGCCAAGCGAGTGTCGAAGGTCAGCGCAGCACCGAGCGCGGGTACGACCTGCGCAGTGGCGCATTCATCATTACTTGGCGGAGTGGCATCACATGGACTGGCGTTCAGTACCAGTACATATTCGTTGGATTCACCAGTGCCGCACGGGAAACCGGAGAACACCGTGGTCGCCACCAGCAGGCGGTAGGTGCCGGCCGCAACGCAGGCGGAAGCAGTGCCCGGACATGATGCTGCATCTGGGTTGCTTGACGCAAGCACCGTTGGAGAGCAGACATTGTCCAAGAGGAAGACCCGTCCGGGGCCCTTTGAATACAGCTCCAGCGAGATGGTGGAGCCAGCAGCGACGGTGAATTGGTAGAAATCAGTATCGCGAGCATCGCCAGTCGCCCAGTACGTTCCGCGTACGCGCGCGCCCACGGCAATCGTTTGTACCGGAGTGCCTTCGCTGTTGCATCCGCCGTTGAGGTCAGCGCCGCACGGCTCTGCTTCGGTGATGTTGGACGAAGGGAGGGTGCATGTTCCCGCGCCGCATGAAGTGCATAGGAGGCTCGCGCGAACGGCGCAGGTGGCGTCCCAACTTCCGTCGCTGGAACAGCAGTAGGGATCTTCATTGCATACCAAGCTGCAGCACGCAGAGTCTGAGCAGAACGGTGTTGCGGCTGCAATGCAACAATCATTGGTGCTGGTTCCGCATGCCGGGGGAGGCGGGGCGTTTGGAGTGATTTGCAGTTGCCCGGCGCCGGCGCTGGTGACATCAAACCCCCCGACCGCAATCTTGTAGGTGGTACCGGCGGTGGCCGCAAATTGAAGTTTGCTAGTGAAGGTTGCGCAGCCCGTGGAATCATCATTGCAGGCAACGACGCTCGCGGTGCTGCATGAAGCAAATACGGCAATACGAGTATCAAACGCGGCCAATCCGCATGTAGAAAGTTCGAGATTCCCCGACGATGTTGCCAGGTAGGAGAACCAACGAACGCGGTGCATGATGTCGTCGCCGGCGGATCCGAGGTCGCAGAGTCCGGCGAGGTTGATGTCCTGGGTGGAGGCCACGGTGTTAAACGCGTTGAGTCCACTGACTGCGGTGATAGCGGTGGCGCAGGTGCCGCCGCCGGTATCGGTTGATCCGTCCGAGGCGATGTTCACGCTGCCCACGCCGACAGTGGTTGATCCAAATCCACCGATCGCAATGTAATAGGCAGTGCCAGCGATTGCCGGGAATGAAACCTTTGAGGCCCAAGCCTGGCCAGTGGTGATCGTGCAACCCGCAGTGTCATCATTGCATGCAATGACTGACGCCAAGTTGGAGCAATTGGTGAACACAGCGATCTTGGAATCAAACGCCACCGAGCCGCACGTGCGCGCGATGTAGGTGCCGTTAGCAGGTGCTACAAATCGAACCCATGTGGCGTTGTAGATGATGTCAGTGCCAATGGCGGAGACGTCGCAGATACCAGTGAGGTTGACATGGTTGCCGGCAGTAGTGGTAATGGCGGTGTCACCGAGTGATGCGGTGAGCGGTGCTGCACACGTTTGCGCATACGCATGCTGCCCAACCAGCGGCGTCAACACCATCGCTGCCGCGAGGGCTGCCAGGGGCCTGCATTTCGATACGGTGTGGGAGGTCATCTCGCGGCGGTCCTGTGCGTGCTGTGGCGATTCATGCGGGCCGTGCCCGGGATGTGGTTGAACCATGGGTTCCTTCGACCATTGTCCTCGGCATTGTGACGCAATCGTGTCTTGTTTCATACGGTCAATCAAGGCATTTGCGCTCGGAAATCCTGAACTTATTGCACTCATACTGGGCATGTGAGTGAATAGTTCAAACTTTGCCTGTGTTTGGAGTTCTCGGCGGGTGGATCTTTGCGGGGGCGGCTGGCAGCCGGACGGCCGGGCGTTAGACTTCTAGGACTCTGAGGATGGGTTGCCGGCCGCCGTGGCAGCAGCACAAGCCTCTGGGAAGACCTGACTTTTAGAGCACACCCCATGTCCGTGACCATTGGTTCCCACGCACCAGCCTTCAAACTTCCCGCACGCCCTGGACACGAAATCGATGTCGGCAACGTGATCGGCCATCAGAAGGTGGTGCTGCTCTTCATCCCCTTGGCGTTCAGTCCCGTGTGCACCACCGAGTTCTGCACCTTCCGCGATGATTGGTCCAATTGGTCCAAGCTTGGCTGTGCGGTGTATGGCATCTCCGTTGATAGCCCGTTTGTCACCGACAAATTCAAGCAAGAACTCTCCATTCCATTTGACATCCTCTCTGACTTCAACAAGGAAGTGAGCCGCACCTACGGAGCGCTCTATGAGAATTTGATGGGCTTGAAGGGTGTTGGTAAGCGCGCGGCGTTCGTCATCAATGCGGCGGGCAAAGTGGTGTACGCCAAGGTGAATGATGAAGCGGGGCAGCAGGTGGACTTTGCGGCCATTCAGAGCGCGGTGGAATCATGCTGAAAGACGCCTGCTATCGATGCATGACGGCTGCGCTCGTGGCATCAACCGTGCTGGCAACTGTGTTGTCGAGCGGTTGTTCTGCGTTTGCGCCGCCGCATTCTTCAGGCGGAATTTTGGTCATTGAAGTTCCCGCAGATAGTGGACCGGATGCAGTGGAAGCGGATCGTTCCACCCGTGAGGGTGAAATGAAGGTTGGTGATCGTTTGGAAGTCCGACTCGGCGCGTATGCGGGAACGGGTTTCGCATGGTCGCTCGCAGGCCCGGTTCCGGGCAACATGCAGATGACCACAGCTGACCCTGCTGGCAAGGTTGAGCCAGTGGCTGGTACCACGACCCGACCCGGTGGCGCCACCATGTCAACCTTTGGGATGACCGCGGTGGCACAGGGCGACGCCAAGATGCGCTTTGTTCTGATGCGGCCTTGGGAAACCGACGGCAAGCGCCAAGTTGCGCGCACCGTAGAGGTGGAGGTGGTTGTGAAAACCGCTCCCAATTCTGACGTGCAGGCCACTGACCCGTTCAAGTGAGTTTCACGATGTGCAGACTGCTTGAATTGGCATGATTCGTGCCGATTCAAGCAGTCTGTCGCATCTACGGTGCTCTTCGGCGGTAAGGGTGGCATGCTGGCTGCGTGTGCAGGAATCATCCTTGTTGGTATGGCCATGGTCGCGCCGCCGCAGCGTGTTGACGATGCCGCGGACGCCCTGATTGCTGAACGTGCACATGACATCTTGGTGTCACGATGCCTTCGTTGTCACGGCGGCGTGCGTGAGCAGGCGGGATTGAATTTGGCGTGGCGGGATCGCGCGCTGCAAGTTCGTCCCAAGGGACCGCCAGCCATCATTCCTGGTAACGCTGCGGCAAGCGCGCTCCTCACGCGTGTGATGCATACTGATCCAGAATTGCGAATGCCAGCAGAGGCGCCAGCACTCTCGGCGGACGAAGTGGCCACGCTGCGCGCGTGGGTTGATGCGGGCGCCGTGTACCCCGTGCTCTGGTCGTTGCGGCCGATTGCGGAGCAGATGCCGGCGCCTGGTCCGGAGTCACTGTGGAACACTCTCGGCATTGATCGGGCGGTATCGGTTCGACTTGCTAGCGCTGGCATCCCGCTGCCGCCGGAGGCTGCGCCAGAGTCATTAGTTCGCCGAGCCGCGCTGGACATCACTGGCCTTCCGCCTGACGCCGCGCTGGTTTCGGCATACGTTGCAGATCCAAGCCCCGCGCAGTGGGAGCGCACCGTCGATGCACTCTTGGCATCACCAGCGTTCGGGGAACGATGGGCGCGCGTTTGGCTTGATCTTGCTCGCTATGCAGACACCAAGGGCTATGAGAAGGATGCGCGCCGCGATGTGTGGCGGTTCCGGGATTGGCTCATTGACGCTTGGAACAGCGACATGCCCTATGACCAATTCACGGAGCGGCTCATCGCTGGTGATTTGCTGCCCGGCGCTACTGAGAATGATCGCATTGCCACTACGTTTCATCGGCTCACACTCACGAATGATGAGGGTGGAACAGACAATGAGGAGTTTCGTGTAGCAGCAGTGATGGACCGCAGTGTCACCACATGGCTTGCATGGATGGGTACATCGATGCAGTGCGTGCAGTGTCATGCACATCCGTACGACACCATTAATCACCGCGATTACTACACATCGCTTGCGTATTTCAATCAAACCGCCGACGCGGATCGTGAAGACGACAGCCCGCTGTTGCATGTTGCGTGGGAACGGGGCACCACTACTGTTCCAGTGATGCAGGAACTGCCGGCCAGTGAACAGCGTGCAACGAACGTCTTTACGCGCGGCAATTGGCGCGCACTCGGCGAGGCCGTGGCGCCAAGTACTCCAGCATATTTCCCGCCGCAGGGAGCGCAGCGTTCGGATCGCCTTGGTTTGGCACAGTGGATCATGGATCCAGCCAATCCGCGTGCGGCGCGCGTGGAAGCCAATCGCATTTGGGAGACCATCTTTGGATGCGGACTGGTGGAGACGCTGGAGGACTTTGGTGAAGCGGGGGCGCGTCCGTCGGACGTGGTGCTGCTTGATGTCGTAGCCAGTCGACTACAAAAACTGGGTTGGTCGCGGAAGGCGCTGATTGGTGAAATCGTCAAGTCGCGCACGTACCGCATGTCCGCGCAACCTTCGGATGCGGCGCTGCGCATTGACCCAGACAACCGGATGATGTCCCGAGCGCCGCGCTTTCGCCTTGAAGCAGAGGCGATTCGCGATCAATCATTAGCAGTGGCAGGAATTCTTGATCGCACGATGCACGGCCCGCCCGTATTCCCACACCAGCCCGATGGCACGTGGATGGTGGTGTATAGCGGTGATGGATGGACCACCAGTGAAGGCGGTGATCGCTACCGTCGCGCTATCTACACCTTCTGGCGTCGATCAAGCCCGCATCCTTCGCTCATGAATTTTGACGCTGTTTCACGGGAAACATGCACGGTGCGAAGGATCCGCACCAATACGCCACTTGCTGCGCTGGCGGCGATGAATGATCCAACATTCGTGGAGGCTGCTGCGGCATTTGCGCAACGGGCCATTGATGCAACGCCTGGAGCCAGTGATGCGGAACGAGCGCGCTGGATGTTGTCAGCCGCGCTGGTACGCACCCCGCGCCACGACGAGTGTGCGCGGTTGGCACAACTTGCAGCAGGTGAGCGGGCGGCTGCCACTACCGCAACACAGCCAACGTCTGAACTTTCGGTGTGGTCTGCTGCGGCAGCCACAATCATGAATCTTGACGAGTTTCTTTCGCGAACCTGATCTGGATCCATGTCGCACCACCATCCACGTCCCCGCATGGTTGCCACGCCCGCCGAGTACATGGCGGAGTTGCAGGCGATGACGCGGCGGCAATTCTTAGGAAATTCAGCGTGGGGAATTGGCGGGATTGCGCTGGCCGCCATGCTGGGCAGTGAGAAGAGTGCGCATGCCAACGCGGTGTCATTGCCCCCCGCGGGTTCGCCGATTGACCCACTGATGGTGCGTGCACCGCACTTTGCAGCACGTGCCAAGCGGGTGATCTTTATCCACCTTGCGGGCGCGCCAAGCCAGCACGAACTGTTCGATTGGAAGCCAGCGCTGGTGCGGCACAATGGTCAGCCCTGCCCGGACGAACTGCTGAAGGGTGAACACTTTGCTTTCATCAAAGGCCATCCAACACTGCTTGGAACCCCCTATAAATTTGCGCGATACGGGCGCAGCGGGCAGGAGTTGAGCGAATTGATCCCGCACCTTGCATCGGTGGCTGACGATCTGTGCATTGTGAAGAGTTGCACCACCGAACAGTTCAATCATGCGCCGGCGCAGTTGCTGTTGCACACTGGCGATCCGCGCTTTGGCGGTGCATCCATGGGTTCATGGTTGACGTACGGATTGGGCAGCGAAGCCTCGGAGTTGCCGGGATTTGTGGTGCTGGTTTCCGGTGACAAGACGCCGGATGCCGGTAAGAGTGTGTGGGGAAGCGGATTTCTTCCCGGAGCATTTCAGGGCGTGCAATGCCGAGCGTCCGGCGACCCGGTCCTGTATGTCCAGAATCCAGAAGGTGTCGATCGTGCTGCTCGGCGTCGCATGCTTGATGCGCTGCAAGATTTGAATTCCATGGCGGCGGCGAGTGCTGCTGATCCAGAGACGGATGCGCGTATCGCACAGTATGAGCTGGCGTTTCGGATGCAGGCGAGTGTTCCGGATGCCATGGACATTTCACATGAGGATGCGGCAACGTTGGAGGCGTACGGCGCCACGCCAGGGAAAGCAAGCTTTGCAAACAACTGCTTGCTCGCGCGTCGGCTGTCCGAACGCGGCGTTCGCTTTGTACAGCTCTTTGATTGGGGCTGGGATGCACACGGCACGAATACCACTGATGACATACTCACTCAGCTTCCCAAGAAGTGCAAAGAGTCTGATCGTCCCGTGGCGGCGCTCATCAATGATCTGCGACAACGCGGCTTGCTTGATGAAACGCTGATTGTGTGGGGCGGCGAATTTGGCCGAACGCCGATGGCAGAATTCCGTGATGGAAAGAAAGATTTCTTCGGCCGCGATCATCACCCGCATTGCTTTACGGTGCTCCTTGCGGGGGGAGGGTGCAACGCTGGCACCACCTACGGCGAGACGGATGAGTTGGGCTGCCGCGTGGTGCGCGATCCGGTGCCAGTGAAGGACCTGCAGGCAACCATTCTGCATCTCCTTGGCCTTGATCACCGCCGCCTTGCGTACCGGCATGCCGGGCTGGAGCGCCACCTGACCGGCGTCACGCCGGATGCCCGGGTTCACTCGGGATTGATTGCGTAAGAGGCAGCAATTGCACCAATTTTCCTGATACCATTCCGCTCTCTTTGCGGGAGTAGCTCAATGGC
>Ga0209296_1002482_pt1 | contig 13233 bp, 8 predicted proteins | sample S_130206_EF_Meta_FD_187319 | JGI IMG/M metagenome (GOLD analysis project Ga0209296, IMG submission 187319) | Freshwater microbial communities from Lake Simoncouche, Canada to study carbon cycling - S_130206_EF_MetaG (SPAdes) (version 2) | ecosystem: Environmental > Aquatic > Freshwater > Lake ...
ACCGTATCGTCTTCATTCAGAACAACCAGTGCTTCGTTGGCATCCAGCATAACAAGAGTGGATCAGGCAACTTCAGACGCGTCATCTTCGCTGGCAACTACGATTACCACCGTATCGTCTTCATTCGGAACGGCAAGTTCTTCTCTTTCAGCAAGCATATCAACAACCGCAACAACACTTGCCTCAGTTTCTGGTAGTGTTGTTAACCTTTCGGGCGAATATGGTATCAATGTTACAGCCGGAAGAGTAACCGGCTTCAAGATTTTATCAAGTCCGACTGTTTCAGATTTTACTATACAAGCTGATAAATTTGCTATTGTAAATAGTTCGGGTTCAGGTAGCAGATCTCCATTCGTGGTTGAAAGTGATGTAACATATATCGACGGTGCTGTTATTAAAAGTCTTGATGCTGGTAAAATTACAGCAGGTACAATCAATGCCTCGGTATTATTGACAGCAGCAGAACTACAATCTCCGCGTATCACGGGCAGTGCATTCATGATCAACAGCACCCTTGGAATGAGATACATGGATGACACTGGTGTATTTACAATCACAGGCGGCAGTCAAAATGGATCTGGTGGTCAGATAGACTTTACCGGCAATTCATATTCTCCGAATCCGGGCGTTGTGAGCATTTTTGCTCAAAATGTTGGAACTGCATATGGTGGAGGATTTATACAATTTTATCTTGGTGGAGCACAAAGAGGATTCATGTATAAAGACGGAAGTTTTCATTGGCTTGGAAGCATTTCGGCAGCTTCATATGTATCCACATCTACTCGCAAGCTGAAAGATAATATATGTATAATGACTGGTAGTTTGAATATAATAAATCAATTGCAGCCCGTATCTTTTGATTGGAAATTTAAGAATAATAAACCAGATACCGGATTAATTGCGGAAGATGTATATAAAATACTTCCACATATCATACATAAAGATAGTGAAAATGAAATACAAGGACTTGATTATAATAAAATTATACCATACTTGATTGGAGCAATTAAAGAACAACAGACAATGATAATAAATTTACAATCTGAAATTAAAAATATAAAAAAATAATCTATGGCTAATCCAGTAACAAATTATAAAGTAATAGGTGGTACCGATACAAATGGAAATCCATACACAGTCAACACAGATTTGGGCGACATCTTTATTGCAAGTTCTGGTTCAAGTGGAACCAATGGCAGCAGTGGAACAAGTGGAGAGTATGGCAGCAGCGGCACCAGTGGAGAAAGTGGTTCGTCTGGAACCAGCGGTGAAACTACCGGCAGCAGTGGAACAAGTGGAGAGTCTGGCAGCAGCGGCACCAGTGGAGAAAGTGGCAGCAGCGGCACCAGTGGAGAAAGTGGTTCATCTGGAACCAGCGGTGAAACTGGCAGCAGTGGAACAAGTGGAGAGTCTGGCAGCAGCGGCACCAGTGGAGAAAGTGGCACAAGCGGCAGCAGTGGAGAAAATGGCACGGCTGGAACCAGCGGTGAAACTGGCACAAGCGGCAGCAGTGGAGAAAATGGCACGGCTGGAACCAGCGGTGAAACTGGCACAAGCGGCAGCAGTGGAGAAAATGGCACGGCTGGCACAAGCGGCGCTCAAGGTGAAACAGGTGCAACAGGTGCTCAAGGAATTCAAGGTGAAACAGGTGCAACAGGTGCTCAAGGAATTCAAGGTGAAACAGGTGCAACAGGTGCTCAAGGAATTCAAGGTGAAACAGGTGCAACAGGTGCTCAAGGAATTCAAGGTGAAACAGGTGCAACAGGTGCTCAAGGAATTCAAGGTGAAACAGGTGCAACAGGTGCTCAAGGAATTCAAGGTGAAACAGGTGCAACAGGTGCTCAAGGAATTCAAGGTGAAACAGGTGCAACAGGTGCTCAAGGAATTCAAGGCAGTCCTGGCACCAAAGAAGCAATTGTTCAGGGACTGTCAGTTGATAAATACGTTGCCTTGTATTGCACTGAAATGCCGGATGTGAGATTTGATGATATTCTGAAATGCAAGGTCGAAAACAAAACAACAATCACAGCATACATGGATGCAACATATTTTCATGTTTGTGAAACTGATACTATTGAAGCAATCAGTTATATATGTTCATATCCAGCAGTTGCTGGCATAAAGATAGTTGGTAATGCTGTACTGATTGAGTTTGAGAAAAACAAGTCATTGCCAGAATATATAACGATAAAATTGAGTGGTATTCGAAAAGGATACAAGAATCTCAGATTTGCAGAACGCACGCCGTTGGATTTGGAAAAGAATACAAAGTTCTGGCAGTCTTGGCGTAAATGAAAAATACAAATAAACCACGCCGTAATGGTGGATGGGCATTCGCTAGAAAAATATTTTTATAAAATCAGAATTGCGTAGTACCAGCAACAGATGTCTAGCAACATTCCTTGATAATATTGTAAATTTCGCTTGACAAATAAAAATATGGTTATAATCTACTAAAGATGAAAATTTTATATATAGCTCCGCATTTATCAACGGGTGGATGTCCACAATTTTTGTTTAAGAAGATACAGGTATTGCACAAAGACCATGAAGTATATTGTATTGAATATGCAGACCACGGCTGTTTCACAGTTCAAAAGAACAAAATAAAAGAAATTCTCAAAGACAGATTGATTTCTGTGAATTATGATCGCTCAAAAATAGTTGATATAATCAAAGATTTGGACCCTGATGTTGTGCATCTGGAAGAAATGCCAGAATATTTCATGGACAATGATATTGCTAAAAAGATATACATAAAAGACAGACGATATAAAATCATTGAAACATCACATGACAGCAGCTTTGATCCAAAAACTAAAGTGTTTTTTCCAGACCGATTGATATATGTGAGCAAATATCAAAAAGAAAATCTCAAAGAAATTGATGTGCCATCTGAAGTTTGTGAATATCCTATTCTTATCAACCCAAGAAAACCAAGAGAAGAAGCACTAAGAGTATTGGGTCTTGATCCCAAGAAAAAGCATGTGATGCATGTTGGTTTGTTCACATCAAGAAAAAATCAAAAAGAAATTATTGAGTATGCTAGAATACTCAAGGACCAACCTATACAGTTTCATTTCATTGGAAATCAAGCAGACAATTTTAGAAGCTATTGGGAACCATTGATGAAAGATTTTCCATCCAACTGCAAATGGTGGAATGAAAGAAAAGATGTAGACAATTTTTATCAAGCAGCCGATTTGTTTCTGTTTGTGTCCAAGGATGAAAATGGAGACAAAGAAACAAGTCCATTGGTTATACGCGAAGCAATATCATACAATATACCAACGTTGATTTATAATTCTCCTGTGTATATGGGAATGTATGACAAATATGAAAATATAAAATATCTTGATTATGATAGCAAGGATGAAAATTTAAACAAAATACTAAAAACTCTAAATCTATATACAACAAAATCTATGACGCAATTCAACATGCAATATGATAAAACGAGCAACAAGGTTACTTTTAGCTGCTCAAGAAAAATAAAAAATGCTCTAATATCTGTAAAAGAGTTGGACTCTCGCACTGTAATGTGGGCTGTAAAATACCCAGAATTTCCAGCCAATGCCGATTATTGGATTATTCCATGTAGAAAAGAAGTTATTAATTTTGAAACAGATCCTTATGTTGGCGGATTGCTTGTAGAACTTTATGAAAACGACGTATTGGTGGGTTCCAAATCAATTCGCATCAAGCCGGAAGTATATAATAAAATGCAATCAAAGTTGAAGAATAATTTTGAGCCAACTTATATTAATTATACAGAGTTCTTTGTAGATAGAATTTATGACAAGTATCTAAAAGGTAAGACGTTTAACACGGTTGTTGACGTTGGTGCTAATATCGGACTATGGACCGAATATATCATGCATTCTGCAAATTGCAAAAAGGTATTCTCAGTAGAACCAAACACAGAAGCATTGAAGGTATTAAAGAACTCGTTTGATGACAAAGTTACGGTTGTTGAAAAAGCAATGGCAACCAAAGATGGTGAACTTGAATTCTTTGTTGATGAAAACAATTCTACCATATCGTCGGTTGCTGAATTTGATGGTCGTAGTAACATAAAATATAAAGTCGGAGCCATATCGTTCAAGTCGTTCATATCCCAATATAACTTGGATAATATTGATTTGTTCAAGGTTGATATTGAAACGGGTGAATATGATTTGTTTGAGTCATTTGATGAATCCGATTTTGCTAAAATCAACAACATGCTTGTTGAGTTTCATGTAATGGGTGGTAGAACATATGAAAAAGATGCTACAAATCTTATCAACATGATAAAGAAAGCCGGATTCTTTGTTTATGCAAACACCATCCACGAACACGGCGGATTCTTATTTGCAACCAGAGAAGAAATAAAAGAAGACAAGCGCAATGCTGATATGACGTTGTTGTTGAACGCTCGCAACTGTCCAGACAAGCGAGATTTGGCATCTCTTGTAAATGAGCTATTCCCGAACGGAAAAGGTGTTGAAATTGGCGTACTGAACGGAGAATACTCCAAGATTATATTGGAGCGTTGGGAAAATGGACAATTGTTTATGGTTGATGCATGGAGGCACCTAGATGGTTATATTGATATGAACGGTCAAGACGACAAATATCACCACGACTGCCTAATAAGAGCATGTCAAAACACAAAGCAATGGGAAACCAGAGCACATATTATCAGAATGGATAGCGTTGCTTCTGCAAACATGTTCCCCGATGAGTATTTTGACTTTGTATACATTGATGCCGATCATTCGTATGAAGGAGTTGTGCGTGATATGAAAGCTTGGTGGCCAAAAGTAAAGAAGGGTGGACTTTTCTGCGGCGATGATTATATCCCACAAGACGGAGACATCTGGCTGACCGTGCAGGGTAAAGAACCGGTATACGCTGGAAAGTTCGGAGTTCGCAAAGCTGTGAATGAATTCATGCAAAAGAACGGACTAAAAGTGTATGAAACTACCAACGAGCCATACTGGAAGCAATGGTATACATTCAAGCCATTCTAATAAAACACGACTATGGTTATATTTTTATACAGCGACAAAAATTGTGAACATCAAGCAATGGCTTGTATCAAGTCTTTGACAAACAAAATCACGGACGATATAAAAATTGTTTATTATACAATTGGATTTGACAGCAGCTTTGAATTCAAAAACTTGTACAAAGTCAAAGTTGATTATCGACCACAATATCCAACCTTCCATTTTTACAAGGCGGAGCTTTCTTTGCTTACTATGCAGATGTTTCCCAATGAATATTATTTATTCACGGATACAGATGTATTGTTCTCGCGAAACTTTAACTTTAATGACCACAAATATAACGAGTCATATCCTATGGCAAGTTATGGTCCACATGAATATCCATTCATTTGGCAAGAAGTAAACGGTGTCAAGATTATATTCAATGAAAAGAAGCTGATGACATATCATGGACTGGAAAACAGAAGCATGAGATATTGCTGGTCTTGTTTTTATGCATTCAACCCAAACTGCAAAGAGTTTTTTGAAGAATATACTTCAATTTGTCAGAACAAATATCTGTTGGATCGTCGCAAGGATTATTTTCCATATGCCGATGAAACTGCATTTAATGTGTGCTTATGGAAACGCGGTGCCAATAAAAACCTAAAACAAGCATTTGTAAATACACATATGTTGGAAACCGTCAAGTTGGTTGAAGAAAGAAAAGCAAAAAATAAAGTATTCACAAACAGCGTAGATGCATTTGGTTCAAGTTGGGAGGCTGTTGAAGATCCAGATCAAGTTTTGTTATATCACGGCTTCAAAGAAAAAGTAGAAATGGATAAAACTGTTGACTATCTGCTGGCATGAGTTTTTTTGACATACATTTTGACAAAACAAATTTCACAGTTTATTTTAACTATAAATTGGAAAGTGTGTCAAAGTATATATTCACTGTTGGTGACTTGTATACGGATGCTGTTTATTATGCTTGGACATATGATATAGAATCTGGTTCAAATTTGTGGATGCAACCATTGTCCCCAAAAATACATTCATTTGTTATAAACAATCCAAATTTTCCTGGATTTGTTGCAAAAATATATAACAAAGATTTTAGACTGGTTCAATATAAAAACATTATTGTAAACAAAAATGCAAAACGGGTTGTCAGTACATTTCATTCAGATCCATTTGATCCCACGGGACCATCCTACGCAGATTTCTTCTATGGGGATTTGTGCAAAGATATAGACGTTTCTGGAACAGTTGTTGATGCTGGTGCCAATGTTGGGTTTTTTACTTTATATGCCAAACATTTTGGAGCAAGAAAGATATACAGTATAGATCCAGATCCTTTACCATTCTTTTATTTGGAAAAGAACTTTGGTCAAGATGCAAGCATAACGCTGCTCAACAAAGCTATGAATGTTTCGGACGATGGTATGGACATAAACATATCACTTGGAGCATCGGTTGGTACAAGTGAGTTTTTGAATATAGAAAATTCTGTAAAAATACATGTACCAACAACATGCGTAGATTCTATATTAAGTATGGAAAGTAATATAAATTTGCTAAAGCTTGACATTGAAGGAACTGAATTTAAAGTAATTGAAAATTTAAACCAAAAACATTTTGATAGAATAAATCAATTCTTCATCGAGTTTCACTTTGATCCAAAGCCAATAGCCAAAAAGCTCATAGATAATGGATATAAAGTAGAATATAGACATTGTACAGAAAATGATACGGCGGGATTCATATACGCGACAAAATAAAAAATATTATGGCAAACGGAATATACAGAATAACGGAAGAGTTTGAAGAAAAATTGGCAAAATACACAGGAGCACAATACGCAGTGACTCTCGACAATGCAAGCAATGCTTTGTTTTTATCTTTGTATTATGAAAATATCAAAGGTTCTATCATAACAATACCATCCAGAACATACCCAAGTGTTCCGTGTGAAATCATACATGCTGGCGGCAGGGTTGCATTTGAACCAGTTGAAGGTAGAACCATAAAGGGTGCATATCAATTAAAGCCAACCAGAACATGGGACAGCGCATTAAGATTTACATCAAATATGTATATCCCAAATACATTTATGTGTATTTCATTCACCGGTCCATACAAGCACTTCAAATTAAGTAAGGGCGGAGCTATTCTCACGGACGATCTTGAAGCATATCATTGGTTCAAGCGTGCAAGATATAGCGGAAGACGTGAGTGTTCATATCACGACGACAATCTGGACATGCTTGGGTGGAACTTTTATATGATGCCGGAATTGGCCGCACGCGGTGTGCTTCTCATGAATCAATTTTATAATATGGATGGTACGCCAAAACAAAATGATGATTTGGAAATGCCATATCCAGATTTGTCAAAATTTGAAGTGTATAAACAATGATTCGAGGATTTTCAAATTATACAAGAGAAGAACTAGTAAACTCGCTCTTTTCTGTAGGAGAAAATGTCTATATTTCAGACGACGTTATATTACATAATCCAAGAAACATAAGCATTGGCAACAATGTTAGAATAGATTCCCAATGTATATTGATTGCCGGTAAATATACTAGAATAAAAATTGGAAATGATGTGCATATTTCTGTCGGATGTTATTATTACGGAAATTCTGGAAATATCACTCTTGAGAATTCTGTGTGTACGTCCGCACGCTGTACGTTGTATACAGGTAATGATGATTATACCGATGGGTACATGGCAAACTCTATGGCACCCAAGGAATACAAAAAAGTGACCATCGGAGATATATTAATAAAAAAATATAGTCTTGTGGGATGTTATACTGCAATATTGCCAAATGTAACGCTTGAACACGCCACGTCAGTTGGCGCTCACTCGCTGGTAACAGAATCAACTATGCCATTTGATATTATAGCAGGTGCTCCTGCAAAATTTATAAAGAAGAGAAAAAATATATATTTAAATTAATATGAAAAAATGTGTTATTATACCTTGTTATGCAAATAATCAGTATCGTAAAGAACTGTTGCAAGGTCAGATTAAATTTTTTAACAAACTCAACATTGATATAATATTGGTTTCTTCCGATCACATTGATAAGATGGACGGTGTTAAAAATTACATCACAATAAACCACGTGTCCGACAAAAAATATTTATCGGATGGATTTTTCAGTTATTGTAATATAGAAGGATTCAAATACTTTAAAAACACGACATACAGCAATATAGCAGCATCAAGTTTCTTTGTAAAATTATTTCAGACTTCTTTTAATTATTGTAAAAATTTGGGATATGATTTTTGTTATGTTATTGATTTTGATAATATAATAAAAGAAAGTCAAGTTGATATATTATTCGGTGAAGATTTGGACTATTCAAAAGTTTATTTTTATGATTTTCAAAAATCAAACGAATACCAAGGTGCGTTTCAGTATGGAAATTTAAATATACTGGTTGATATGTTTTCCGAAAACAATATCAATAAAATAGAAAAACTTGCGACGGAAGTGTCGATAGTATCAACCGAGAGAGTATTGTTTGAATTGGCGGCGGAATATAAAGAGAGTGTTATTGTTTTAAAACACACAGATTTTGAAATATTTTCTCGTCGGAATATGTTTTCCAGCAGCAATGTTGCGAATGTTTATTACAACGAAGAAAGTAAAGAATATTGGTTTTTGCAATATAAGGGAGATACCTGTGAAAATGAATTCGCGTGTGAATTGTTTTTAGAAGATGTTCTGATACATTGCGGTCACTTCAAACATACAAATCTATGGTACTTGACAAAATTGGAAAATAATAGAAATTATAAAATAAAATATTATGATGCGGAAATATCTGACTTGACATTGAGTAAAACTTTAAATATATACACTGATACAAATACGGTTACTACATCAAACTGGATACAAAGAACTTAAAATGAAAATAATCAATATCACGCCGGGACTTATATCAATTCCACCAAATGGATGGGGTGCAATCGAAAAAATTATCTGGGATTATCATCTTGAATTGAACAAGCTGAACATCCGTAGTGAGATAAAATATCTCAATGATGTTAAATATGATGAAAGTATGGTTGTACATGTACATGTGGCCAATCTTGCCAATATGCTACATGAACGTGGCGTTCCATATATCTTTAGTATTCATGATCATCACGCATTTTTGTATGGCAAAGAATCGCATGTGTACAAAGAAAATTTTAAAGCAATTGAAAATAGTGTGTTTTCTTTGTCACCATGTAAGTTTTTGATACCATATTTTGGAAGCAAAAAGTTGAGATACGTATCTCACGCTGTAAATACAGGTGTCTTCACCTACAAAGCAAGAGAAATGAGCAGCAAGCCAAAGTTGTTGTGTGTAGCCAACAATGGATATGCCAACGACCAAAGTAAAGACCGCAAAGGGTTTGCTATTGCAATTCAAGCAGCCAAGAGTTTGGGATTGCCATTGACGATTGCTGGTCCACGCAACAATGACAATTTCTTCAAGACGCTTGATCCTGTACTCAATAACTATGACCAACTAACCAAAATATATGACTTGGATGAAAAGTCTCTCATTGAGTTGTATAACAGTCATGATATATTTTTACACTTCTCCGAACTAGAAGCTGGTCATCCAAATCTTACATTGTTGGAAGCAATGGCATGTGGTTTGCCCGTGGTTGGTACGTTTGAAGAAAAAAAATATAAAGGTATGATTGTTACTTCGCGAGACATATCCGAGGCAGTTCGCGGTATTGAAGATGTGAGATTAAATTATACAGTATATAAAAATGCTGCATTGGAAAATGCCAAAGAAAATTCGTACAGCAACAGAGTACATGATTTGGCCAAACTATACAGCGAATATCGTGAATGCATTTTTGGTAATCAATTGATCAACAGCTACAAAAACACAGATGTGGTATACAAAGAACCAAAGAAACCAGAAAATAGAATCAAAATAACTTTTGATGATGGTGCCAAAGTAGACATACCCGGTCCAGTTGACAAGAGTTATAAGATCAAGTTTATTGATTTTCATACAGGCCATGTTGTGTATGAAACGAAACTTAAAAATAATATGTGGGCATCAACTTCCACAAAGTATTTCAACAAGTGGGTGGTTGAGGTATATGACATATCGGATGGTTATGATGTATTGGTAGAAAAACACACATTTGATCCAAAAAATAAAAAAGTTAAAGTTGTATTGGACAGTGAAAGTTTAGGAGATTTGTTGGCGTGGATTGGTGCTGTTGATGAGTTTCAAAAGAAACATCAATGTATAATGGAATGTGCAGTGTTTAATAAAGTACTTCGTCCAATGTTTGAGAAGAATTATTCAAATATAAAATTCTTGGCAGTGGATGTGTATACAGATCCATATTATGCCAAATACAAGATTGGTTGTTTTGATGGAGAAAATACCAAGAATCATATTCCAACCGATCCAAGGTTGCTCAATCTATGTTCAATTGCCACAACCATCTTGGGCTTGACCAACATAGAATACAAACCAAAGATTACTTTTGATGCCAATAAGTATAAAAATGTAAAGAAGAAATATGTATGTATTGCTACTCAAAGTACTTGCCAAGCAAAGTATTGGAACAACAAAACTGGATGGAAGACGGTGGTTGATTATCTAAAGAGCAATGGATATGAAGTATGGTGTATTGACCGACACAATAGTTTTGGCGTAGACAAAAGTATGAATTATATGCCAGAAGGCTGTGTAGATAAAACTGGCGACTTTACACTGGACGAACGCATGGCTCAAATAGCGGGCGCACAGTTCTTTATTGGACTAAGTTCTGGTTTGAGTTGGTTGGCATGGGCCGTAGGCAAGCCAGTGGTGTTGATCAGCGGATTTACCAAGAGTTTGTGTGAGTTTCATACTGAATATAGAGTGATCAATGAAAGCGTATGTAATGGTTGTTGGAACGATATGTCCTGCAAGTTTAGTCGCAATGATTGGTTTTGGTGTCCAAGGAACAAAAACTTCGAATGTTCCAAGGAAATATCGGCGGATATGGTATTGAAACAAGTCAAAAAATTGATATAATAAACCGGTCGTATATACTTATAAGCATGGACATTTCTATAAAAAACCTAAAAAAGTATATTTTTGAACCAAAAACAGAGTCACTGCGTCTAAAAAGGGCCAATGAAATACTAAGTCAGAACATGGTCATCACCGAAAAGGTAGATGGAACAAAACTGACATTGGTACGTACACAGCAAGTTGATAAAGCAGATTATACCAAAAATTGGGTTGTGGCATATAAAGGAACTGTGTTGTATGCCAAAGAGTTTGCTCATTTGAATGATAAAGAAAAAGGTGATATATCTCAATCTTCTGTTGGCATTGGTCAATATTCCATGATATTTGATCATTTGTCCAAGATAAACAATAAGATTAACAGTATTCCAAAAAGCACTGAGTTTAGTGTTGAGTTTGCTCAAAACAAAGACACATTAACTCGTACATATGTCAACAAGGGTGGCTTGTTCTTGAGAAGTTATGGTGAAGTGCAGTATCGTGTGGTTGGTGGAGATTTGCATACCATTCCGAAACAAGAAATAACAGACTACAAGTCTGTGAACAAGATGGCAGACTTGTTGGAAATATCAGCATTTCCTATCTTCTTTCAAGGAAAACTCAGCAAGGAAAATCTGCTGAAGAATCCTTTGTTTGGATCAAAACTAACAAATGTTGATTGGACTAATCCGACTGATGTTGTAACAAAATTTTCGGAAGCTATTCTGGCTGTTCCATCTACATTGGGTGGCACAACAGAAGGTGTGGTAATGAAGCTTGATAATGGAGAGTTCTTCAAGTTAGTGCAAGCCGATCAATATGATGCTGGAGTTCGTGGTGCAAAGAAGGACGCATATAAACTTGAACCAGAAGCCGCTTCAGCATACTTTCAACAAATCAGAGCATTGATACAAAATATTTTTGCTGCAATTGGTACTGAAGGAAAATCCGAAGAAGACGTTATTTCAGATTCAAATTTTTATGTTGCCAAGAATCAACCAAAGTTAAAAAAGTTCTTTGATGCTCTAAAACAGATTGCTGGTGACAAAAAGAATATTGTTCAAATCAAAGATGATATTCATGATACAATTCGTTTGATGACATCCAAACAAGATTTGTTGGGATCAACCAACAAAACGCTTGGTCTTATTCCAATTGCTGGCAAGCCATTGCACATTGGTCACTGGAAGCTTATTGAAAAAGCAGCCAATGAAAATGATCGAGTCATTGTTTATACATCATCTTCTGATAGAATAAAGAAGGGCGAGTTTCCTATAAAGGGAGATGACTTTGTAAAACTGTGGAGTGATGTGTTTATTCCATCTTTGCCAAAAAATGTAAAAGTAAAGTTTGTTGATTCTCCTGTTCGAGCTATTATGCATGAACTTGGATGGTTGGAACAAAGATTGACTCAAGACGCCGCAGATATGCCAACCATAAATTTGTATTCTGACAAAGATGATGTTGAAATAAACTTCAAAGACGAAGATTTAAAAAAGTATCCAGAGTTGTTGGCTGCTAATAAAATTAAAAAAATTGGTGTTGAAAGAACTACCACAGTGAATGTAAGTGGCACAAAAATGCGTGAATTTTTGATGAACAATGATAAAGAATTATTCTTGAAAAATCTTCCACCGGTCGGCAACAAAGACAAAGAAGAAATTTGGAATACTCTCATAGCAAACAAGCCAGAGCCGGTATCAGAAGTTAATCCATATATAAACTTTGCTGAGGAAGTTATAAATGAAATGGAAAAAGAAATGTTTAATGAAGGTGGTTGGAGATCTACTGCCACACAATCAACTATTATAACTCCAAAAAAAGTATCAAATATTTTGAGTGCAATGGATAAATTTGTATCAGAATTCAATTCATATTCAAATCTTCCTCCAATAGAATCCAATGGACCAGTAGGTTCGGCAATGTATTATAAACAAGATTTGGAAAAAGATGATGTAGAATATGGTGATATAGATATTCAAATTATATTACCAGAAGAAACCAATGATAGAACATCACAACTAGCATCTAATAAAAAATATTCAGAAAAGATTATCCAGTTTATTCAAGAAAAAAAACCAAGTTATATATATCCAAACTTTCAAGACGAAGACTTTGGTACGGGATATTTAATATTCAACGTTGGTGGTGAAAAAATTCAAGTTGATTTGGTTTTGTCATATAAAGTATCATCAGAATGGACAAAAATTAGAACAACG
>Ga0209296_1002485_pt1 | contig 13228 bp, 10 predicted proteins | sample S_130206_EF_Meta_FD_187319 | JGI IMG/M metagenome (GOLD analysis project Ga0209296, IMG submission 187319) | Freshwater microbial communities from Lake Simoncouche, Canada to study carbon cycling - S_130206_EF_MetaG (SPAdes) (version 2) | ecosystem: Environmental > Aquatic > Freshwater > Lake ...
CAGCAAGCAGCCAGCGTCGATCGACGCCGTGTTCTGGAACGCACCGAAGTAAGGCTCGCTCCTACACTCGCCACATGCCTCGTCCTGACCGCCCCGGTTCTTCTCATCGTCCTGCACGCTTTGGTCGTACGGAAGGGGCGGCCCGTGTCGCTCGACCGCCGCTGCAGGTGATGCCAACAACGCTGTGGGAGTATCCAAGTCAGCATTACGACTGGACTGACGCCGACGGCAGACGCCACACCATGCAGGGCGACAAGGATTACGCGGGCGCAACGCCTTCGTGGGTGATCTGGCAATTGCTCATGCGTTACTCGCGTGAGAACGACCGCGTGATCGACCCGATGTGCGGCAGTGGCACCACCATTGATGTGTGCAAGAGTATTGGTCGCCCGGTGAAGGGTTATGACTTGGTACCGCGCCGCGAAGACATTCTGCAAGCCGACGCGCGCAAGTTGCCGCTGGAAGATGGAAGCGTGGACTTTGTGTTCTTGGATCCGCCGTATTCAACGCACATTGAGTACTCCGACGATGCGCGCTGCATCGGCAAGCTTGATGCTGCCGGTGATGACGGTGGCAAGGCGTACTACGCGGCCATGACCAAGGTGATTTCTGAGTGTCACCGCGTGATGAAGAATCGCCGCTATTTGGGTCTCTACGTGAGCGATAGTTGGAAGAAGAAAAAGGGCGCACCAACCGGCAGCGGCGCAGGCACATTCATGCCGATTGGGTTTGAATTGTTCGCCATGATGCGCAAGCTGTTCGTGCCAGTGGACATCATCTGCGTTGTGCGGCAGAATCAGAAGTTAGAGAAGGGCAACTGGCGCAAGACCGCCGTTGAAGAGAACTTCTACCTGCGCGGATTCAACTACCTGTTCATCATGAAGAAGGTGGACGATGTGGTGCAGGGCGCCGGCACCCATGGGCAAGCGCCGGGACGCGATCGCAAGTAAGGGTTGCCGGGAACAAGGGAATGATCAGCGGCTGCAAGCGGTCACGGCGCCCAGGTTGCGGGACGTGGCACTGCGCCCGCGCCGTCATCGTTACGCATGCGCGCGTCCGGGGCTTGGCCTTGTGCAGATGCTGCCATACGCAGCAATCGCCATGCGTTTTCGTCGCGCAGGGTTCGGAGTGCAGCAAGCTCTGGATCCGTGGCAGCTGCGGTCACTAACTCGGCGCCATCGGAAGGCGCGGGGGTTTCACGTCGGGCATCCTGCCATTCCGTGAGACGGCGGATCATGTCCTGATCAACAATCTTCCAACGATCGATTCCGCCGTCAAGGACTGCTGACGCTGCATCACTTGCAGTGGCGGGACTGCCTGCATCAGCAAGGTCCGCGGCATCGCGTCGTGCACGTCCCTCCGCAAAGAACTGCGGGAACGTGGCGTTCAACCACGCGGCGGTCAGTCGATCGCCAAGCGCTTGGTCCATCGCGGCAATCGAAGCGATGGCGTCGCGCTGCGATTGGCGTCGCGCCTTTCCAGCCTGATGGACGCGTGTGACAATGCCGCGCACTTCGGGGGCGTTGCGGAATGACTCGGGACTGCCATCTTTGCCATCGCGCTTGGCACGCACGCCAAACAGAAGAAAGTCGCGGAGCGCTTCCAGTCCGACCCGGCGTGCTTCATCGGCACTGGTTTTCAGGCGCTCAGCATGCGCAGTCAGCAATACTAATGCGGCGTTGCGTTCCACTTCGTTGTCAAGCATCAGCGCCGCAGAGATTGGATCGGCATCGGACTCCCACAGTGGACCAAGGAGCCACGCTTGCCGAAAGCGCTGCCATGGAAGCGATGCTCTGCGAGAAGCAGAGACCGCTCGCGCCAGAACAAATCGAGCGTCATCTTCCGAAAGGCCAATGGCGATAGCAACTTCACGGAAAGTTTCATCATCCGCTTGGCGCCGTTCTCCATCAGCGGCGAGCAGGGATTGCAAATACTCGCCGAGCGACCGTTCAAACCCAGTTGGATCTTCGGTGGCGCGGTTGGCGGCCTCGGATGACTTTGCTTCAAGGGTGCGCATCTGCTCACGTTGGCGCACCATGAGCGCATCAACGCGGGCTTGGTGTCGATCCCAGATTTGCTCCACCAGTGGATCATCATCTTTGGCGCCCACCGCGCGAGCGGCCAGATGAAAGGCTTCGTGGTCCATGCCGGGCGCAAGCAGCAGTTGCTCGGCGATGGAGTGGTCCGTGTTCCATGGCACTTCACTCCGCTCGCGGGAGCTTCGGAAGATCCCGCGGCCGGCCGCGCGCACCACTCGGTCGGCATTGCCTGCGCCCAACATCGGCGTCAGCAGTTCGCGCATTTCATCGGAAGTGGTACCGATGCTCTTATCGAGAAGCTCTTGGGTGCCGTCATCAATCTCGCGCTCGGCGGCGGCGCGCAATTTCTTGAAGGCTGCGACTGCTTTGGTTTGCTCCGCATCCAGGCGCGCCTTGGAGCCGTCATCGGTCGGCGCTTCCCCGCGGTCCGCCGCGCTGAGGCGGGTGCGCTCGTTCTGAATCCTGAGACGCACGACGGATGCAAGGGCGTTACGGGCATCTTCGACAGCGTTGCGTGTCTGGCTGGCACGCCCGCTTCGCACAAGTGGGTGGCGTGCGTAGACGTCCAGCATGAAGCGTCCGCCTTCAATGTACGGATCCGTGCTGGTGCGACGGCGTTCGTCGTCGGCGGTGAGCCGGGCGGCGGATTCGGGTGGTAGAGCAGCAATCATCGCCGCCAGTCCGCGGCGATTCGATTCATCTACTTGGGAAAACGCGCGGGCGATGGGGCGCATACCGACGCGCTCAGCGGCGGAAAGCGCCTCGGCAGCTTGAGCGTGTGCGTCGCGTGCGGCGTCGCTTTCCTTGGCGTGCGCGGCAAGTTGCTTGACCGTTTCCGCACTGACACCCGCGCTCTTGAGCGCCGCAAGTTTGCTTGCCGGCAAGGCCACCTGTGCAGAGGCAAGTTGTTCCGCAGCACGCGCAAGATCGCGGCGATAGTCGGCGAGTGCTGGCTCCACTGCCGCCTGTTCAGCGGCGTTCAGACCGAGCGCGCGTATGGACGGCTCAAGGTCAAGCAGAGTTGGCGTGCGGTCGTCGCCATTCGAAAGACCCTGAATGATGCGAGCGCTGCGATCGATGGCCCGTCGGCTGGCCACCCGATCAACGAACGACGCTCGTGTATGGAATGCTTCGGACACGTCAGCTGTGAAGCGGTCATCGAGTGCCTTGATGCGGCCAAGGACGACGGCGTGCTTGCGTGAAAATCGGCCCAGCGTTTCCAGGTCGCCGACCCACTCAGATTCCTCACGCGCACGGACTTCGCGCACGAGCGGAGCGATCGCCTCAACGCGGAGGCGGTCGAAGTCGGTCAGGTAATGGTCATGCATCGATTCCAGCGATGCCCACTCGTCGGCGCTGAGCGGCGCGGCTTCATCGGCAGCAGCAATCGCCAAGTCGAGGGTGCTGATTGGCCCTGGCAGAGCGTCAAAGCGGGGGTTCGCTCCGGATCCACAGCCAGCGAGCAGCACCGTGACGGCGAGCGCGGTGGAGAACAGGAGAGCGAGCAGCCAGTTCGTACGCACGTTGGCAGTGTAGGTGGTCGGTAATTTGTTACGCAGCGGGCGCCAGACGCCGAAATGGACCCCCGGGAGAGCAGAATTACCTGAATTGTTTACGGAATTCTGGTTGTTTGCTCCGGTCTTGCCCTGTCAGAACCGACAGTCCTCCGTGCCAAGCGAAATTCTCGCCCGGCACTCAGGAGTTCCCCGCATGAAACGCATTGCATCAACCTCAACGGTCCGCCACTTCGGAACCCACGCAGCCACCAGTGCCGGTATTGGCACTTTCTTGCTGGCCGCGGTGTTCATTGCCATGCGCGGTGGTTTCTTTACGCGCGGCGCGAACGCTGAGTTCATTCGACCTGCCGTGGCGTTTGATGCTCTTGACGATGGCGTGATTGACGTGCCAACCGAGGCTTCGTCGATCCAAGCCGCCGCCGACTTTGCCAACAATGGCGCAACCATTCGTATTGCCCCAGGAACCTACGTGGGTGCAGTGGTGGTGGACGGAAAGTCCTTGACCATTACTGGAGCCGGATCAGATGTCACGGTTGTTCGTGGCTTTGGTCGCAGTGCCGTGTTGAGTTTCAGCGGCAGTGCTGAGCAGCGGATTTCCGTGACCGGCATTTCTGTGGTTGGTGGTCGTGGCGAAACTGGCACTGGCATGATCTTTGACGGCGTGTCCTTTGATGTGCGCGACTCACACATCGCAGGCAATCAAGGCGGCGGCGTCGTCATGCGCGACGGCCTCGGGACCTTCAGCGGTTGCAAGTTTGATGACAACCGCAGCGAGAAGTCCGGCGGCGCAGTGAGCAACGAAGGTGGTTCGCCAAGCTTTGTTGCATGCACTTTCCGACACAATATTTCAGCTACTTTCGGCGGTGCCTTGTACAGCAAGGGTGGAAATGTCTCCATCTTGGCTTGCACCGTTGAGGACAATTCCACACGCAGCGGCGCCTGGGGCGGTGCTGTGTTTGGTGAGAACACCACCTTTGAATTGCATGGCACTGACTTCACCCGTAACCGTTCCATTGAGTCGGGGGGCGCGGTGTATCTGTTGGGTGGGATCGCGGATGTTTCGCGGTGCACCTTCACCGGTAATTTCAGCGACGAGGCACGGAGCCTCTTCAGTCGCGGCGCTGGTGTGCGCATTGCGTCCAGTCGCCTGTGCGGCGCTGAAGCGTTCGCCTTGGGCGGAGACTTCGCGTTCGGTGATGGCAACGTCTTTGATACATCGTGCTTTGGTGACTGCAATCAGAACGGTGTGTCTGACGAGGAAGAGATCGCCATGGGTTGGATCTCTGATCGCGACGGCAACAGCGTCCCTGATTCCTGTGATCCCGACTGCAATTCCAATGGTTTGCCTGACGGATACGAAGTCAGCGCTGGATTTGCACAGGACATGAACGCCAACGGCCTCATTGACATCTGCGAGATTCGTTCAGGACTTGCACTGGATGTTGACAATGACTGGATCCCGGATGATGCGCAGATGCCAGTGGTTGCGCCAACCGTTACTACCCCTGCTGCTACCCAGTCCAACACTGTTCCAGTGCCCGATCCGTTCGATGCGTGGGGACCTGGAATGTCGAGCCGCATGGGTGGTTCCATGGGCGGTTTCCCGGGTCAGTAAGAGAATTCTTGCGCCGGGGAACTTCGGGCGAGGCGGTGGGGCGCTGATTGTGCGCGACCGTCTCGCGGAGTTCAGGGGGTGGAGAGGATGAAGTCCGGAATGGCGCCCAACGCCTTGTACTTGCGGAGTACGCCAGCCGGCAACTTGTGAAAGCTCTGCACCGTCTTGCGGCAGCGCGGCTCACCGCAATTGCATCGCATCTTCCAAATGTCGTCAGCGCCGATCAGTGTCGCGTAGTCGTGGGTAACTTCGTCATGCGCGGCGATTGGCTTGATGGCGCGAAAGATCAGCTGTCGCCCCTCCTTACACACAACGGAATTCGGCGCACAGGAATGATTGGCCCACGCGCCAAACTCGCCCTCTGGGTTTAAGTATCGATCCGCGTCGTAGCGCATGCAGTTGGCGGCCATACGCGGGTTGGTGTCCCAGTATTTCCAAACTTGTTCGCTGCTGACGATGGTTCCTTTGAGGGCGCACACTAGGTCGCCCGGTCGGAATACCTTGAGCGCCACAATTCCGTGCCCGTTGCGAACGGGCTCCACACGAATGCCAGGGGTCTTGCGAACAGTCATGTGGGGCAACAGGCGAGCGAGACGAATCAGGCAAATCAGAAACGCACGCGGTTGGATTCGAACCAACGACATTCGGTTTCGAAGACCGATGCTCTATCCAGCTGAGCTACGCATGCAGTGCGTGTGGGATTATAACCGCGGCGGGGTGGTGGAGAAGCGGCAGTTAGGATGGCAGTTCGTAGGGGCGGTACCGCGTTTGGCGGTCATTCCATGCTGGTCACGCGATTCCGAAAGAACACCAATGAAATCATTCCTATTCAGTCGTATGTGCATGTCGGTTCTGGTTGCAGTTCTTGCAACGGCATGCGCCTCGCGCGCCGTAGCCGCCAGTCAGACGGGGGCGGCCTCGGCTGCTCAGAAGGCCGCGGCATCCGCTGCCGATGCGTGGCCGCGCATCTTTGAATCGGGTGGATTCACGGTCACGGTGTATCCACCGACACTTGAGTCGTGGGACGCGCGCACCTTGGCCGGTACATGCGCGTTCTCACGCGGGCCAGTTGGCGGCAAGACCCTGACCTACGGAACATTTTCGTTCACGGCTTCCACGGAAGTCAATCGAATGACCCGCATGGTGGAGTTGACGCGCCTCACGGTGACCGGAGTTTCTCTCCCGGAAGACCCCGCCGCCGAGGCCGCCATGCAAGCGGCGATGCAGGCAAAGGGTGGGGCTCGATCCGTGATGGTTTCGCTTGATCGCTTGGAGGCAGCGGTGCCGACCATGGCAACAGCGCCGCGTGTGCAAGCCGCGCCGCTGCGTAATGCTCCGCCGGCGATCACCATTGCTTCCGTACCGACCGTCTTAGTGTTGGTGCAAGGAAAGCCCGCACTGCAGGAGATTCCAGGAACGAAACTGGAGCGCGTGATCAACACGCAGATGCTTCTTGCGCGTGACAGTGCGCGCGCGTGGTGGTTGAAGATCGCCGATGGATGGATGACTGCAAAGACGCTCGCCGGTCCGTGGACTGTTGGCGATACTGCGGGGAATGCAGATCTTGCCGCTGCTGCAACGTGGGCCACTACGCAACCAGCGGTGAATTTGCTTGCGGGGGCAGCTGCTCCGGCATCAACACCGGCAACTGCACCTGCAGCAGTTCCTGCATCAACTCCCGCAACAACACCAGCAACTGCAGCCACCGCGAGTTCCGCACCCGCAACGCCCGCCATTCCAGTGGCGTCGCTCGCAAAGTCAGTTCCCAGCATTGTGGTTTCGACGCAGCCAGCGGAAGTCATCGTCACTGACGGCGCGCCCAAGTGGGAGGCTCTTGGTAGCAGTGGCCTGGAGTTTGTTTCCAACACCAGCGGCAACATCTTTCGAGTGACATCCAGCGGCATCCACTTTGTACTCATCTCTGGGCGATGGTTCGGTGCGCCATCGATGCAGGGCCCTTGGGCGTATTGGGCTGCTGCGGATCTTCCCGCGGCTTTCCGCCTCATCCCAACGGATAGCGCGAAGGAGAACGTGCTTGCTTCGGTCCCTGGCACTGCACAGTCACAAGAAGCGATGATTTCCAACGCCATTCCACAAATGGCGCGCGTACCACGCACGCAGACCATGCCGAAGCCGCAGATTGTTGGCGGCACTCCGGTGATGGTGGCCGTTTCCGATACCACGCTGCAAGCCGTATCCAACGCATCGGTCCCGACGTTTATGGTTTCGCCAACTTCGTGGTACGCCATCAAGGACGGCGTGTGGTTTGCATCGAACGCACTTGATGGATCATGGATTGTGGCAACATGGGTTCCGCCAGCGATCTATTCAATTCCTGCAACAAGTCCGTACTACAACGTCACGTTCGTGCGCATTTACGGAAGCACCGTGGAGTTTGTCTTGGTGGGTTACACCCCCGGATACTTCGGCGCGTATGTGCAAGACGAAGTGGTGGTGTACGGAACGGGATATGTGTACGACCCGTACATCGGCGATACCTGGGTTGCTGCACCGCTGACCTATGGATATGCAACCAATCCCGCCTACAACCCGTGGATGGGATGGGGCATGGCGTACGGCATGGGCTGGGCCATGGATGATGATTACTACTACTACCGACCGTATCCATACTGGGGCCCATACGCGGGTGCCTATGGGCCGCACGGCTATGCAGCGTGGGGTCCGGGTGGTTGGGCTGCCACCACTGGCAACGTCTATCAACACTGGGGCGATGTCAACGCAGTGACGCGCACCAGCGCGGGCTACAACGCATGGACCGGTCGTGCGTGGGAACGCAGTACTGCCTCCGCGTACAACTCATCGACGGGCGCGCGCGCCGCTGGGCAGCGTGGCTATGTTGACAACGCGTACACCGGTCAGTGGGCGGAGGGCGCACGCGCTGCGGGTTACAACCCGGAAACGGGTAACTACGCAACTGGTCGTGCTGCGGAAGCTGGCGGTCCAAACGGCAACACGGTGGAGGCAGGCAAAGTAACTGCCGGCAGTACCACCACCGGAAATCAAGTCACCGCGGCGGGCGTGAAGACCGACAACGGAACATGGGGCGTTGCACATACGGATGGCAACACCACCGTTGCGACGGGTAACAATGTGTATTCAACGCGTGATGGTCAGGTATATCGAGACCAAAGCGGATCCGGCGGATCATGGGAGAAGTACAGCAACGGACAATGGAGCGCCGCGACCAACGCGGGAGCAGTATCCGAACTGAACCAACAACGTGCCACCCGAACGGACGGCGACTGGCGTTCGTCGATGTCTGACCGTTGGCAGCAGGGCGGCGATGGATTTAACGGAAATCGCGGCGATGCTGGAAACGCAGGGAATTCTGGTTATCGCAGCAGCGGCAATTCATGGGGCGGCGATCGTGGCGATGACTTCGATGGCGCCGGAAATCGCGGCGGTGGAAGTTCCAACTACGGTCGATACGGCCGCTCCGGTGGCGGTGGGCGATCGTTTGGTGGTGGCGGTCGTTCCGGTGGCGGTGGCCGCCGCTGAAAACCACGCGCGGCGATCAATGGAGATCGCCGCGCTGTTGTTCACAGGCCCATGATCGAATAGCCAGCATCAACATAGATGCACTGGCCAGTGATGCCCTTGGAGAGATCGCTGACGAGGAAGAGCGCGGTGTCGCCCACTTCTTCGCCAGTGATGTTGCGCTGCAGTGGGGCCTTCTTCTCAACCCAGCCGAGGATGTCGCCGAAGCCGCCGACAGCCATCGCGCTGAGCGTCTTGAGCGGTCCACCGCTAATGACGTTGGCGCGGATCTGCTTGGCACCAAGTTCCATGGCGATGTAGCGGTTGGTGGCTTCAAGCGCAGCCTTTGCAACGCCCATGACGTTGTAACCGGGGACGGCCTTCTCGGCGCCGTAGTAACTGAGCGCAATCATCGCGCCGCCGTTCGGCATGAGGTCTGCGGCGCGCACGGCCATGGCCTGGTACGTGAAGGCACTGATGTCCATGGCTTGCGTGAATACTTCGCGCGGCGTGGCGCAGAACTTGCCCTTCTCGAGCCAGCTCTTGTCAGCAAAGGCGATCGAGTGAACGACAAAGTCAATGGTGCCCCAGTCAGCCTTGAGCTTGGCGAACACCGCATCAAGATCGGCATCGCTGCCAGCATCCATCGGCATGAGCCATGGATCAGTGAGGCCAAGTTCAGTGAGTGCATTGCGGCAGCGGCGTTCCATCTTCTCGCCGGGCAGGTGCGTGAATGCGCACTGCGCGCCAGCCTTGAGAAGGCTCTCAGTGATGAATGTTGCGTAGCTGCGATCGTTGGCGATGCCGACGACGAGACCCTTCTTGCCTTGCATCAGTCCTGCTGTATTCATGGGGTGTGAAGCGTAGCCGGAGTTAGGCCGATGCGGCGGCGGAGATGGCAGGGAGACCGTCCATAAATCGCCACGGCGTGGAATTGGCCATGTCCTCAGGCGGAACCAGCGCGTCGCGCACGCGGGCGACCAGTTCATCCATCGCGGCGCCGGTGTGCGCGCTGATGGCAAGGTCGGCGCTGTTGCGCTCCGGGCAGGTGTGCGCATCAGCGCGGTCCGATTGGTTGAGTACTCGCATGCGGAGCGCAGTGGTGGCGCCCGCAATGGCGTGCCAACCAAGTCCGGGAGCGGTCAGTTCAATCACCAGGTCCGCGCACGCCAGTGCACGCGCGGCGAGTTCGGTAGCAGCGCGTTCGATGGGATCCATGTCGGGGCGCACGCCCGGAGTGTCAAACCAATCCACCACGAGGCCAGCAAGATCAATGCGTGCAGCGACCGCATCCCGCGTGGTTCCCGGGGTGTGGTGCGCAATGGCAACCGCCCGACCAGCGAGCGCGTTGAGCAGCGTGCTCTTACCAGCGTTGGTTGGTCCGGTGACCACCACCCGGGCTGGCGTGATCAGACGACGGAGCCGAAGGTCACGTGGTGATGGGAGTGACACCGTGGTGGCCGTGAAATCCGGCTTGGTGTGCAAGCGCCAGCGCGCGGGTTGAGCGGATAGCAGGTCAACGGCAAGCGGACTGGCTGCACGGGCGAGTGTGTTGAGCATGGCGCACTCAATACGGTCGGCGGCTTCGGGCCACGCAGCGTGTGCGGATTCATGAGCTGAGGGAGCGCGCGCGCCGAGCTCTGCGAGCCGTTCATCAAGCAATGCGCGAATGCGCGTTCCACCATGCGGCATGAGGAGCGCGTGTTGATTACTGGTGCGTGCAATCACGCCATCATCAATTGATCCGAAGCGGCGCCAGGCAACTTCGCCCGTGCGTGGTGCATCTTTACTGGTAAGTTTGCGCAGCACTTCTTCAAGGAGGTGTGCATCGCCATCAAGATGGGCGACCGCGATTGCACCAGGTGTATGGGCCGTCGACCACCACCATGCAGGCGACGCAATGCTCATTCCGCCTCAGCAGCAGCACGAACCGTGACCAAGATGCCGCGCAGGACCAAGTCCGGTACAACGCGTGTCACAAGATCGCTGTCAGAGAAGAGCGTTTCGGCATCACCGCCGGTGGCGATCACCAACGGAAACGCGCGGTAATTGGCGGCGTATCGCTCCACAAGTGCTTGCGTCAATCCGCGCATGCCTTCAAATACGCCAAGTTGCATGGCGTCCACCGTATTGCGTCCGAACGCATCATCATCGGATGGCCGCGCAAAGCGAATCTTTGGAAGTTGTGCAGTGTGCGCGTGGAGCGCATCAAGCTGCATTTGTGCGCCGGGCGCAATGGCGCCGCCATGAAAGACGCCTTCGCCATCAACAAAGTCAACAGTGATGGCGGTACCAGCATCAATGACAATCACCGCTTGCTTCACTGCGGCATAGGCAGCAGCGGCAGCCAAGAGCCGATCTTGCCCAGGCGTTGCGTCCTCATCAATGCAGCGACCGATGGGCACTTCAAGATCGCGCCCTAGGCGCCAGATGTCGGTATGAAGTTCAGCGGCAAGCTTGGTCTCAATGGCGGAAGCGACCGCATCATTCACGCTGGCGATGACAATCTCGCCATCGCCGTCGGACTCCAACTTGTGGCCCCACTGCTCCACCGCCGCGGTGATGACCGCACCGATATCGCCGTTGACGATGTGTTGAACGACATGGAGGTCGTCACCGTGGAAGTGACCGACCGCGGTGCGCGTGTTACCGACGCTGATGGCAAGGAGGAAAGACATTCGTGGGAAGTATAGAAACTGTGCGCATATGCAGTTTCCGCGCGGCGCAGGTACGCGGCGCACACGCACTACGTGCCTGCTGCCGCAAATTTACCGTGGCGATGTTGGATTCAGAATCAACTGCTGAATCCGCGCATGCATCGCCGCGAACAGGGCGCGGCACACTGGTCCAGTTTCGCCGTTTGCAATCCGCACGCCATCAAGTTCGGTCACCGCGCTGACAAGGCGTCGGCTGGACTGCACAAGTACTTCGTCCGCTTCACAGAGTTCGTGTTCGCGAACGCGCCGCACTTCAACAGGAATTCCTGCGTCGCGCGCGGCTTCAAGCATCCAGCAGCGCATGGTGCCATGCAGTACTGGCGCTGCAGTGTCATCAAGTGGGCAGGTGATCAGCGTTCCGCCGCGAACGATGCCAACGTTGGTGTACGCGCCTTCACTCACCAAGCCGTCGCGAATCAAGATGCACTCTTCGGCACCAGCACCCTGTGCTTCAATCAATGCCAAGATGTTTCCAGCCAGCGCAATGGTTTTGATTTCGCAGCGATGCCAGCGCATGTCCGGACGAACAATGGCGCGCAGTGTTTCCGGTGCGTGGAACTCTGCAAGCGGTGCACTGCGAGAGGCCAGTGCGACGACGGTTGGAACCAGTCCAGGTACGGGCATGTGCGCACGCGCAGTGCCCGCGCCGCGCGTGATCTGTATGTAGATGCCTGCGTCTGTCAGGGCGTTACCTTCAAGGAGTGCAGCGCAGATATCTACGAGCGTCCGTGCGTCAAAGCCCACAATTCCGGTGAGTTCCAAACTTCGTGCGAGCCGCGCCTGATGAAGGTCAAGTGCTACGCCAACGCCACCAAAGAACCGCACCATCTCATAGACGCCATCGCCAAACAGGAATCCACGATCAAACACGCTGACCTTGGCGTGTTCTTCGGGGACAAGTGATCCATTGACGTAGGCAAGCATGATGACCTCAGGTGCTACTTGGGCGGCCGCTGAACATGGCTCGAACGGCATCCATTCCGGGGGCCTCCACGCGACGCGCCCCGCGCGCTGCGTTCACAAACTCTGCTGCGCGCTTGGGGCAAACGTCATGTTCCCATCGTCCGCCTTCTTTCACATAACTACCAACGATGACCGCATTGGCATTGGAAAGCAGTCGGGCCACGCTCTGTGGAGTTGCACCACTTCCAGTCAATACGGGAAGTTTGCTGGCTGCGCGCACCGCATTGAGTTCGGCTTCGTCAACTGCAGCGCCAGTTTCAGTGCCAGTGACAATCACTCCATCGGCAAGAAAGAACTCTGCGGCGCGGGCGCATGCAGCAATGTCAACATCCGCGGTGATGGCGTGCGCGGCGTGCTTCTTCTTGATGTCTGCAAACACCTTCACGCGGTCGGCTCCGATTGATTTACGGAAGCGCAACAGTGGGCCAGCGGCCGCTTCAGTCATCAGGCCTTCGTCAGCCACGTGTGCAAAGACGAAACCCTCAGCGCGCACGAAATCAAGACCAGTGGCGTGCGCCACCGCAACGGCCTCACGCGAACCGCCGCCAAGAATTTGAACTCCGATGGGGCAGTCCACGGCGGCGCGCACCGCGGCGCATACCGCTGACATGCATGCCACGATCTCCGCACCGATACCGCCGCCTAAGTAGGGGCGATCATGCATGTTCTCAATCAGCACTGCATCGAAGCCGGCATCACGCAGAGTGCGCGCTTCACGTACGGCGTGCGCGACCAACGCTTGCGGCGAACGATGTCCACGCGGCGTGCCTGGAAGCGCACCCACATGCACCATGCCGATGATGCCGCGAATGTCCGCGTGAGTCCGCACTTGGGTAGATTCGACCATGCGTTGATACTACGGGGCAGTGGGGGCAGTTG
>Ga0209296_1002486_pt1 | contig 13225 bp, 19 predicted proteins | sample S_130206_EF_Meta_FD_187319 | JGI IMG/M metagenome (GOLD analysis project Ga0209296, IMG submission 187319) | Freshwater microbial communities from Lake Simoncouche, Canada to study carbon cycling - S_130206_EF_MetaG (SPAdes) (version 2) | ecosystem: Environmental > Aquatic > Freshwater > Lake ...
GCAGAACGTCTCTCCCCGACACGATCCAGAGAACCCAGAACCAGTCCATTTCGATCCAAAAACTTTCCAGATCAATGACAAATAAAACCAAAACGAAACAGCGCTTACGAGGGGCAACTGAACCACGGCTTCACAGCCCTTATCTCAAAGGGAAATCGCTGGTCAAAGATGTAGAAGATATTGCTGAGATGATTGGTCAGCCATTAATGCCATGGCAAAAATTTATTGCAGCCGATATGTTGCGTGTAAATACAAAAAATGAATTCATCCGCAAGTCAAACCTGCTATTAATTGCAAGACAGTCAGGAAAGAGCCATTTTGCTCGTATGCTCTGTTTGGCTCACCTATTTAAGTGGTCATCTAAGAATATCCTCATAATGTCATCGAATCGAAGCATGGCATTGACATCATTTAGAGAAATTGCATATATCATCGAAGCCAACCCATTAATGCTTGCAATGGTTAAGCAAATTAGATATGCCAATGGAACTGAGTCAATCGAACTATTAGATGGCACTCGTTTAGATGTTGTTGCGGCAACCAGAGATGGTAGTCGCGGCAGAACCGCCGATTATTTATGGATTGATGAATTACGCGAAATCTCAGAAGAAGCATTTCAGGCTGCTACGCCAGTCACACGCGCACGCGCTAATGCGCAAGCGCTTTATACTAGCAATGCCGGAGATGCGTTTAGTTCTGTGCTTAATAACATTGTCGAACGCGCTAGATCGTATCCACCAAAGTCTTTAGGTTATTACGAATACTCAGCACCTCAGTATTGCAAGATAGATGATCGCAATGCGTGGGCAATGGCTAATCCTGCACTTGGTTACACCGTGTCAGAAGAAGCAATTGAAGAAAGCATTGCAACATCCAGTATTGAAACAACGCGAACTGAAAGTTTGTGCCAATGGGTCGATTCTCTTCAATCACCTTGGCCGCTAGGAGTCATTGAAGCAACTTCTAATAGTGATCTAATTATGTCGGTAGGTGCAATTACTATATTTGCTTTCGACGTAAGTCCATCGCGTCGCAATGCAAGCATAATTGCCGGACAAGTTCTTCCTTCTGGCAAAATAGGCTTTGGTTTAATGAAAACATGGGAAAACGCAGTAGCAGTCGATGATCTAAAGATTGCGGCTGATATCAAGGCTTTATGTGATGAATGGAAACCTAGAACGGTTATGTTTGATAAATACACAACGCAATCCATTGCTGATCGCTTATCTAATGCAGGTGTAATGGTGGAAGATTGTTCAGGGCAGAAGTTTTATCAAGCATGTGGCGAATTACTGGATGGATTCGTTAATAACCGTGTTGAGCATCAAGGTCAAGCAGAATTAGTCCAGATGTTTAACAACTGTGCAGCAAAAACCTCAGATCAGGCTTGGAGAATCGTAAGACGTAAATCTGCTGGAGATGTTAGCGGTGCAATCGCAACTGCAATGGTCGTTCACAAACTTTCAATGCCAATTTCGAAACCTCAGATATTTGCTTAGACACTTCGTGTCGTTTTGTCAAATACTGGACAATGTATGATATTATGTCCAAATGGGTTTATTCTCGCGTAGCGAAGCACCAGCAACAAAGCCTTCAATCGAAGCACAATATGAACCGCGCGTTATGGGCGATGCTTTTAGCATGTATTATCCCTATTCAATTCCAACACTTGTCAGAGCAGATGCTATGTCTGTGCCAACTGTTGCACGTTGCAGAAATTTAATCTGCTCAACTATTGCGGCAACGCCATTATCGTTGTATAAGAAATCAACTGGTGAAGAACTTGGAAATCCAGTTTGGTTAGATCAACCTTCATATTCACAACCTCGTTCAGTAACGATATCGTGGACTATCGATTCGCTGCTCATGTTTGGAGTAGCCTATTGGGAAGTTACAGAAACTTATGCAGATGATGGACGTCCTGCAAGATTTCAATGGGTCGGTAATGATCGTGTTAATTTAGAACTTAATCGTAATTCAACTGAAGTTCAGAAATACTATGTTGATGGATATGAGCGACCACAATGGGGTCTTGGAAGTTTAATTACGTTTCAAGGACTTGATGAAGGAATTCTTACACGCGGTTCACGCACTCTTCAAGCAGCCATTGATTTAGATAAAGCAAGTGCAATCGCATCTAGCACACCACAACCAACTGGTTTCATTAAGAATTCCGGCGCTGATCTTGATCCTAAAGAAGTTTCAGGATTACTTGCTGCTTGGCGCCAAGCGAGAAATAATCGTTCAACTGCTTATCTCACCTCTACTTTGGATTATGTCACAACTTCGTATTCTCCAAAAGATATGATGTATAACGAAGCAAAACAATATCTTGCAACTGAAATTAGTCGTTTAATGAATGTGCCAGCAATTTATGTTTCAGCAGATATGAATTCTAGTTACACATACACCAACGTCTTAGATTCACGAAAAGATTTTGTTGCGTATTCATTGCAACCATTTATCTCTGCTATTGAAGATCGTTTATCAATGGATGACATTACAGCGCGAGGAAATGAAGTTCGCTTTGATCTTGATTCAACATTCTTGCGTGCTGATCCAATGGCTGAACTTATGGTTATTGAAAAACTATTAACTCTGGGATTGATCACTCCAGAGCAAGCAATGGGAATGACTGATCTATCACCTAACGGAAATGAAGGAATGTAATGAGAATAACCTTCGATGCAGCGTTTGCAGCAGATGTTCAGGCATCTAGCGAAACACGACAAATAAGCGGAAAGATAGTTCCACTCGGTACCGAAACTGGAAACACTTCTGCTGGAGCAGTAATTTTTGAGCGCGGTTCCATTCAAATACCAGAACCAAAGACAATCAAGTTATTGAGTCAACATGATGTCAAGGCACCATTAGGACGCGCTCAATCCTTTACAGAAACAGATGACGCTATTCACGCGACATTCAAGATCAGTAACTCATCACGCGGAACAGACGCTTTAATTTTGGCGAGCGAAGGTTTGCAAGCAGGACTTTCAGTTGGCGTTGAAGTTATTAAATCAAAGCCTATTGATGGCGTAATACATGTGAGCGCAGCGCGACTCATGGAAGTAAGTTTAGTAACAGAGCCAGCCTTTAAGTCTGCTCAGGTTACTGATATCGCAGCAGAAGATGCCGAAGAGGTAAAAGAAGTTGCAGAAGAAACCAACACTCAAACAGAAAGCGAGCAAACTGTGGAGCAAACTCCAGAGTCGATTGCAGCACCAGAAGTTGAAGCAGCAGCAGTTGAAACTGCTCGCCCAACTGTTACTGCAATGGCATACACAAAGCCACGTCAAGCACCACTTACATCAGGTCAATACTTAGAACATCACATCAAAGCAGCATCAGGTTCAGACGAATCACGTCAGATCATTCGTGCAGCAGATGATGACACATCAACAAACACAGGATTAACTCTTCCATTACACATGAACGAGTTCATCACAAATCAAGTTACATCACGCGCTGCTATTGAAGCAGGTTCACGCGGTGCGCTTCCATCTTCAGGATTAAGTTTTACAATTCCTCGCATCACAGGTAATGCTGCTGCTGGAGATGTAAATGAAAACCAACAGACAACTGAAACTGGGATTACTAGCGATTATGCAACTATCTCAATAAATAAATTTTCAGGTATGCAAACGGTTTCATGGGAGTTACTTGATAGAAGTGCGCCTTTGTTCTATGACGAAATGATTAAGAATCTCACAAATTCTTACGCTAACGCAACAGATGCAGCAGTAATTGCAGCACTTCTTGCAGGCGGTACAGCAGCAACAGCAACTACAACCGCTAACGCTGCTGGATATCAAGCGTTCGTAGCAACAGAAACTGCTGCTGCATATAAGGGAACAGGTCAGTTTGCTAAGAACATCATTGCATCGACTGATACTTGGGCTGCATTTATGGGATTTGCGGATACAACTGGTCGCAGCCTTTATACTGCTTCACAACCTGCTAATGCTTCTGGCGCAATGGCTCCAACAGCGTTGACTGGTTCAATTCTTGGTTTGAATCTTTATGTCGATCCAAACATCGGCGTATCTGGTCTAATCGATAACTCTTCATATATTGTGTCACCAGATTCATACACAACTTATGAATCTCCAACTACTAAGTTGCAGGTTCAACTTCTTAATACAGGTCAGGTTGAAATTGCAGTTTATGGATACCTTGCTATCGCAATTAAGAATCCACTTGCGATCCGTAAATTTAATATCGCGTAGTTAGCAATACACTAAGTCGCTGGGAGCAGAGCGCAGCCCTTGCTCTGCTCCCAGTTTTTAGAAAGGAATAAGGAATGGCATTAACAACACCAACTGAACTTGCTACAACTTTGGGTGTCGGCACTCTTTATTCAGACGCGACCTTGCAAGAAATTTGTGACGCAGCAGATGCGGTATTACTTCCTATGCTTTGGAGTCCTACTTGGTACACAGTTGCTCACAGCAATGTTGTAGGTTATGGAACTCTTTATTTTAACGATCCTGTTTATGGAACTTTTTATGTAGGGCAATCAGTCACAATCGCCAATTCAGGTTCTTCCTATAATGGCACAAAAACAATTACATCACTTGGTACATATTCTTTTACTGTTGCTACAAACCATAACAACATTCAGCAACGTCATCCGATTGCTCCTTATGGAACAGTATCAACAACTTCTTATACAACATGGACAGATGACACAGCAGTTCAACTTGCTGCATTAATGATTAGCATTGACATTTTCCAATCTAAGCAAGCACCTGCATCCGGTGGCGTAAGTATTGATGGATATAGTCCGTCACCTTATCGCATGGGTAACACACTTCTCGCGCGTGTCAGAGGATTAATTTCTCATGCGCTCTCACCTAATTCGCAAATAGGATAGTTATGCCAGCGATTACAACACTTCGCACTACTATCGCAACTGCATTAGCATCATCAACTTGGTCAACTTATTCTTTTCCACCTGCAACAATCCCTGCAAATAGCGTTTGTGTAATTCCTTCCGATCCGTGGATTACACCTACAAATAACGCGCAAGCAAGCGTTGCACCACTAGCAAACTTTCGTTTAGCCCTTGCTGTGCCATTACTGGACAATCAAGGAAATTTGAACGGAATAGAAAGTATGGTTGTTAGCGTGTTTAATAAACTCGCAACGTCTGGACTTGTCTATAATGTAACAGCAGTAAGCGCACCTATTGTTCTCAGCGTAGCAAGTGGAGATTTGCTAAGTTGTGACCTATCCATAGCAATCCTAACGAGTTGGAGTTAAATATGTCCGATTGGGAAAAAGAAAATGCAGCCTTCCTAGAGAAAATCGGGCAGGTCGCACCTAAGCAAGAAACAAAACCAGTAGCAACCAAGAAAGATGAGGAATAAATCAAGTGGCAATTTACCTAAGTAATCAAGTAAGCGTGGTTGTCAACGCAGTTGACATCTCATCATTGGTGAGCAGCGCTACAATTAACAGACAGTTTGACGAAGTAGATATCACTTCAATGGGGGACTCTGGGAAACGCCAGACCAAAGGATTGGAATCTTCAAGCCTTTCATTGACATTCTATAATGACTCAGCAACATCAAAAACTTTGCAAACACTAAATACAGCATGGGGAACTTCTGTTACTGTTGTAGTTAAGCAAACAGCAGATGCAGTTTCAGCAACCAACCCAAGTTATACAATGTCATGTTTGATCAACGGACTTACACCTGTAAATGGTGACGTCGGAAGCATCTCACAACAAAGTGTAACTTGGAACGTCAACGGAACAATCGCAGTAGCGACTTCCTAATAACTAACGAAAGGGCTAAACCATGGCAAAACTAAAGATAACTCGCAAAGACGGTTCTGTAGGAGAATATGAAATTTCTCCATTAGTTCAATATGGATTTGAGATAACGCACAAAAAGTCGTTTATCAAATCCTTTGTTGAAGATCAGAAGGCTAGTGATTTATATTGGGTTTCGTGGGAATGTATTAGACGTTCGGGTGAAACTGTACCTGTCTTTGGTGAGTCATTCATCGAAACCTTAACTTCGGTTGAGGTAACTTCGGATGATCTCCCTTTGGACTAGGGCGCGATTCCCTCACCTACTTGGTTGCAAAACTTGCAATCCGAGTGGGAGTTGCGCCACAACATATTTTGGAGTTACATCCAGAAATGTTTAAGGCATTGATCCAAGTTCTACAAGAAGAAGCGGAAGAGGCTAAAAATGTCAGCAGAAGTCGTAGGAGCAATTAACCTACGCAAAGCGCTGATTAATTATGCACCCGATCTTCAAAAGCAGTTAAAGACAGAGATAGCCAACGCTCTAAAGCCTATTGTTAAAGAGGCTAGGGGTTATGTGTTTTCAGATGGTGACATCATGCACGGTTGGCTACCTCGTTCTTTTTCTGAAGCTAAGTTTCCAACCTATGATGCTAAGTTAATTCGTAAAGGCATCACATTCAAAACTACCCCTGACAAAGTAAATAACAGAGGTTTCTCTACGCTTGCATCTATTCGTAACCAGACTGGAATCGGCGCTATTGCAGAAACAGCAGGACGTGTTGGACATCCTCAACCTTGGGTTGGTCCAAATAAAAACGTGGGACAAAAACGTTATTCACATTCTATCAATCCCAAAGCAGGCGAACAATTTATTAAAAATCTTGGTCAATTATATGGCGATAGATATAAGGGCGGCATTGCTGATCGTCGCGGTCGTTTCATTTATCGCGCATGGGCTAACAACAATGGTCATGCCATTGGCGCATATTTTAGAGCAGTAGAGAAAGCAACTAAACAATTTAACCGCCGCACATCCATCGTCGATGTTAGAAGGGCTGCATAATGTCCGATGTATCCAAGATTTTTATTGCTATTGCTTCAGAGTTCACAGGCAAACCAGCATTTGATAAAGCAGGATCAGCAACAAGTAAATTACAGAAGTCGGTCATGGGACTTGCCAAAAGTCTTGGTGTTGCTTTTAGCGTTGCAGCAGTTGTTAGATATGGTAAGGCTGCGGTTAAAGCAGCATCAGAGGATGCGCGCGCACAGGCACTATTAGCAACTCAGTTAAAGAATGTTGGATACCAATTAGCAGATATTGGTGTTGAACAATTCATTGGCAACATGGAAAAGACTACGGGCATCCTCGATGACCATCTTCGTCCTGCATTTTCTAAGTTGTTGGTTGCAACAGGCTCAGTTGCTAAGTCACAGGAATTAATGAATGTTGTTTATGATACTGCTGCTGCTCGTACATTAGACGTTGAAACAGTCGCAAATGCTTTGTCAATGGCGTGGGGCGGCAATGTCAAGGGATTAAAAGCATTAGGACTCGTCTATTCTAAGACAGAACTAAAGACACTAACCTTTGCAAAAATTGAAAAAGATTTAATTAGTTTGTATAAAGGTTCTGGAAAAGCAGCCGCCGAAACATTTGCTGGAGCAATGGATCGCCTTAATGTTGCTTCTAAGAACGCACAGGAAACAATCGGCTACGCTCTTATTGGTTCACTTGATGATCTTGGTAAAAACACAGCCATCGATATTCTTATTGGTCAAATGGAAGATTTCTCTGGAGCGATTGCAGATGCAATTACTGGATGGGGATTATTAGGAGAATCAATAACACTTGGTTTGCCTGCTCCTAAACCGCCAACATGGCTTTCTGCTTTGGCGTACGGCGGCTTGCTTGGACTCTCTGGCAATTTGGTTAATAATAAAAAAGAACCTTTCCGTATGCAATCTCCAGCAGAGCGCAAAAAGATTGATCAAGAAAACATTAAGATTCAAAAGGATTTAATCCGTATTCAAAAACTTCAGAACAAAACAATTACGGATAACACAAAGGCTTTGAAGGTCAAGACAAAGGGTGAGTTAGCCCTCGATGCCCTTAATAAGATGTTTGATCCACAAAATGCTGAGTTATCTGCTGCCATGGCTGCCGCTACTGACGCAGAAACAAAAGCACGCTTGATGGCTCTCATGGCTATCAATAACAATGATAGCGCTATGGCACAGTTGGCTCTTAATGCACTAAATGCCAGCGATGCTTTGAAAGTATTTAGAGATGCAACACTTGAAGCAATCAAGGCTCTTATTGCACTCATCAAAGCACAGTTAGATAAATTAAATGCTTCACTTGGAATTGGTGGTTGGTCATCATGGATGAATGATCCCAATGCGGTTCAGGGTGGTTTAGCAGGATCAGTTGCAGATAGTTTTATGACTAGCGGTGCAGGTTCTGTTGCTGGATGGCGCGCGGCAGAAGGATTCACAACTTCACTTAGTAGCACACCGACAGTTAACATTTCTATATCTCCAGCAGTTGCAGGCTTAATTGATGTAATTCAAAATCAAACCGCATCGGGTATTTCAACAACAGTCGATAGAATCAACAGTTCTTATATCGCATGACATATCCAATAACGGTCATAACGACATTTGACTTTTCAAATGGCGCTACTTTTGGTTATCCATTTATTATTGGTGATCCTGATCACGGAAAATTCGGCAATGGAACATTATCCGATTCTGCAAGTCCCGATTATGTTGTGGATGTTTCTAATCAAGTTGGCAACATATCAATCAAACTTGGTTACAACTTATTACAAGATCAGTTTGAAGCAGGCACAGCAACAGTTCGCATTTATGACCAAACAGGGGACTGGAATCCCGATAATCCAAACTCCATCTACGCTGGCAAACTTTTACCAAACCGTAAGGTTCGTGTAGCAGCAGTTTATGGTTCTAGTTCTTATTGGCTTTTTAGTGGTTATACATCTGCTTACAATTACTCATATCCTAAAGATCAAGAATTAGGATATGTTGATGTTCAATGCACCGACGCATTTAGATTGTTTAACCTGAGTAACGTTACAACAATTACTGGAGCAGTCGCAGGTGAAACAACAGGACAGCGCATTGGTCGCATCCTTGATACGATTTCTTTTCCTTCTTCGCTGAGAAGCATTGATACGGGTGACTCTTTGGTGCAAGCCGATCCTGCAACAGCACGAACAGCCCTTCAAGCATTAAAAAATGTGGAATTCAGCGAACAGGGAGCGTTTTACATTTCGCCTGAAGGTAATGCAGTATTTATTAGCCGATCTAATCTTGAAAAAAAATCAGGCGGCACGGAGACATATTTCTCCAATGCCGGAGATGGAATTACTTATGCAAACATTACAACTGCATTAGATGACAAACTTATCATTAACCAAGCAACAATTAATCGAATTGGTGGAACTGCACAGACAGCAACAAACGCCACCTCGATTGCAACTTATTTTCCTCATTCGTTGAATCAAAGCAATCTTGTGGTTCAAACTGATACAGAAGCACTCAACATTGCTCAGGCTTATGTTGCTACGCGCAAAGATACAAGCCTAAGAATCGATAATTTGACGCTTGATCTCAGCACTCCAGATTATGCAGCAGGCATTACAGCAGGATTGGCACTTGATTATTTTAACGTGGTCAAGATTAAGAACGTCCAACAAGGCACAACGTATATTGAAAAGACTTTGGAAGTTGTGGGCGTAAATCACGAAATTACACCTTTGACGTGGAGAAGCACGTTTACAACATCTGAACCCATAATCGACGCTTTCATCATCGGCAGTTCGACGTACGGTATAATCGGCACGTCGGCAATGACTTACTAGGAGAATAAAATGGCAACAAACTTTCCAGCAGCAACAGGTGACGTTCTATCAGCAGCAATGTATAACGGTTTAGTAGCCTTTACTGTTGGCTCGGATCAGACCGCAGATTACACAGCAGTTCTTGCCGATCAGTATCAGGCATTAGTGCCAATGAATAAAGCAACAGCGATTGCTTTCAAAATTCCTACTAATGCTTCGGTAGCATTTGCAGTAGGTGCTGTCATTACTATTCTTAATAAAGGTGCAGGTACTTGCACAATCTCAGCAGTTACATCGGGAACAACAACCGTTTTATCTGCTGGAGCAACAGCAGCATCTCCAACTTTGGGTCAATATAAATCAGCCGCGTGTGTAAAAGTATCGACAGATACATGGTACGTCCTAGGGGCAATTTCCTAATGTTAAACACGATTGCTGGATTGCATTACGCAGTTCCAACTGCCAAGGCAGTAGGTGGAACAATCACATCTGATGCAAGTTATTGGTATCACACTTTCTTAGCATCTGGAACATTTACCCCATTAACAACAATTTCATGCGACATTGTTGTTGTTGCAGGTGGTGGCGGTGGTTCATTCGGAAACGGTGCAGGTGCAGGTGGAGCAGGTGGATTATTAGCATTTACTGGTCAATCATTATCAACTGCTCAAACAGTTACAGTCGGTGCAGCAGGCGCAGGCGGTACTGCTGGTAACGGTTACATTGGATTTCAAGGTTCAAGTTCAGTATTTGGATCATTAACTACTGTCGATGGCGGTGGTCTAGGTGGTCGTGATTACTTCGGAACTCTAAATGGAGGCGCAGGCGGTTCAGGCGGTGGCGGTGGTAACCCATCATCAGGTTCAAGTTCTGGTGGTACTGCAACTTCAGGACAAGGTTCTAACGGTGGTAACGGTTCAACAACGGCAGGCGGCGGTGGTGGCGGTAAAGGTGCAGTAGGCACAAACGCAAGCGGAACAACGCCTGGCAATGGTGGTGCTGGTTCATCTACTTACACATCTTGGAGTGCCGTAACAGGTGTTGGTCAAAATGTGAGTGGAACTTATTTTCTTGCAGGTGGCGGCGGTGGCGGAACTTCCGGTGGAAGTTTAGGAACTGGTGGTAACGGTGGCGGCGGTAACGGCGGAAGAAGTGCTAACGATGTTGGTGCAGTAAGTGGAACAGTTAATACTGGCGGTGGCGGCGGTGGCGGTTCATCTGCAACTTCCGGAACTCAACGCAACGGCGGTTCAGGCGGTTCAGGTGTAATTATGGTGAGGTACGCAAAATGAGTCATTGGGCTGAATTAGATTCTCAAAATAAAGTCATCAGAGTTCTTGTTGGTGATAACAATATGCCAGATGAGGGTGAATCGTTTATGAATTCACTTGGCGGTACTTGGGTTAAAACTTCTTACAATGGAACTATACGAAAGAACTTTGCATCGATTGGTTATACCTATGATGAAGTTCGTGATGCTTTTATTGGCGTTCAATGCCATACAACAGCAGTCTTGAATGAAGAAACCTGCCAATGGAAATGCGATGATGTTTCACATGAAGCCAATACTCTGTAAGGCTGGTCAGCAACTTCGTGAACAGATCGATGATTCATATCCCGATCGTGATCGCAAGTCTGATGGATGGATAGGCGATGCGCGGCATCAACGAGCAGGTACAAGTGATCACTTGCCCAATCCGTCTAACGGAATCGTCAGGGCTATTGATGTGGATAAGGATATCAACTCACAGCCCAGCACAGGTGCTTATCTTGCCGACCAGATACGTCTATGTGCCAAAGCAGGTGACGAACGAATTGCTTACGTCATCTATGCAGGCAAAATCGCTTCCTCTAAGAAATCTTGGAATTGGCGTCCTTACGATGGGATTAATCGCCACGATCATCACATCCACATTTCATTTACTACAGCAGGCGATCAGAATGGTCGCTGGTTCAAAATCCCAATGCTAGGAGCAGACAAGTGAAAGACCTAAAAACAGCAGCAGGCTCATGGGCTAGAGCATTTCTTGTAGCAGTTCTATCTCTAGCGGCAGCCGGAGTATCTGATCCTAAAGCGCTTATTGCTGCTGGACTTTCATCCTGTTTGCCACCGATTATCCGTTGGTTAAATCCATCAGATCAGAGCATGGGCATTAAAGCATAATGACTGCCCTTAATTGGGCGGCTCTAGCAGTTGCAACCATCTCGATTGTTACAGGCTTTGTCGGATCAATCCGATGGCTTGTAAAACATTATCTTGCTGAACTTAAACCTAATGGTGGCAGTTCAATGAACGATAGATTGAACCGACTTGAAGGGCGTGTCGAAACAATCATTTCTCTATTAGAGAGGTAACACTTATCACATGGCAAGAAAAGCGACTAAGGTTCTAGAGGATCAGGGTTATTCACCTTTAGAAGCGTACTGCATCGGGCTCAACGAGTTCTGGAAAGGACTCAAAAAGGCTGGTTTCACAACCGAAATCGCCTTAGCAATCGTTGTGGAAAAGACCGCTTATCCTGATTGGATATTGCCTAATCCTGTCAATCCGAACATACCCGAACCTGACTGGTATGAAGATGAGGATGACGATTAAGCGCTACGCAATAATTTCAGATTTGCAAGTTCCCTTTCACGATTTGAAAGCAACTGCAAACATAGCGGCTTTTATTAAGAAGTGGAAACCAGATGAAGTTTTATGCGTCGGTGACGAACTCGACTTGCCCATGCTGGGGAAGTTCAACCGTGGTAAGCCGCAAGAATACGTCGACACTTTGGGACGTGATAGAGATACTTGCGTCGAAGTTCTATGGTCGCTTGGGGTTACGCAACTTGTCAGATCAAATCATCAAGCGCGATTATACGACTCAATCAGTTCCAGACTCCCTGCGTTGCTCGGATTGCCTGAATTAGAATACGAAAACTTTCTTCGTTTAGATGAGATAGGTGTGAAGTTCCACCGCAAGCCTTATGAGATTAATAAGAATTGGATTATGGTTCATGGTGATCAGCAAGCAATCAAACCACAGGGCGGTTTAACAGCCCTAGAAGCGGCTCGTAGGCATGGTAAGAGCGTGGTGTGTGGACACACTCACAGACAGGGCATATCAGCCTTTACAGAGGCTTCAGGGGGCAAATTAGGACGTACTCTGTGGGGATTTGAAGTAGGACATCTAACTGCTGAATGCTCAAAAGGAATGGCATATACGTCAGGCACACAGAACTGGCAAAAAGGTTTTGGCATTATGTACGTTGAACGTGATCGTGTAACACCTGTAACCGTGCCAGTCGAGCGTGATGGCTCATTTGTGGTCGAGGGCAAGCGCTATGGATGACCTGCATATCGACATAAAACGGACAATCGATGACTCGGTTGACGAAGTAGAATCGTTATCATTTCGTTATCAAAATATGCTTGACTAAGCCTAATATCGTGCAACACTAATGCCATAACCGATCGAACGAATCGGGAAAAGGGGCTAAAGATGGGCGCAATGAAAGCAGTTTATATGGACATGGCAGAGGATTTTGAAAACCTCAACGAAACATCCATGAAGTTTAAGGGAAGCAACTGGGAAGCACAGGATGGACGCTTCGAAGG